>Ga0114998_10000341_pt1 | contig 33537 bp, 19 predicted proteins | sample ArcticOcean_MG_C_5_FD_87044 | JGI IMG/M metagenome (GOLD analysis project Ga0114998, IMG submission 87044) | Marine microbial communities from western Arctic Ocean - ArcticOcean_MG_CB4_138 | ecosystem: Environmental > Aquatic > Marine > Oceanic | place: Arctic Ocean: Canada Basin | collected... | reverse complement strand
TTATTATTATTATTATTATTTAAATCAGCATTGCTAGTATGTTTGATTTTGTTCTGTTCCTTCGTCGGTGTGTTCTTTGATCCTTTCGGTCGTCCCATTTTTATGTTAATATTATTAATATTATCGATATTGAAAGTGTTGCGTGTTGCGTGTAAATTTATTGGATCGCATGTGTGTGTGTTCTCCCTTATTCTCTATTACGAGTGAAAACTAAAATCAAAGGATAATTTCTAAAACGCCTTCTAAAGCTAACAAGCGCACGACTAAATAGGTCAGCCTATCACCGAATACGTCCGATTTAGTGACTCTTAAACCACCTGAGGTTCTCCTTGACCAATAAGGTTGTAAATCGAAACGAAGAGAATCAGGCGATGGGACGCCGTAGACGTTCACTTTTTCGCAATTCTTTAAAGCGAAGAATAAGGCAAACATACCTATTGGCGGGGTGTTGTTCGTCGTCGCCGTATTAGTCGTCGCCGTCGTCGCTTTTGTGTTTTCTTTTTGATCTCGTTCGCTCTCACTTATTATTATTTCTCCGCCACCGCGGATTTTAATATTACGTTCGCCTAGATTAAGTAAAGCGGTACCGCAAGTTCCGTACGCTTCTCGAATTTCGGTAACGAAATTTTCGTCTAAACTAATCACATTCGTTAACCGTTTATTCTCATCGTTAATTTCATCATCATCTTCTTCTTCATCTTCTTCTTCTTCTTCTTCTTCCGAGCTATTATTATCATTATTATTATTATTATTATTGTTGTTGTTGTTATTATTTTCCGAATTTCCTTCGTTACTACTACTGCTACTGAAACTACTAGTCTTCAACGCATCTTTAATTTTTGTCTTTGATTCATCGTCTAAACAGACTATATATTTCGCAAACGGAGTCGTATATTTAACCACAATTTTCTTCTCATCGCTCGCATCGTCTTCTTCTGAAATTTCAATACCATTATTTTCCTCCATCATGTTGTCATTATCACTATCGTTATCATCATCATCATGGTCTGTTTTCTTCCTCTCTTTCTTTCGCTTCTTCTTTTCGAGCACTAATGATTTCTCCTTAATCGCCTCGCCAGTTTTTGAGATATCATCAAAAAACGAAGACGAAGACGATGAAGACGTCGAAGAAGAAGATTGAACGATCCTATACGTCGCCCTTCTCCCAACAAACTGTTCAAATCTCTTCGTCGGCGCATCATCAGTCCTTATCACTGCGTCGTTCGCATCGATCTCTCCTCCTCTTTGCGCGTCCTTGATTGTATGCGCCGTTCCTACTAAAGCGCACGTCTCGTGCTTCTTCTTCTTCTTCTTCTTATTCGCTACTGACGTCGTTGTTATACTATTATTTATGCGCCTCGTTTTGTTATCGTTATTATTCAGCATATCAGTCACATACTCAGGTAACGTCGTATTCTTCAAGACCATTTGCGATAGCGTAGTAGCGGTATGAGTATACCTAGAAGAGAGAAGTACTACTAACTGTTTATATGGAGTGAGGAGCTCACGGTCACTGCTGTGAACGTTCCTATCCTCAGCAGCATCAGCAGCGGCAGCAGTGCTACTAGAAGTATCATCAACAGTAGTACTAGCACGAGTAGTATGACTCCTACTGCGAGTATCGGTTATGCTCCAACGAAGACTGTGCAGATTCACGCGTCTCGAGTAACAGAAACAGAACAGTTTAACCGATAAACAACTGAACGAACATAGGACTAAAACTACTTTAACTAACGAGTACGAACGATCTGCATCTGCAACTGCTGAAGAAGAAGGAGAGGGAGAGGCGGTCGCCGTGGCCGTAGTTCTCTTCTTCTCCGTCCTCTGCGTCATCGGTCTCTCGCGAGTCGTATTCTTCGTTCTCTTCAAAGAGTTAACCGTTCGCACTAAAGTTTCTTATCATCGGCATCAAAAGATTGCTATGCTAAACAGTGATCAATAAAGTGCCGCGACGCTGATTTGCTGAAAATATCCAAAACAATAATGTGATGAAAAGAATGATTGTTTCCGCACTCATCATCGTTGATAAAGCGTAATAAACATAAACAAAATCGTTCCATGATAATAAAACCAAAAGAACACAGAGAGAGATCAGTAAGAGAGATTAATAAGAGATGTTAACGACGAAGAGAGAGATGAGGGACTACTTCCAGGCGTTCAATTTCGAACGAGAGTTATTGAGAAGGGCCGAAACCATCGCGCAAGGACATCAGGAACTACTGAACGAAGAGCAACGACGGATGATTATTGAGAGGAAAAACGGTGCACATCAGCAGCAGCAGCAGCAGCAGATGATGACGAAACCGATCGCGCAAATGAATAAACAAAAAAGGAGCAAGAGAGATAGAATTCTATCGTTCCTTTTATTCAAGGGAGATAGGGCAGTGGAGCCTTTAAGGAGCCATAGATTATTAGACGAACGCGAGCGCATATTCGGACTGTCGGAAATGCCTTTAAAATGGATTACGAAAAGAACTAACGATGAGAACGAGAACGCAGAGGCAATGAAAGTTGATCAATGCATAGGAAAATGTTAATGACAATATATGCGAAATTAACTGGAGAGTATAGACACGACGAGGTTTTAAAGCGCGGGAAGCATTGGGAAGAGATTGGATTTCAAGGAGAGGACCCGGCGACGGATTTGAGGGCGTGCGGCGTACTAGCGGTTTGTAATTTGTTAGCCTTCGTATCTACACAGTCAACGACAACAACAACAACGACGACGACGACGGCTGTTTCGGTTTCGGCGTCCGCAATTGCAGTACATAGACTCTCGCGCTGTCCTGGTCAACAGTTTCCTTTATGCGCTCTAGGCGTCACGTTCACTTCGTGGGCTTTACGCATGCTAGAGAACGGTTTCTTCAACGACCACGTAGAGAACGATTCTGTGAACCATAACCATACTGGTTTATGGGATTTGTTCGATTCGTATTACATCGGGTGTTGGATTTCGTTCTATAAAACTTGGAAAAAGGGTAAGTATTCCTTAAAAGACGCGAAAGATGTTTTAGCGAATCTAGAGAAACGGTTAGTATGTAGAACCGGTGTCGGTAAAGCCATTCGCGCTTCGCATTTAAAAATAGATCTTTAGTACGCATAGCTCTAATAATAACGATATCATTTAATCGTAGTAGTACCATTTGTACGATAATATTTGAAAATCCTTTTTTGAACGCGTAGTAACAACGTCTATCGTCTATGCTCACTACAGAAAATATACACGCGAAAATAGTCATATACGCGAAAATATAATGTCGGGACTACAAAAACAACAACAACGATTCAAACAATTACTATCGACCGCGATATGCTCCGAAGCCAAAGTCTTAATGGTCGGCGCCGGTGGCATCGGTTGTGAACTCCTAAAAACTTTAACGCTCACTGGTTTCAAGAAAATTACGATCATCGACATGGACACTATTGACGTTTCGAACTTGAACAGGCAGTTCTTGTTCAGGAAGAAACATCTTGGACAATCGAAGGCGTGCGTCGCGAAAGATACCGTAGATCGCTATTACGTCTTCAAAGATAACGATGAGAAGTTAGAAATCGAAGCGTTCTGTGCGAACGTGAAAGATGGGCAACTGTTCGGTTTAGAGTTCTTTAAAGAGTTCGATATTGTGTTGAACGGTTTAGATAACTTAGAGGCGAGGAGACACGTGAATAGAATGTGTTTAAGTGCGAATAAGCCTTTGGTTGAATCTGGTACGACTGGGTATAAAGGGCAAGTGACAGTGCATTCGAGGGCGAAGACTTGCGCGTGCTTCGAGTGCGCACCGAAACCGGTACCGAAATCGTTCCCGATTTGTACTTTGAGAGATACGCCGAGTACGTACGTGCATACGATCGTGTTTGCGACGGATTTACTGTTTCCGAGATTGTTCGGGGAAAACAAGGCATCAGATTTAGATGAAGAAGAGGCGAGAGATGCGTTTACGAGGAAAGATGGAGAAGACGCGAAAGCGTTCGCGAAGAGAGTGTTTGAGTACGTATTCGAAAAGAAAATCAAGGATTTACTTGAGAGAGAGGATATGTGGAAAAACAGAGATAAAAAACCGAATCCATTGGATTCGAAGAGACTTTTGGAGAATGATATTGAGAATGATGTTGATGTCGTCGAATACGGAGACGCACACGAAAAATGGTCCATGGAGAAAGCGGCGAAGGTTTTCATCGCCTCGGCAGGTAAATTGTTCAAAAGAAACATGCAAGCGATTGAATTCGATAAGGACGACGAAGATGCCGTTGCTTTTGTTACCGCAACCGCGCAATTGAGATGTTCGAACTACGATATTGAATACATGTCTCGATTTGACGCGAAAGGCGTCGCTGGAAATATCGTACACGCTGTCGCTACGACGAACGCAATAGTTTCTGGGCTCATCGTCATCGAAGCTTTGAAACTTTTAAATGCAAAGAAGCAGCTTGATAGTATCACTACCGCTAATAATAACAGTGACGGAGAAGATGAGGGTAAAAATGAAGGCGGAAACGATAAATTGGTTCAATTGGCAAACTCGCGGTATACGTTTGTTGGAAATTTTAACCAAGGTCGACAACTTTTGCAACCGCTCTCACCGGATGAACAAAACCCTAAATGTGTCGTTTGTGGTAACGCTCGAGCAGAGCTATGTTGTGATATGACAGAAACGACTTTGGCTGATGTCATCTCCAAGGTTTTAAAGAAGAAGTTGAACACGAATGAACCGTCGATTACGAAAGGCGATAACATTATTCATGAAGAAGGCGATGATTTAGACGAAGATGAGAACGAAATGTACGCAGGTTTAGGGAAGAAAACACTCGTTGAGTTAGGACTTGAATCCGGTGGTATCTTAAACATAAACGATAACAGTCAAGATTTAGAATTCGATCTCGTCGTCGTACATAAAAATCTCACAGATTTTGACGAAGAGAAATTTCCGGAAGGATTCGAGCTCAGAGGAGAGACTCCGAAAGTTGGCTCTGAAGAAGAAAGGAACGAACAAGAAGAACAAGAAAAGGGTTCAGCCGAGAGCGACGATGATATAGAACTCATCGAAGAAGGTATTGATATCACAGGTGGAACGAAAAAGAGAAAACGTGATGATGCATAGAATAAGCATATATTACTACTACTACTACTACTACTACTACTACTACTACTACTACTACTACTACTATACTATGGATAGGACGAAAAACCAGCGCGCTCTTCGTCATCGAGTTCGGCATCACAAAAATGCTCGTATTTCTCTTCATCCATTAAATCTAAGCAATTCTCTATGCCACTCGCTCTTGCTTCGCAAGAGAATATCGTCTTCCCTGGTACACATTTTTGATACGCGTTTTCTACTACGTCTTCGCAAAACCTAACGTTCCTAACCTCAAACGGTAACTTTAAATCTCTTACGCCGTTTACGTTTGACCATAAAGAGTGATATAGTTCATCCGCGGCCGTTCTATGGAACCCGGTCCATTTCATTCTCGCAATTATCTCTTCGTTCTTAATAAGCTCATCGCCGCCGCTCATGCCTATCAGTTTTTCTTCCTTCATCATCTTCAAAATCTCTTGCACGTCTCCTATTTTATCGAAACCGTGTGCGCTCAGTGCTACCTTGACGTTCACTACATTACTCTCATTTTCTTCCTCTTCACTCTTTCGTGATATTGTTAATTTCTCATGCGTCGATGTATACAAGACAATCCTCTGTTTATGTTCACTGGCACTCGCGGACTCGTTCTTAAAACCTCTTCTAGGGGAAAAGAACTTATCCCGTGCAAGTGATGACGACGAAGACGATGATTCGGATTCGGAGCTCTCATCAGTTAATACTGAACGAATAGTAGTAGTAAAAGTATGAATGAAATTATTATCGCGGTGCGAGTGTTTTGATAGTAATCTCTTCGTCGTCGCAATTCGTCTTAACATAGTAGTATTGCTTAGGGGTTGTTCTTCCTTATTTGTAGATCGTATATAGATGGTAAAATAAATGGGAAAATTGTGGAATTTTCATCCTCACTTTTATTTAATCATTTTACTGCTTCTTACACTGTACAGTACATACAATACGGAACGTAAGTGATTGGCGATGATGATGATGATGATGATGATGATGATGAACTGAAAATGAAAATGAAAATACTTCTCGTTATCGTTAGTATTCAGTACGATTGAGATTTTAATTTTAGTTAAAAACGACGATGTATCAACAACAACAACAACAACAACAACAAAATAATAGTAATAATAATAATCAGAGACAACGACAACGCACGAATCAAATACCTGCTACATCTTCTATATCTGCCTTTAGTAAGCAACAGACTGCGACGACTACTTCTCGACAATCGAATAATTATAGTTATAATAATTCGTATGGATTCTCGAATTTAATATCCCCGCGTGGATTACTAAACAGCTCGAGGAGGTTCATAAGAGATAGCTCTGAACGTTTTCAACTTCAACTGCAGAGCAAGAGAAGATATAGACCGAAACTCTCAGTGAAGGAGAACAATAATAATAGAATAGGATTCATAAAAAAGAGGTTCCTCTCGAATTGGTTAAAAGGTCCAGGTGGTATACTACTTTTATTCTCAATCGTTTCGTTATGGTTCATAATGCGAACGTTAGAGCAATTCACGCATCAAACGCACGTGGACGAGAGAGATAAAAAGGTATCGAGGAAGTTCTGCGATACAAGCTATGAGAAGATGCCTTTGATATGCGCACATGGAGGTGTACATGGCGGTGTAGAGCAGAAGAACGGTGCGTTTCCGAATACGGTTCCAGCGTTTGTTGCAGCGAGTAGGGAAGGCTTCGAATGCGTCGAAGTAGACGTTTCGAGAACGAAAGATAACGAGCTCGTTTGTTTACATTCGAGAGAGTTAAAAGCGATTACGAATAATAAGTTTGACAGAGTGCAAGATCTTACGTTAGAACATATAAGAATGCATGCGAATAAAAAGGGCGTACACGTTGCTACGTTCAAGGAAGTCCTCGATCAAGTCATAAACAGAGGCTTTAAACAAGTAACGATCGACGTTAAAGATGACGCGAAATCTGGATGGTCCGGGTTACCAGAGCAAATTTTAGAAACAGTCTTTGGAACGAATGATGATAGTCGTAATTATAATAACAATAATAAACGTCACAACACGCATTGCGAAGAGTGCGTGTTTTGGGGTAAAACTGACGCAATGCTCAGAAAATTTATAGAGTTTGATGGAGGAAAACATAAAGTCGGATATACGGTTGCAAATTTTTCGAGAGAGTTGAGAGATGAAGGCTATAGCGAACTTAGTACGAATAGACCATTAGGTGCATATTGTGTTGCCATTCAATCCGAAATGGCCGAGGAAGAGAAACTCGTTAGAGATGCAAACGAAAAGTTAGGCTTGAAAACGTTCGCATGGACCGTTAGCGACGCTAGAAGGGTTAGAAAACTAGCAAACAATAACATAGACGGAATAGTTACCGATGAGCCGTTAATAGTGAGAAACGTATTTGAGAAAATGCGGAGGGATTGCTTGCGCGGTCAACACCACGTTCGCGACGAACGATTATAATGTATATATAAAAATAAATCTTCTACGTACGTGATACATATATATATATATTTACAAGCATCATCATGTAATAGCAGCTCTATTTGTCGTAAAATCTCTCATCACTGAAATCCGCTAAATCCCATTGCTTTCATCATCTCATCCTCCTCTAAAGTTTTTTCAACTTCTTCCTTATTCATGCCTAACTTTTTCTGTTCTTTCTTCAATCGTTTCCTTTCTTTTCGTTCTTCCTGTTCCTCGCGTTCTTTATTCGTCGCGTGTTCAATTCGTTTCACTAAATCAGTTTCCTCTTCTCCGTCCGGTTTCTCGCCTCTCTTAATTTGCTCTTTCCGTTTCTTATGCATTTGGAATCTGTTTCGAACCTGCTCCACAGTCGATCGCTCTGCGTGTATAGATATACCGCGTTCTCTTTGTGTCTTCTTACTGTTAATATGGTCTAAGTAACTAATCGAGTCGTGCAAAATTACCCCCGTCTCCTTACACATGAACCCGCTGCCCTCCTTCGTCACTGGGTTCACTAAAGTAACAGTACCGACTTTGCTCAATAAATCTCTCTTGAAATCTCTTTCGATCATGTTCTCCCTGCTTAATGGTTGTTTCACGACTAAACCGAAATCCGATGCTTTTAGTTTATTATTCCTATCATTCTTTTGTTTATCCCCTTCCTCCGCGTTTACTCTTTGCAACGCCTTTTCTTTATATTCTTGTTTGTCCCATTTCTTACGCGTCGTATTATCGATCCCTGCTGCCGCAGCTGATTTCATGATTACTATTATTATAATCTATATATCTATATATCTATATGGTACTAGTACTTATATATTTATACTTATATATGCTTATTATGTAGTATACTACTGTAAATGAGTGTTACAATGATTTATTAGTCAGTCAGTCAGTTAGTAGCACATGCATCGTTGCACCCTGTTTTTGTATCAGCAGCCATCGGCCATGCCGTCACTTATTTTTGTACTACTAAAGAACGTTTAGTATGGCTAGTTTTGCGGACGCACCGGCTGGAGATATCGCCAAAGGTAACGCAGATGAAACCCTCGACGCAGCATTCGTTCGTTCGTTTTCATAGATCTTTTTGTATCTGTTTATTCATATCCATATCTATTACTCAAGCTAACGCATCTTCCAACTATTACACTGAACGAAAAAACAGGGGCGAAGATATTTAAGACGAAGTGTGCGCAATGCCACGTCGCAGAACCTGGCGGGGGACATAAACAAGTACGTCGTCGTTCTGCGCTAGCATGAGATCTTCTCTGCTATGGTTAACATTTTGACCTCGATCGTCTCTACATCATGGTTAAGATCTCGATAGATAAAACACCTTTTTCGCGATTGATGGATTTAGGATCTCTGATCCGTCCGTCCTCGATTTTCGGTCGCGAGGAACGTTTATTTGTTATTTCCTCTCTCTTTGCGCGCTTACAGAAGAAGAAGAAGAAGATCATTCATCTCCAATTAACACGATTATATATTCAATTAAATCGTAAACATAGGGACCAAACTTAGGTGGATTATTCGGTAGAGTCTCTGGTACGACCGAAGGGTTCGCATACTCAGCCGCGAACAAGAACAAAGGCGTGAAATGGGACGAAACGACCCTGTACGACTATCTCTTGAACCCGAAGAAGTACATACCGGGGACGAAGATGGTCTTCGCTGGATTGAAGAAACCGGAAGATCGCGCGGATTTGATCTCTTATTTGAAAGATGCAACGAAGTAATATGTATTAGCGCATATATATATATATGTATCTTACTATAGTATAATCATTTTTAATTAATTAACACACACCGCGCGGTCGGTCTATAAATTCAATTTTCAATTATTGAACTTTGCGTCATAGAACTAGCGCGCGAGCACGAAAGAGAGTGCGAGCGTGTTAAATAAAACTAAACTTTCGCTCGACTTATTAAACATCTCCCTCTCTCTCTCTCTCTCCGATTTATCAATAAATAAATAATCGATTGATCTCAAAACTCTCGAACGAACGAAACAAAAAGGGCGCAAATCCATTCAGACATTGAAAATTGAACGAAGATGTACGGCGGTGATGAAGTCTCCGCGATCGTCATGGACGTCGGAACGAACTCAGTGAAGGCTGGATACGCTGGACACGATACTCCTACTGCCGTGTTCTCATCGGTAAGAATCCAGTTTTACGTATTCACGTACACGTTTTATCGACACGTAATAGTTCTCTCTCTTCGATCATCATCATCTTCAGCAGCAGCGTTAATGCGTCTTTTACATGTTTCGATCATCAGTGCGAGTTGTTTTTGTTGTTTGTCTCTGTTTATTTCTTTGTACTGACAATTAATGAACGATAACGATAATAAAGTGTGTCGGCAAAGGATCTGGAGCAGCTCTATCGCAATCAGAAGATGATTCTGAAATGAAAGACGCGGACGATCCGCACGATATGAAACCAAAATCGATCCAGAACACGAATATCTATCGAAAGCAAAAAACAGATAAACAATATTACGCGATCGATTCGGATAATATTAGGAGAGATGAGTGTGAATACCAAACTCCTTATAACGAAGATGGTGTATTGGATGATATGGATGCCTATGAAGCGATTTGTAATCATGTTTTTCGTGGTCGCTTATGCGTAGAGACTTCCGAGCATCCGATTTTGTTAGCCGAACACGCTTTGACGCCGGAATCGAACAGGGAGAAAATCGTAGAGTTACTTTTTGAAAAGTATAAATTACCTGCAGTGTTTTTGAGTAAGAATCCAGTTCTGTCATGTTTTGCGTGTGGTAAGGCGACTGGGTTATCGGTCGACGTAGGTGGACGCGCGGCGACGACTTGCGCCGTGCACGAAGGCTACGCTTTAACAAAGTCCGTGATTCAATCCAAAGCGTTAGGCGGGGATTGCTTAACCGAAACGAGTTTACGATATATGGAAGAAAAAATGAAAGCAGAAATCAAACCTAGATATGCGTTCAAGAAGAGAGCTTTGAGTGGGAAGAACGATGGCGAATTTAAGATTGAAAACTTGAACTTTCCAAAGACGTCAAAGTCTTACTCAAAGTTAAAGAGACAACAAATTGCCGAAGACGCGAAAGCTACTGTCATGCGCTTATCAGACGGTCCTTTGGATTTAAAGAACAGTGATATAAGCCAAATGCCAACGGTGACGTACGAATTACCGGACGGGAACACTATTGAAGTCGGCGTGGAAAGATTCATCGTGCCAGAGATCATGTTCAAACCTTCGATTATTGAAGAGCTGAAATTGAAAGGACCTCCGATCATTGATGATTTACAAAATGCAATGTCTTTGCCACAGCAAGTTTTAGCGAGCATTCAAAACGCAGACATTGATGCGAGAAAAGATTTGTTCGGAAACGTCGTGTTATCCGGCGGTGGTACGATGTACATGAATTGCAAAGAGCGTTTGGAAAGTGCTATTTTCGACCACGCGCCACAAAATGTTAAAACAAAAGTTACCGCGAGTCAAAATGCCGTCGAACGACGATTTGCTACATGGATTGGGGGTAGTATATTGGCATCGCTTGGATCGTTTCAGCAGATGTGGATGTCCAAAGCCGAGTACGATGAATTCGGGGCAAATTACATTCATAAGAAGTGTCCGTAAAACTCTCGTAGGTCTGATTTTGAGTTTGTAAGTATAATATAATACCGTACAAGTACAATTCTTCTTCTACTAATATATATATATACCTAGTACAGCGCTACGTTATTAACTCTTTCTCTCTCGCTATTAGCTCGCGTATGTTTGTTTGTTTGTTTATGTTTCTCTCTTTCTATTCTTTCTATTTTGTGTGTATATGTTACTCTATCTCTCTCTATCTCTCGCGCTCGCTCTCGCTCTCTCGTGAATTTATAAAACTATTGTTCGCTCGCTTTCCTCTTGAGTTTGTTCATCTCTTCAGCTTTGGCCTTCTTCTTCACAGCGTCGACGATTTTTCTGAATTCTAACTGATCCACGTTATAAGTCTCGTCCGTATCAATCTCCAACTGGTTCATGAAATCTTTATGTTTCATCGTCGGCACGGCGTCGAGTATGTTCAGAGTAATGTCCTTGAACGCGCGTTTTCTTTTGAACCAAATCTCTGAATACTCAACGAGCTTCTTCTCTAAATCCTTCTGCGTTTTCAAGGCTTCTTTCAAATTCCCTGAGGTTGACATGTTCTGCAATCTTTCCTTGATTGGTTGTAATTTCTTCTGTAACTCGCCGTTCGTTCGTTGTAATTGAACGGTTTGCTCTCTTATTTCCTTCACTGAAATCTGTTTCTTCTGTTCTTGTAACATCTGTTTATTCTTAAGCTCTTCTTGTTTCTTTTCAATCAGCAGTTCTTCCAATGCAATTTTCGAGCGTTCCATCTCCGTAATCTTCTCCTTCGAAAGCACTGCTTCCGGTTGTATTGCGAAATAGACCTTACTTTTCCCACACTCCCTCATCTTGATCTTCCCATCCGTCACTAACTGGTCCAAGTATCGTTGTACTTGTACCTTTTTCACGTTATCTTTCTGTAAAGCGTCCGCGAGGTTTCCAGAGTTGAACGGTCTGTTCTGTTGTACGACTAATGATAGGACTAAATCCATCGCAGTCTCTGTGTTGTACGTTTTTTATCACGCCACTACTATAGTAATATATTTGTTATTTCATAAAACGACTTCTAAAAGAAGAGCCTGATGCTGAACAGCTGCTGAACGATGCCGTGAATGCGTTATTGCGTTTTTTCAAAATTTGGGGGCAATCAAAATTTGATGACCCATTAAACCAAAATTCTTTCTGCTCCCTCGATTGGTCCCTCGCATCGGGCGTTAAAATTACGCAAGCGACCGCGCGGTTTTGTGCGATCTTCCGAATAAGCGAATCAAAATAAAACGCGAAAAAGGAATTCATAAATATTTGATTCATACGAAACGAACTAGTAGTAGTAGTAGTGCTGAGAGAGAGAGAGAGAGCGGTTTTGTAGGAAAGGAGTTTGCCACCTTTTTTGTCGTTGTTTTTCATCTAAAATCTGGTGAGATCAGAAATTGAATTCACATAATAGTAATAATAATAATAATAATAAAAGAATAGGAAACGAATAATAAACGAACAAGAGAGATAATGACGACTATTAACCAAGTGATCGAGCGAGGATGCACGATGTTAGTCCATTTCGACAAATCCGCTTCGTCCAAAGAAATCAAAGAAAGTTTAGAGACTGGATCGAACACCGAAAAAGCCGATGCGATGAAGAAAGTTATATCTTTACTGATGAACGGGGAACATATGCCGACGATTTTCATTACAATCGTGAGATATGTTCTCCCCTCGGAGGATCACATGGTGCAAAAGTTATTGTTGCTATATATGGAGATCATAGAGAAAACCGATAGCGAAGGGAAGTTATTACCAGAGATGATCTTGATTTGCCAAAATTTAAGGAATAATTTGCAACACCCGAACGAGTTCATTAGAGGCTCTACGCTGAGGTTCTTATGTCGCATATCGGATCCAGAGTTGATTGAACCGCTAGTTCCATCGATCGTGCAGAATTTAGAGCACAGGCATCCATACGTGAGAAGGAACGCAGTGATGGCGATTCATAAGATTTATTCTGAGACTCCGAGAGGCGAGATGATGATTCAAGACGCGCCTGAGATTATTGAGCAGTTATTGAATGGCGGTGAGTCGGATTTGTCCACGAGACGAAACGCGTTTTTGATGTTGTACCATTCCGATCAAGACCGAGCGGTGCAATATTTGATGGCGAATTTGGAATCAGTCGCGAACTGGGGCGATATTTTACAAACAGTCGTCTTAGACTTGGTTCGTAAAGTTTGCCGAACGGATCCTTCACAAAAGGGGAAGTACATTAAAATTATTTTGATGTTGTTGCAAACGAATAACACGTCAGTTATATATGAGTGCGCGAATACGTTAGTGGCTTTAAGTAACGCCCCGACGGCCATTAAAGCTGCGGCGAATTGCTATTGTCAACTCATCGTCTCGCAAGGCGATAACAACGTGAAGTTGATCGTCTTGGATAGGTTGGCAGATTTGAAGAAAAATCACAGAGAAGTTATGCAGGACATGGTCATGGACATCTTGAGAGCAGTAGCCTCGCCTTCGGTTGATATTCGCCGAAAAACGTTGGATATTGTTTTGGATTTAATAAACTCAAGAAATATCGACGAAGTCGTTTCGGCTCTGAAGAAGGAAATTATCAAATCTCAAAACGATACCGGCTTAGGAGGTGGCGAGAAAAACTCCGAGTACAGGCAAATGCTCGTGCAAAGTGTGCACGCCTGTGCGGTGAAGTTTCCAGACGTTGCTGGTTCCGTCGTCCATATGTTGATGGACTTTTTGGGCGATTCAAATACGGCCTCGGCGCTCGACGTAATCATGTTCATTCGAGAAATCGCGCAAACTAATAGCGGCATGCGAGCGTCAATCTTACAAAGGTTGTTGGATTCTTTCTATTCCATTAGATCGAGCAGGGTATGCGCGACTGCGATGTGGATTATCGGCGAATATTCCGAAACGAGAGATCAAGTGGAGGAAGCGATGGCGACTTTGAAATCATCTTTGGGTAAAACTCCGTTCTTTGAACCGATTTCTGATGATAAGTCTAAAGATAGCGAAGAAGAGGAAACGAAAGAGAGAACTTCTTACCCTAATGAGCGACCGGTAGTCTTAGCCGATGGTACGTACGCTACGCAAACTGCGGTTGAAAGCACTGGTTCGGGTCCGTCGACGCCAAACTTGAGAGCTTTGTTACTTTCCGGTGACTTTTTCCTCGCCGCCATTGTTGGTGGAACGCTCACAAAGCTTGGTTTGAGATGCATCAGCAGCAACACTTTCTCTGACGAAGAAAAGAATCGAGCGCAAGCGGAAGTGTTACTTTACATTGTCTCTATTTTGCGCTTGGGGAGATCCCACGTCGTAGCGCACGAGATGGATTACGACTCGACCGAACGATTGAGCCAGTGCTTCTCTGCTATGATTGAACCGGAATCGGAAACTACGATGATTTGGTTGGAAACATGCCGAGAATCTTTCTCGAAAATGATCAACGAAAAACTTGAAAACGATGCGAATGAGAGAGAAAAGAAGGAAGAAAAACCGAAATCTCAAGCGGATGATTTGATTGATTTCTATCACTTAAAATCAAGAAAAGGCTTATCTCAAGTTGAATTGGAAGATGCCGTTGCGACTGATTTGAGACGTGCTACTGGGTTTAATGACACAGAAGCTGCCTTGAACGCGAAGGATTCCAAGTTGAATAGAGTCTTACAATTGACTGGATTTTCTGATCCCGTTTATGCAGAAGCGTATGTCACCGTGCACCAATACGATATTGTCATGGACGTTACGGCGACGAACCGTACGGACGAGGTTTTGCAAAATGTATGTTTAGAACTCGCGACTATGGGCGATTTGAAGCTCGTGGAAAGACCGCAAAACTACACCTTAGCTCCGGGAGAATCTAAACATATTCGAGCGAATATCAAAGTTTCATCCACGGAAACTGGTGTCATTTTTGGCAACATTGTATATGAATCGAGACATGAGGACAGAAATGTCGTCGTTTTGAACGATATCCACATCGATATTATGGATTACATCTCGCCAGCTTCATGCGCGGATATCGCCTTTAGAAATATGTGGGCTGAGTTCGAGTGGGAGAACAAAGTCGCCGTGAATACAAAGTTCACGGACGTGAAAGAATTCTTGGACCACGTCGTGAAGAGCACGAACATGAAATGTTTGACTCCAGAATCTGCCTTGGACGGCGAATGTGGCTTTTTAGCCGCAAATTTATACGCCAAATCCGTCTTTGGCGAAGATGCGCTCGTAAACGTCTCGGTAGAAAAAGATAAGGACGGAAAGCTCGGCGGGTATATTCGCATTCGATCTAAAACGCAAGGCATAGCTTTAAGTCTCGGCGATAAAATCACTTTGAAACAACGAGGACCGGAGAAGTAATTATATATATTATAAGTTAATAAAAATGAGAGAGAGTTGATACTAATTATAATACTAATACGCTAATAAGTTTTAATTTTAAATCAAATAAACAACATTAAACTGGTGTACCATTCTACTACTGTTTGAACGTCCCGCCAGTGATTTTGATATCGCCAGCTAATTCGGGCACGCCTGAATTTCTACTCAAAAACTCTGGAAAAACTTCCTGGCATTCTTTCTGACACGATGGCGCGAATCTTACGTACCCGCAAACTTTCTCGAAGCAAAACTGTACGAATCCCCATAACTGATCGAACTGCGCATCTCTCGCCTTTGTCTGTTTTTCTAACGATTTCGGATTTAATTTCAAAACGTTTCTTTTCGATTCATCTAACTCGGTTTCGTAAGCAATCGGTGGAGAATTCAATATAGGTATATTCGCTACCCAGTCCTCTTGTAGTTTTTGTTTCACGCCGCCGAACACGTTCGATGCTTGTAACTTATTCAGGCTTTCGATCACTAACTCTTTCTCATTATCGTCGTTTACATATATTGCCGGTGTATATCGTTCGCCAATTTCTGAGAACTGCCCTCTCAAAGCGTTATTCGGATCAAAGTGCTTGAAGTACACTCGCATGATTCGCTCAAAGTTGATTTTTTCCGCATCGTACTCTATTCTCACGCACTCTCTTTTATCGCACGTGCCTACGTCTACGGATAAAACACCTGCGTATTTCAAGTCTTCGTACTCTCTCTCTAAATAAGAGTTAATACCGGCTGCTAAATAGTTAGTTCGTATCTCCGACGCAGCATAGGCCTCTCCTGCGTGTACTGTTCGTATCAACAGTTCCCCAAAAACGAACGTCGTAATCGTTAGCGCAGTAATATGTTTATTTAGACGAGCGTGAACTTGCACATAATCAACAACATCATCAACATCAACAACATCTATAGCATCATCAATAGCATCAGCTACTGCACCGTCTTTCAAACGAGAACATCTTCGCGTTCCTATCAAAGCATCGATCGAAGCAGTCGATGCTTTGAGCCTTCGTCTGTTGCTCAATATGTTCTCAGTAGTGTTAACAGTACGCAGAGACGAAGATGATGACGATGACGATGACGATGACGATGGTAACAGTCGTTTAACTACTAGCATGATAATAAATAAATGTCAAGAATAATACTAATAAGTTCTGCATCAGTGCTGATGATAAATATGTGCTGATGATGAATTCCATACTAAACACCTAACCCTAATAATAATTTGACATTTATTTATTATTATTGAAGAATAGCGAATATATTAATAAATAAAAATAGAAATAGTTTACGTCGCGAGCACACAAAAGTAGAGAACAGAACTAAGCTGTTATAATAAAACATAAATGAATTATTCACAAATTGGACGATCAGTGATTATAGGACAATCTTCTCGTTATTCCTGTGTTGCCATAAAAATGGGTACGAAGAAGAAGAAGATGATGATGAAGAAGAATTTCTGTATTCATAGCCGTCAAATAACTTTGAGACGACGTGATGCTGTTGCTAATGATGATGATGATGATGAATACGATGATGAAGATGATAAAGATGATGATGATTTTAATAATAATGATAACAACACGAGATTAATAAGCACTGATGTAATGAGAACGATGACTGCGACGAGAAGAACGAGAGTGACGATGGCAAAATGTTACGGTTGTGGGGCGAAAGTACAAACAGACGATGACTCCGAAGTAGGTTTCGTCGAAACAGAAGAATATCAAATAAAGTTAAAGAATAGGCAATTGTCACAATTATTATGCTTAAGATGTGCAAATTTAGCTAATGGGAAGATGATTAACGCCGTAGTCGGACAAGGCGGGGCGAAGATCAGTAAAGGATTAATCACTCCCGAAGAACTGAAAGAAAGTTTAAGAGATATAAGATTAAGGAAGAATTTAGTAGTAAAGATTGTGGATTGTGCGGATTTTCATGGGAGTTTTCTACCAAAAATTAGGGACTTGGTTGGTTCGAATCCAATTCTATTAATCGTTACGAAATGCGACGTTCTACCGAAAACGTGCGATTTCGAGAAAATGAAAGAGTACGTAATAAAAGAATGCGAGAGGAAAAAATTGACGTTGGCCGGAGACCCTATTTTCGTCTCAGCGAGATCGAAAGATCAGAACATAGGTGGAATGAAACAAGCAGTTTTAACGACATTGCGCGAAAGACGAGGGCGCGACGTGTACGTCGTCGGCGCCGCGAACGTTGGCAAGTCAACATTCGTGAGAGAGTTTACGAACATTTTAAGGGCTGAAATGGGGAATTTATTTGCCCCAAAGAAACGACTTCCTACTGCGTCGAGCATGCCAGGGACAACTTTAGGCATTATTCCAATCAAAGCCTTTGAAGATAGAAAGACTTTATACGATACGCCCGGGGTATTTTTACATCACCGCGTGAATTCTTTATTGACCGGAGATCAAATGAAAGAGCTCAGACTTGGCGGCGATTTGAAGGCGTATCGCGCTCCATTTGTATCATCAGACTACGCGAATACTACTGACAAGGAACCAAAACTAAAGAACGTTTCGTTCGATTGGAATGGATTAGTAAGAATGGATATTATAGATGCGCCGGAAACGGATGATTTGAATACTGTGAACGTCACGTTTTACGGGCCGAAGAAAATGCGTGTGTTCAAATCAACAGTTGATGAAATGCAAAAGCGCGCAGATAGCACTTTTACTAATTATGATCAACTCGACGACGATGACGAAAAGACGAAACAATTTTACGCATCTCTTCCAAGTTTACGCATCGCTCGAGATGTAGAAATTAGTTTAGATGATTACGAAGGAAAAGACCTCGCGATTTCTGGTTTGGGCGGATGGATTCGCATCGTACGCGAAAGAAATCACAGTAAATTTACGAACTCGCAAGGCGATAAAGGGAATATTACTGTGCGAGTTTGGTCGTTACCGGGCGTGGAGGTATTTGTGCGCGACTGCATGCCTTTATAAAAGTTTGTGCATTTGAGGGAAAAATGATGATGTGACTTTTTAGGTATTTAAAGGGGAAAACGGAGCGTTTTTTTCACACTTTTTACGCACTAAAAATGGCGAGTAAAGATAAAGAACAACATTTGCTCACGGCGAAAGAGTTATGGCAACAAGGCGAGTTCTCTCACGATCCTTTAGCGCCGTTGCAATATGGATTCGTCGTAACAAATCCAGAGAACGGAGAGCAGAACTTTGTGTCAGGAGAAACTGAAAACCTTGATATAGATCGTCAATGTTCAGAAAAAGAGTTCGACTTGGACTCGATAGAAGAGGCGACGCCGGCACAAAAAAAGAACAACGGCTGGACGAAAAATTGGCCATCGGTTTGGAGATCACACGACGAAGAGTTGAGGAAATATGGAACAGATAAAGAACATTGGAGAAGAAAAGAGCTCGAAGGTGAAAACGATAGAGTTCAAGTTCTCGATTTGACCGGCGGTCCGAGAGTGCGCGAGGCAAAAGCGAGAGCAAGAAAAGAAAGCGAATGCCATGACGTAAATGAGTTGAGAGTATGGCGCAGAGAAGCTCGCGAGCAACAGAAGACGAGCAGATTTTCCGTTAAGCCGCCTCGAGCTCCTTTATTGTTTCTGAGACGCGATATCGAGAAGGAGAAAATCAACATTCCTTTATTAGGGCTGGGGACGTGGAAAGGAAATCCAGGCGAAACGAAAAAATCGGTCGAGACTGCTCTAATGTGCGGGTATAGACACATCGATTGTGCATCGATTTACAAAAACGAAGATGAAGTCGGCGAAGCGCTTGAACATATTTTTACGACTACCGACTTGGACCGCGACGATGTATTCATCACGTCCAAGTTATGGAACGACGCGCATAAGTACGACGATGTTTTGCCAGCATTGCAAAAAACACTTCGTGACCTGAAGCTTGATTATCTTGATCTCTATCTCATCCATTGGCCAGTCACTGGGGATGAAAAAAAATATATCGATCCACCGATTGAAAAAACTTGGAAAGCGATGGAAAAATTGGTCGATATCGGTGCAGTCCGCGCGATTGGAGTCAGTAACTTTTCGATTAAAAAGCTCAAACATATTATGAGTTTCTGCAAATATAAACCGGCAGTTTGTCAAGTTGAGATTCATCCGTATTGGCGTCAAACCGAAATCGTGCAGTTTTGCGAAACGAATGACATTCATGTCACGGCTTATTCTCCTCTCGGCTCACCAGATTCTGCCTCCGTGTTGGGTCGATCCGGTCCAAAATTGATGGAAGATAAAACTTTGCTCGAAGTTGTTGAATCTGAGAAGAAAAACGTCGGCCAAGTTCTCGTTCGATGGGCTTTACAAACGAGGCCGAAATCGTCTGTTCTCGTAAAATCTGTAAATCCAGCGCGCATTGAATCGAATTTGGACGTCTTTGATTGGAATCTCAGCGAACAATCTATTGAGAAGCTTTCAAACTTGAGTACTCAAATGCGCATGGTGAATGGCAACGACGTCTTCAAATTACAGTACGATTTATGGGACGAAAAAGATTCGCACTCATTATACGGAGGAGCAATGCCCTCGGACCACTATGTGACGGCGGAAACGTACGATAACGGTTCCGGAAAAGGTAACAATTCATCATTATTACACCCTGGATTTCAGAGACATAAATCTGGCAATCCGGTTACGCCGACGACGAAGAAGAAGACGACAAACGTGAACAACGGCGATTCGTCTTCATCCGATGATGAAGAAGATCCGAGAGCGGCTTTGAAGGCGTTAAAAATGAATAACAACAACAACAATAACAACAACAACAACGCGTAAGAGGAGGGATATTTTTACAGATCTTTCTTCATCAATAAATCTCTACGAAAGAAATTACTTCTTACTTCTACGTACCCAAGTTCTTCTTCGTAATATTTTACTAACCCGTTCTTCTTACTCGCTACGTGAATAAAACATTCTTTTCTATTCATATCACGCAATAAAGTTTCAGCGGAGAGCATGATTTCTATACCTATTCTACGTCCTCTGTATCGCGGCTCGATTACTAAATCGCTAATATACCCAGCGTCGTCAGAGAACTGTAAACTCTTCTCGAATTCTTTTCTCGTCTCATTCGTACTAGAGACGCCTACAACGCCAACGACGACCATTTTCTTCGTCTTCTCTTCTTCGTGTTCATTACCTATCAAATAGCAGACTAAATAACTCCCGAACGGAAACGCGTCGATCGTGCCCTTAATATATTTCTTTAACATATCCGTACTCTCATTAGGGAAACCGGCTAACGCACTCCTCATCAGTAAAGAACTCACTCTGTCTATCTCGTCTTCGTCTGATTTCAAAGGCGCGCATATGAATTCTTCGCGACCGATCTGAAACCGTCTCGACCATTTCGCCTTTTCAGGTAGGTCTGAAGGAAATTCTAAATAATCTCCAAGAAATGGATTACTATCATTACTACTCAATTCGCGTTCTTTAGCACTCGCCCTGGCTTTTTTGTCCATAATACTCGTAGGTATTCTTCTCTCTCTCATCGAAGCCAATATTATCTTCCTCTTCTTCTCCTTCATCTTCTTCGTAATCGTAATCGTGATCGGTTCTGAATAATGAGAATGATGAGAATTTATTGTTCTCGTAATCATGTTATAATTGTATCAATTTATGTTACTGTTAATTAATTGAATCGATCGTAAAGAAGAAGCATAGTTTTGTGAAGATTTGAATGAAATGTCTAAAAATTGACCTATGGTACATCAGCAAACATCTAACATCTAACATCAGCACAGCAGGGCAGCCGTGGCAGGAATCCTCTGATTAAATATATATATATACTACCAGAAATATTAACGAATAGTTCCATCCTTGATCGATTCTAAAAAGCAAAAACCACCACTGGCTAAAGAAAACGGGACGCCTTTATAACACGCTTGACCACTTTTGTTCACGGAGAAATCGACTTGCACTTGCTCGAAGACCTTCTTCTTTGGATTTAATTTATCGTCCGGATTTTGCTCATAGCCGTCGACATAAACGCGTTCGCCTACTTTAGAAGACAAAGGCGCTTGAACGATTTCGACTTTTTCTAAATCTTCTGCATCTGTGGCGCATAAAACCATCGCTTGAGAATCGATACCTCGCATTTTCGAAGGTTTCATGTTTGCGATTAATACGACTTTTAAACCGAGCATTTTATCGATTGGAATATGTTTCACTAAACCAGAACATACTTGAATCGGCAAATCGAGGCCGATATCGATCTCTTCGACATATAAAGCTTCAGCATCTGGATGATTCCAAACCTTTGTGATTTCGCCGACGCATAGATCTAATCTTGTGACGTCAATTTTTGTGTTTTCTTCGCCGCTATTGTTGTTGTTATTCTTCTGTTTCGCCAGTTTTGAAGCTTTTTCATCTTTGGCCGTTTGCGCTTTCTTAGCCAGTTCAGCCGTATCGATTTCGTGTTTTTGGAAAAGCACTTCGCCGACGCTTACGATCGTTCCAGGTTTGACGTTTTCACCAAACGGCTTTAATTCCCATAATTTGTGTGTTTTACCACTCATGCCAATCTTTTTGAAAATCTCTTCGCACGCTGTTGGAATGAATGGTTGTAAAAACAAAGCGGTGATATAAACCGCTTCTAAAGTTGTGCGAATAATAACGTCTCGTCTATTTTTCGTTTCATCACCCTTCAATTTCCACGGCTCTGCGTCGGTGATATATTTATTAGCCGCTTTCGCAGAGTTAATTGCTAGCTCGCACACTTGTTGAAGTTGGAACGATTCCATCGCACGCTCGGTTTTCAATCTCAATAATCCAACGTCGATTACTTTTTCAATTATTTGCACGTCCGGTACTTTACCTTCACAATTCTTTGAGCATAAATGAGTCGCTCTGTGTACTAAATTTCCTAACGTATCGGCTAAATCGGCGTTATGGATTAAAGTCATGGACTCTTCACTAAACGGTATATCCGAGCCGTATATTCCATTTCTCATTAAAGCGTATCTGAACGTATCTGGAGAACATCGTTCTAAAACATCCAAGGGGTCGACGACGTTACCGATGGACTTTGACATTTTTTGTCCATCAGCGGCGGTGACAAAACCGTGCGCAAACACTGCTTTCGGCAATGCAATGTTACAACTCATTAACATACACGGCCAAATAACACAATGAAACCAAATGATATCTTTACCAATAATATGCACAGAGGCGGGCCAAAACTTTTTGAAATTTTCACCGTCTGGAAAATCGCACCCGGTAATATAATTCGTCAACGCGTCAAACCATACGTATAATACGTGCTTACTATTCCCAGGAACTGGGATCCCCCAATCGAACGTCGTTCGAGAAACGCTCAAATCACGCAAGTCATCGTTTTTTAATCGATACAAAATCTCGCCTCTTTTCGATTCTGGTTGAATAAATTCTTGATTTTCTTCTATATGTTTAATCAAGCGTTCTTGATATTTGGATTGGCGAAAGAAATACGATTCTTCCTCCATTTGCTTCAATGGTTTACCAGATACTGGATCTTTATAATCCGTCTCCTTCGCTTCGGTCTCTGTAATGAACGTTTCTTCGCGGACGTTATACCATCCAGTATAAGTGTCTAAATAAATATCCCCATTCTTTTCACTTCTTTCGAATAATTCTCTGCAACATCGTTTATGTTTCTCCGACGTCGTTCGATTATAGACATCGTTTTCAACGCGCAAAATAACGTTCAAATCTTGAAACATTTTCACGTGTTTATCACAAAGCTCAATTGGCTTGCATTCGGCCGCAATGGCGGCATCTGAAATCTTCTGTCCATGTTCATCCGCGCCGGTCTGGAAAAGCGTCGGTCGACCGTACGCTCTATGATACCTCGCGATAACATCAGCACTTAAGCCTTCGTATGCGTGACCCATGTGCGGCGCCCCATTTGCATAATTAATAGCCGTCGTGATTGAAAAATTCTCAGAAGAAGGATCTTTAGCAGCGTTCGAGGCGTTTAACAAATCCGAAACGGTTTGTCCCTCTTGCGCTGCGAATTGAAAAGAAGCTTCGGCGGTCACTTTCGATTTTTCAATCGCTCGTTTAACGAAATCTAATTCAGAAAATCGCTTGAACCATGATTCGATTTCGTTCTTTTTCTTTTCATGCATTGATGATGATGTCGTTTTTGATGATGTTCTTGTTTTCGAGAACACATTTTTAGTTCGCGTATTCGTACTATTTGCGAGTACTGGATACGCGCTCGAAAAGAACGCAATCTCTTCGTTCGATACGAACGACGAATTAGTACTATCATGATTACCATTAATAAATTGTACTATTCCCATCTCGGTCAGTTTCTGTTCATTCTCGAGTAAGTAATCGATCAAGACAGAATAATCGCGTTCAAAACAACACCTCGCGCAAATCACTGAAAACTCTTTCTCATCGAACTCTTGGAAACAATAGTTCATACGATGTTCTTCTGCAGTAGTAGTAGCGGTAGCGGTAGCAGGTGATGAAGCGCGGACGAACCACAGAGCCGCGTTCATGGATTGACAGCTCATAAACTTCGCACCATCTTCTTTCGTTTCATCTGAATGAACGAATATGGTCTGTTGTTTACTGTTCTCTTTATTACCCTGAGTGAGTAGGAAAGCGCTCGAGAACAGATTGCTCCCTTTGCTCTGTTTACTCGAAAGCTGTGCCTTCGTCTGCTGCTGCTGCCAAGGCTCGTGCCTGATCGTTCTCGTCCTAAACATAGTCGTATTATTATTATTATTATTAGTAGTAGTAGTAGTAGTAGTAGTAGTAGTAGTAGTAGTAGTAGTATTGAAATCGTTCGATGATGGACATGATAATAATGCACTGGCAATGAATACGCGTAATGGTTTAGCATCGCCAGCGCGATAATATATTTGATCACACGCAGTCGTCCGCACTCTATCGTCGTCTGCGTCGTCTGCGTCGTTAGGAACCATTTTATTAATTCTGTGTGTCGTGCGATATATCTATTATTAGTATTAGGAAAACAAAGCTTTTAGTGATAAGGGTGTTTTTTGCTTCTTTGTGCCCTATTTTTTTGAACTGCTGCTGTTGATGGGTAGATGGGAATCGGGAAAAGGTCGAATAACGCGCGAACATTTATGAACACCTACGTACGTAATCCAGCTACAAATGTTTACACATCTTCATCGTCTACTTCTGCCCGTTCCTCTACTGAACTACTATTACTACTGCTACTGCTACTGCTGCTATTCTTCTGAGCTAAACAAAACTGGAATCTCTCGCGTGCTTTAGATTCACTCTCGATACCGAAATAATCAATGTTCGTTAGCACGTTTTCTTCTTGTTCTTCTTTCGTCGTCTGCGTCTTTCGAGCGCGAGGAGGCGGTTTCTGTTGTTGTTGTTGATTATTGTTGTTGTTCGTAGAATCGACTTTGCCGACCCAATCATACACTTGCTCCATTTTAGATTTCAAGCTTCCTTTCATGTGGAAGATTGAGGATTTTGACGTTGCCGGGCAACCAATGTTTTGACGACCGACGTCGAAACGTTTTACTGGGAACTCGCGCGGCGGGTTCGCGTTATACCACGAACAAGGCATAAATCGCATTGAAACGTGACGACATAAGAAGCCACTTGATTGTTGTTCTTCTCCTTCTCCTTCTCCTTCTTCATCGCCCTCGATTATGTAACGAATTGGCATCGAGGCATCGACGGCTTTCCCTCTATCTCCAGCTTTCCTGTCTTTAAATCTTTTGAATCTCTTAGCGAGCCAATTCGCTACATCTTGTTCCCAAAAGAATTGCGACGATTCTGCTCGCATGTTTGGGATTTCTGTATAGAAGAAAAATTCGTACGCGTGAACAAAATAGGCTGAAATCAAAGCAGCTTCGGCAATGCGCTCTGCGTTTACGAATCGTACACCGAAATTGATTGGCCATTTTTTATTCGCTCCGTTTGAACCGTCTCTATACGTCCACGCCATACCGAATAAATGAGGTATTTTTGTCTGTTCGTCTCGAAAGACATTTTTGATAGATTTTGCGAAAATGATATCAGTCGAGTCCATGAAAACGATATTATCTCTTTTCCGCTGCGGTTTCTTTTCAATCTCATCGAAAATTAACTGTTTCTCAGCCGTCGCTCTTAAATAAGTCGTCCATCCCTTCTCGATGTGAGGACCGAACTTATGTCTTCTTAACTCGATTTCTGGGAACTTTTCAATCAATGGCGTGAAATCGGTCTTTTCATCGGTCAATATGACCAACCTACATTTATCGTGTTTATTCACGACGCTTTGTAAAACCATCGATATTCTATTAAACTGTTCTTTTGTGATTTCGCTACCTGCGGTAGCGACGTGGAAAATTGCAAACGTTAGTTTTGCTTTTCTAGTACTATTATTATTATTTCGAACAACGCGAGCAGCACTCGTCGTCGTCTTAGTTGTTGTTTTTGTTGTTGTACTATCGTCATCTTCATCATCTGCTTCATCTGATTTATCATCTTCTTCATCTCCTTCTTTATCGTCTTTTTCTTCTTCTTTATCGTCTTCTTCTCCATCTTCTTCCGTTCCTAACGTTGTCGTTACTATCTCTTCGTGTTCGTGTTCGTTTCTTTTTCCTTCTTCTTCTTCTTCTTCTAAATGATAAATAGCTTGTTCTTTAGCGCGCACGCATTTACAAGGTTTCGTTTGTCCTCTCCCGGTCTCCTCTAACGCTCGTGCGATCGTTCTCGATATAGCCACCGGTGGAAGCTTAAACGGTTGTCTCTGCGCTCTTTCTGGCAAATATTTCCCGGGAACGTTCGAGCGCTCATCCGGTCTTAAATAAAACATCTTTCTGTTTCTTTTTCTCGCACTATCAATAAGAATAGTACGATTATTACTATCAATTTTCTGAATAATCGTCGTAGTATGGTCGTTATGACTCAGTACGACTGCCGCGTCTTCTGCGTACGTTGTTTTCTCATCGATAATAACTTCATCTTCGTCTTCTACTAGTACTGAGGCATAATAATTCGTCCTCTGCTTTACGATGAGTGTTAAAGTAACGATGAATACACTGATTATTAGTATTACGATCGATTGTGATGTTGGTCTCCTTCTTTGTTGTTTCTGTTTATGTTGTTGATTCTGTTTCTGTTGTTGTTGTTGTTGTTGTTGTTGTTGTTGTTGTTTAGAGACGAACGCGCTCATTTATATCCTCACTCTTCCTCAACTGCCATCAACACACAGCAGTCGTTCGGCATATGAATGATAACACTATATAGTCATACCGTACGTACGTGTTTTGTGATGTGTTTCGTACTATGAAAATAGTATGATAGGTTCGTTCTGTCGATTCTTCTTATTCTTAAGCGTTAATAAGCAGTCTCTTATCATAGAAGGACTTGCTTTAATACTGCTATACTGATAAATATGTAAATTTATGATGCTTGGACTCCCGCTTTTTTGCTGCTGTGATGAAATTTCATTATTTCGTTTTTTGCTTTTTTCACCGCCGAATAATGGCTGATGGAGAAACTTCTCGCGTCTTCTTCATTCCCAACTTTACATATAATTCATACATAATACTGTAATACACGCTACATAATAATAATAATAATAATAATAATAATAATATAATAACTCAATAATATACATACGTACTATATATATAACTATCATCTCGAATCATGAGTATTAACAGTAGTAGCAGGAGAGAGATTATTAAGAAACGGTTCTTCTCGTTCAGTGGTTGTACTATCTATCACAGTCATAATAATAATAATAATAATAATAATAATAATAATAATAATAATAATAATCTGACCGATAGTACGACGACGACGATGACTCTTAAGAAATGGATCAATAATGGACGACGCGGACGAGAGCAAGGAATGGGGGGAATAAATATGACGACGATGATTAAGAGAAATTCATCATCGTGGTCATCTTTATCCGATATCAATAGAAATAATAAAACCGAACAAAACATAAAATACTCGGACTTCGTTGTCAATAAACGAACTTACGACGAAGTGCAAAACTCACAAGATTTCTTACTTCGCAGAAAGCTGTACAGAGAGCTTTGCGTTGGGTACAAAACGGCGAAACCTGGCGAGAGACAGCTCGTGCCATTCGCGAAATATATCGAAAAACATGAGTTCGTAGTAATTCAAAACCCAGCAGTGACCGATAATGGGAGATTAATAGTCATAAGGGACAACTTTAGTCATGGAGAACAGCGAAAGGCAAAACACGCGAGGGAGAACATGATTCAGTTCTTTAACACCGTCAAAGCTTACAACGAAATAGTCGCGCAATATAAAAATAAGAACAGCGAAAACAGTGATAACAGTAATAATCAAAATAATAATAATAATAATAATTTTACTGGTAAAGGCGGTTACCAAGGTGGTGAAGATAAGAGGTCTTTATGGCAAAAGTATAACCTTGTTACTGCCGTACTCGGTTGCTTTTTGATGGCGATTTCATATCTTTGGATCGGACAAGTAGAAAAGGAAAACAACGATTTTGAGGAGAAGGAAAAAGCTATAGTGCAGAAAGATTACGAGATCGAGAACTGGTCGGGGACGAAAAGAGTCATAGTTGAGAGTTTTTCTCAACCAGAAACTGTTAAAATGTTAGAAGCGATCGTGAAATATGCAGATTTGAGAGCGAGGAAGATTAGACCAGTAGGCGCCGCGTTATCACCAAACGGAGTCGCGTTTGAAAAGAAAGGCATGGTTTCCTTAGCCTTATTAGATAAAGTTTTATCCATAGATGAAGAATTGAAGCAAGTCACTGTGCAGCCAGGCGCGAGAGTATCGGACGTTACAGAAGCTTTGAGAAAGTATAATTTAACTTTACAAAACTACGCGTCTATTCGTGAACAACAAATTGGAGGGTTCACGCAAGTCGGCGCGCATGGAACTGGAGCGAAAATCCCCCCAGTCGATGACACCATAGTGAAAATGAAATTAATCACTCCGAAAAAGGGCACTATAGAACTCACAAAAGCGGCTACTGTTGTTGGCGACGAAGGCAAGATAAACCTTGAATTCGAAGCCGCAAAGGTTGGATTAGGATGTCTAGGCATCGCTTCAGAAATTACGTTACAATGCGTCGACGCTTATAAACTGAAAGAAGAAACGTTTACGACGACTCCGGAAGAAGTCGAAAGAAATCACGAAAGCTGGATCCGAAAATATAAACATGTGCGTTATATGTGGATTCCGCACACGGATTGCGTCGTCGTGGTTGGATCGAACCCTATTGAGGAAAACACTCAAAACGGCAATAATAGTGGTTTAATCTCTTCAGTGCTTTCTTATTTAACACACCCAAACGACTTGAAGCAAAACAAATACAGAACGAAACCGATGCTTAGCTTATTATATGAATTAGATAAAGAAGCGGCTGAAAAAGCGAAATTAGAAAACGCCGGTTTTGGCGAACTCAGAGATTTACTTTTGAAAATCGCCCCGTTAGACGTTGAACATGTGAAGAAAGTGAACAAGGCTGAAGCAGAGTTTTGGAAGCGTTCGCATGGTACTAGAGTGGATTGGAGCGACCAAATATTAGGCTTTGACTGTGGAGGCCAACAGCACGTTTTAGAAGTTGCATTTCCATGCGGTTCGTTGAAGAGCGATGATGATGTTGTTGTTGATGATGTTAGAAACAAAATCGGTGAAACGACGACGACAACAACAACAAATAATAATAATAGTAGTAATAATAATAATGATGATAATCTCAGAAAAGATTTACAGTTCATGCGAGAGTTACGTTCGATGATTGCAGAGAAAAATATCCCAGCGCATGCGCCTATTGAGCAAAGATGGACTAGTGGGAGTTCGAGTCTAATGTCGCCGGCGTTTGGCGAAAAAGACTCTTTACATTCATGGGTCGGTATTATAATGTACTTACCTACCGATAACGAAAACGAGCGTTCGTTAATAACTGAACGATTCAAAGAATATGGTGAACAAATGCGCGATCAATTAGCAGATCGTTATTTGCTCAAAACGCATTGGGCAAAAATTGAACTCGAAACTGATGATTCAAACTCCATGAATCAACTGAAAAAGCGTAAGAAACAAATTGAACGTTTAAGAGTAGCTTATGGTGATAACTTCATTAAATTCAGAGATATAAGGAGATCATTCGATCCTAAAGGTGTTTTAATGAACGATTTAATAGAAGGCTTGTTCGAGAAATAATATAGATAGATAGATAGGTAGATAGTGTATGTACGTTTGACTGAAAGTTACAAACATCCCTACTTTACTTACTTTCACACGTTTCCCAAATCCCAGCAATCTATATTTTCCCATCATTCATTCATTCTTTGCTTCTGATGATTCGTTATTCCTCACATCGATCAATAATAAGGACAGCCCATCAATAAATAAATAAATAAATAAATAGAGTATAATAATGAATAAGAGACAGAAAACTACTGCGCTCGATAGTGCTCGTTTTGAAACCGAAACCGCCTTGCCGGATGATTCATTATTCACTACCAGTAATCATACACACGTTGACGATGAACAACTTCTGTTGAACGATACTATTTTAGATCAATACGTTCAATCGTTAATGTTTGATCACGATCAAAAGGATACTAACACTACAGCCGTAGATCCAAACGCATTCGATCATGATGATGATGATGATGATGATGATGATGATGATAATAATAATATTGCAGATAACTCGAACGACTCAACGGAAGATGATCAAAATAAAAGTAGAAATAAAAATAAGAAGAAAACGACTGTTTTGAAACAAAACGCGCACGCGCAACGCAGATACCGCGAACGAATTAAACAAAAAAGTGAATTAGTCGAGAATCAATTGAAAGAACTGAAAGAGAAAGTGAAGCAGTTAGAGGCCGAAGTCGCAACACAAGCGCCTTCGAAGGAATTATTGGAACATAAGAACCAATTATACGAGTCACAGCTATCGATGTTCAAAAGAGCGAGAAGGGCCGAGGTTGAGAGCGCGACTCCGTATTCGCAATTGCTAAACATTAACGAACATGAAAATAAGACGCCTGGAGAATTGTTAGCGAACGGATCGATGCCTCTACCGAAAGTCCCTAGCGTATTTTCTTTACCGACTATGAACGAGACGAAAGAAGCGATCAAAAATCGGTTACCTACGGATGAAGATTCGAACAATGCTAATGATGATAAAGTTACTACACTTGGCGATAATTTGGAAAGTTTACATTATCAGTGGCTTAAGCAAGTTTCCGTGTTATCAATCACGAATATTGAAGAAAAAGAAAGAGCAAAGACATCGAAGGGGAAAGGGAAAGATGGCGGCAAAACAACAACAAATAAGGAATTCGCCGAAGTCTTAACTTCCGAGGAAAGTGTGGATTTAATCAGTAAAATGGTCGATGAAACGTGCGTACTTTGTATGCACATCGGCCTTGCCATGAAAAAGTCGGACACCTGCTTTGATCAATACGATAACATGGGTTTTCTCGAAGATTTCGACGTTTTCGGGAAAGGAGTAAACATAAAGCTAAGGTATTACGCGAGCGTTATTCAGAACTTAGGTTTGAGTGCAATTCAAAAGGCGACTTTGCTTCAAATTCATGATGTTGCGAAAGAACATTTGCGAAAGTTGTTTGAAGCTCGCGAACGAATAAATAAAGCGATGAAAGGATTGTGCCAGCAAGGGAAACAAAATGCTGAGGAAGGACCGAAAGGGTTGATTCGATGGTTAACTGGATCTTCGGATATTTCGCGTTCGTTGATTTTAGAGTTACGAGCGAATTTAATCGACGAGCGAGCTTTGTTAATAGACATTTCCATGGATGTCGTGCATAAGGTTCTCGAGCCTAAACAAGCTTCGCGATACTTGACTGAAATGTATCCTTTGCACCCGTGTGGTCTAGTTTTATGCAACGCATTGAAAAGACTCACGGCCACCAACACAGAGTCATGAGATTGCTCCATAGCAAGCTTAAATGTGAGACGGCGAAGACAAAAGCAACATAACTTCAAAAAAAATTGTTCTATAAATGTAATAACAAACAAGCAAAACGATATTATCTATCTATTTTCTTTGAGGTATTTCACGACGGCAACTTTTGAGCGGAACCTTGTTTCTTTTAGCCAATATTCTACGTAATTGCCTGGATTTGATTCTGTTTTTCCATTAATGCGCGTTTTCAAGATAGCCTTCCAGCCTTTACCTTTTAATTGCAATCCTTGATCATCGAGGTATTTCTTTAAAAGTGCAAGTGTTTCAGGTGGTGCTTCTCTTGAGGCCCATTTATCTACTTTGTTTTCCTGCTGCTGCTGCTGCTGCTGCTTCGGCGGCGGCTGTCTTGCAATCAAGGTCTTTGCTTTATTCTCATTAGTCTTCTTCTTTTTAATTTCAATAATTTTGTCGTTCTTCGATGGTGGTCTAATTTTCTTCTCATTCTTCGTCATCGCCGTTGTCGTTTTCTTTTCTTTTTCTTCTTTTTTCATCTTCTTCTTCTTCGCGTTAGTAGCACTAATAGGTAGTCCAGGTGGTTGCTCTTCTTCTTCCACCTCCACCTCGTTCTCTCTCTTGCGTGTTTTCTTTGCTACTTTTACTATACTCGAGTTGTTGCTATTCTTAGTCGCCTTCAAATTTTTCAAAGCGGCTTGATAGGCGGCTGCGCTCGCCTTTTTCGCGACACGATTTTGTGCCTCATCAGCATCGTCTTCTACTACTTCTATTTTCTCCATTATTTTTATTGGCAATGATGGCTGACGAGTCTTTTTGCTCCCCACAATCGTCTTCTGTTGTACTCGTTTTACGTCCCATTTCTGCTTCTCTTTCAAATATATCTCTCGTTCGCTTTCCTTCGCGGTTTGCAAAAATCTCTCCCTCTTCCGTTTCACCTCGAGCGCGCGAGGGAGTTCATCGTCGTCATCGTCGTTATTGTCGTGATAATTTATTTTCAGTTCTACTCGTTCATCTACTACTACTAATGTAGTCAGAGGAGTACGACGAAGACGACGAGGACGACGATAATCATCATCATCATCATCAACAACAACAACCACTTCATCATCAGTACGATAATTTTCTTGTAAATGTAATTGATCTTTATCTGTTCCAACGCAGTTCTCTAAAACACTAAAAAGCGTCCTAACCATTTCATCATCATCTCCCTTATTCTTGTTCTCTCTATGTATTAGAAGTTTCGAGAGCGTAGATGAACTTGTTAAAATGTTCTTCAATTTCAACTGAACACTGCGTTCATCGCTTGAAATGAACTCATCGATGACTTTGTTTTGTACGACGTTCTTCAACCATGAATCGAACTCGTCCTCTGTTTTTAATACTAACTCCTCTTCCTCTTTTTCTCCTTCTTCTTTTTCGTTATTATTGTTATTATCACTGTTGTTATTATCATCACTATTATTGTTATCACTATTCTTGACTATCGATCGTTCTTCGTGTTCTTCTTTTTCTTCTTCTCGGTCTTCTTCTCTATTGTTATTATTATTGTTATTATTAGCTTGTTCAGGAGGAGGTGGAGGAGGAGGAGGAGGGGCTTTGTCGTCCTCTGCGTCGTCTGCATCATCTGCGGCGCCCATTTATTATTCGTTGTTATTGTTATTATTCGTTATTATTTTGTGAGCAAAAGCATCAAACAGCACTGTCAAAAGCCAGAAAGCATAAGCAGCAGCTCCTTCTATCATACCTTCTTCTGTTCTGATTCTTCTGTTCTTCTCAAACTGTCAAAAGCAGCAGCTGATGATGAGCAGCAGAATCTCGCGATAATAATCTCGCGGGACGACCTGTTACGTACTCGTGCAACAATAATAACGAATAATACATCAATATAAAATAAAATGATGACTATCATAGGAAGCACGATTAATATGATTACTACTACTAGCACTACTACTAATCACAATAATAATAGTAATAATAACGACAGAGTATTTAAAACAACGACGACGATAAAGAAGAAGAGGAAGAAGAACACTACTTGCGATGTTAAAACTCAAAGTAACACTACGAATACGAATACTGATAATACG
>Ga0114998_10000329_pt1 | contig 34013 bp, 28 predicted proteins | sample ArcticOcean_MG_C_5_FD_87044 | JGI IMG/M metagenome (GOLD analysis project Ga0114998, IMG submission 87044) | Marine microbial communities from western Arctic Ocean - ArcticOcean_MG_CB4_138 | ecosystem: Environmental > Aquatic > Marine > Oceanic | place: Arctic Ocean: Canada Basin | collected... | reverse complement strand
TGATGTAGGGTCGCCATCACCAGAGTTAGTGTTTCCCCGGAACACGTTCCAAAGACCGGCTTCGAGGCCCCACTTTTCCGTCACTTGCTCGAGGCTCGTTTTTTCCTGGCCAGCATCTTCCTTCGTGGGCGGCTTGGCCAGGGGAACCAGCCGCCCCGCCCTTTCGCCACTCGTGGGCTCCGTGGGGTGGCTGAACCGTCGCCACCGCCGGTCGTCGCGGTGTGGGCCGTACAGCCCGGAAGAACGTCTTCGTGGTGACGCGAACGCGCCTTCCCGCGGCACGCGGTCCACGGCGTGGAACCCGCGTCTGCCCGTCATTCTTCGTGAACTCGGGGCGGGGGTTCGCGACGCGACCCGGCCGGTGCCGTCGTTGGCGCGAGACGCGATCGAAGGGGTGATACGCGCGTGTGTCAACGAGGACGTCACGAGGGACGCCATCGCGAAAGCGCGCGGGGAGCAGCGCGCGACGACGACTGCTCGGCAACCTTCGATGCCCGCAAAAAGTGCTTCTTTGGCGCATTTCTAATATCTCTTGGACCAATCAAAGCAGGTTTTGCTGAATTTGATCGAGTATTCATGGGCTTGATCGTAAGGACGCTTTGAAAACGTATGTGCTCGAAACTGCTTTCCAACCGTTTGACTGGGGCGGTTCACCGAGATATTTCGTTTTTTCTCGACTTTTGCCTCCGCCGCCCACCAAGGTTTTAGGTTTCATCTGTACCCCACCGCACCATTCGACGGAGGCTCGTGCGACGGCGGTTCACGGCTCGCGTCGGCGACGCACCTGCGCGCGCGACATCTACTGAACACGAACAGCGTTCTCGGATCGCGGGTCACTTGTTCAGCGCGTTTGGGTCTGGACGAGATCGCGTGGTCGTGACGCGCGTTCGGGTTGACAAAACGTTGCGCGCAATGTCGAGCGGTGCGCTTTTCGCGACGTCAGCCACGTCGGTGCACCGAGGCCCCTCGGTGTTGGCGGCCGGGCGAAGCACCGCCGGTGTGGCTCGCAACGTGCGGTTCACCACGAGTGGCGCGACGCGCCGTTCCGTGTGCGCGCCTCGAGGCTCACTCGCGCGCGCGCCCACGCGCGCGCGTCCCTCGGCGGCGGCGGCTGCCGCCCCCTCGGCGAACCGTCGCGTCCGCCGCGTTCCTGACCTAGGCGCGCACCGTCTCCGGCTCGCAGGCACGCGCCGGGTGGTGCTCGCCGCCGCCGCGGGTAGGGAGGATAGCTTCGACGACGAAATCGACGACGACGAGCTCGCGGCGTTGGAAGCGTTGGACGCGGAGGGCTGGGGCGATGATGAGGATGACGATGAGGACGCCATGGCGGTCGCCGCCGCCGTCGCGGCGCGCGCGGTCGGGTCCGTGGACGGCGACGGCGACGATGTTGACGTGTTAGGTGAAGGTGATGACGAAGGCGACGACGAAGACGGCGTCGCGCTTCTACGAGAGCTGTTCGAGTACGGAGGCGTGGATGTCTCGGAGTGGTTCAACCTCGGCGAGGACGAGGACATCGAAGTCAGCGGTATCGCGAACGACAGTAGGGCGGTGTTGGGCGGTGACGTGTTCGTTTGTTGTGTCGGTACGGAGGTTGACGGGCACGACTACGCTTTGGCCGCGGTCGCCGCGGGCGCGGTAGCGGTGGTGTGCTCAAGGCGCATTGAATCTTTGTCCGAAGACACGCCGCAGGTAATAGTGGGCGACGCCACCACGGCGCTGCCGCGTTTGGCCGCCGCGTTTTACGGAAACCCGAGCGCCAGTTTAACCACGGTGGGTGTGACTGGTACGAACGGCAAAACAACCACCACGCACTTAGTAAGGGCTATTCTAAACGCCAACGACCTGAAGTGCGGGCTAATCGGTACGACCGGGTATCTTCTAGGCGACGTGAAGCTCACCCCGCACGGCGGGGTTTGGTAAGTATTCCCACCCACCACATTCCACGAACTGATTGCCCATACACGACTGACATTTATTTTATTTCAATCAGGGAACCCGAAGAGCCCGACCCGAGTCAAAAAAAAGACTGCACCACCCCCGGGTGGCTAGCCCCGTACAAAGGCAAGTACGAGGTACCAAACACCACCCCCGATGCACTGCAGTGCCAGCAGCTCATGGCTGGTATGCTGGACAACGGCGCGAACGCGGTGGCAATGGAGGTTTCGTCGCACGCCCTGGCGCAAGGCCGAGTGGACTGCGTGGATTTCGACGTCGCGGTGTTCACGAACCTGACCACGGACCACCTGGACTTTCACGGCGACATGGCTACGTACCGGGAGGCGAAAGCGTTACTTTTCAAGCAACTCACCGATCCGGAACGGCAACGCGCGGTGATCAACTTGGACCCGAGTCACGTGGAGGCGGAGAAGAAAAAAACGAGCACGAAAAAAAAGGATGTGGAATCGGATGAGGACGATTCCGATGCACCCAACGAACCCGAACCCGAACCTACAGAACCCACAGCAGCCTTCGACGAGTCCGCGTTTTTCATCACCGCCGCGGGTAGCGGCGACCGCGTGCCCATCATCACCTACGCCACGCACGTAAGGGCCTTTCCCACCCACCACATTCCGCCTCCCTGATTGCCCATACAAGACGTTAACCACTTTTTATTTTACACGCAGGTGTCAAAGTCCCTAGAGGCGGATGTGTTCGTGGAGAAAGCGGAGCTTTCGCTTTTTGAAACCGTCGTCACCGTGCGCACGCCCGCCGGACGCTTCGACGCCGCGTGCGGTTTGGTGGGCGAGGTGAACGTGACGAACATCGCGGCCGCGGTCGCGGTGGGCGTTGCACTGGAGATCCCCTTGGACGTGATCGCGGCGGGCGTGGAGGCGATGGAACCGGTACCGGGGCGCATGGAGCTTTTGGACGAAGGTACGCCGCGTTGTGTTTCCCAAATCAGGCGGCACGGTTGGATGCCACGTATGGAGTGCAGTTACGCGCCCGTCTCACTACTGCAAGAAGCGCAACAGCGTACACGACTGTTCGGCCCGATTACGATGACTGTTTACTCACGCCAAGTCACGGGACGCGAGACTGACACTTTGTTCCACTCGTCGCAGGCCAGCCGTTTCCCGTGATCGTGGACTACGCGCACACGCCCGACGCCCTTCGCCGGGCGATTTCGTCCGTTCGCAAAACCGGGGTATCGAACGTGATTGTTGTTTTCGGGTGCGGGGGCGATCGCGATGTTGGCAAGCGCCATGAAATGGGCGCGGTGGCGGATGAGCTTTCCGATATCGTGTTCGTCACGAACGACAACCCGCGCACGGAGGACCCGTACAAAATCCTGGACGACGTCGTCGCCGGGTTCAGGGACCGCGTGTACAACCTGCCACAAATCAAAGACGAAGCGATGTTCCCGTTTTTGAAAGACATGTACCTGATTCACCCCAACGCGAGGTTCGAAACCATGAAGCTGCAGAACATGTGCCGCCGGTACGTCATGGTGGACCGGTGGTTCGCGATTCGCGGCGCCATCGCGATGGCGACGGAGCACGACGCCGTGCTGATTTGCGGCAAAGGCCACGAGGACTACGTGGTGGTGGGGAACCGGAAACACTGGTTCGACGACCGAGTTGAAGCGAGAGACGCTTTACGGAAAATCGTGGGCGTACAGGAAAGCGGGATGGACACCACGAACCTGCCGTGGGGACGCGTCGGCGCCACGTCGGGGAACGGGAACGTGCTGGACGCGTAGGGGTGGGGGTTTTAGTAAAAAAGGTTTTTGTCGCAATACCACCGGTAACTCTTCCGGTAACTCTTCCGGTAACTCTTCCGGTGACTCTTCCGGTGACTCTTCCGGTAACTCTTCCGGTAACTCTTTTGGTAACTCATCCCAGTATCGTCATGTCCTTTTGTTTTACCCTTTACTACTAGTACTACCTGTATCACCTAAGTACTACCTGTATCACCTAGTACCACTCGTATCACCTTATCACCCACCTACTCGTTACTAGCGCTCGTTTACCTCATCCCGGTATCTCCGCGTTCTGTTGTTTTACCTTTTACTACGGTACAGTACTCCTCGTACGCCTCGTTACCGCACCACCGTCACGCCCGGTCGCATCATCGCGAGGCCTTTGAGCATGGCGTCCGTCACCGCGGTCATGTGCGAGTTCCCTGCGATTCGGAGCTCAGTCAACGCCGGCGCGGACCCAGTGGCGAGAACGGAGACTAACTGCTGCGCCTCCGCGTCCCGCAAACCGCAAAACGAAAGATCGAGCGTTTTCGGCGCGTCGCTTGATTTGCAAAGCGACAGCGCCGGGAGGAACTCTTTGAGAAAATGGATCGGGCGGAGTTCCTGTCGGGCCAGGGTCACGGAGGGCGCGCCGCCAATCTCGCCGTGACAAGAAATCAAATCGCAAAGCGCGGAATCGAGGGTTTTGGGGCGGAGCATCGCGAGCGTGGTGGCGGGCAAGTCGCAATCGCGAGTCAACCGCAGGTTCGCGGCGGCGGCGGCGATTTCGTGTGCGTCGCCCAAAATAGCACCGGGACCTCCACCCGAATCCCACGACCCATCCACGTCCACGTCGTCAACGAAGCCTCCCTCCGCGCGCACGATGCAGTCCCCGACGACCGTCGCGAATTGTTTGGTTATCCGAGCCACGCCTCCTGCGTTGACCATCGCTTCGCGCGCCTGGTCGTCCAGGGACTTGCCATCCGCGAAAACCATCGGCTGGTGGTCCGGGTCTTGGTTTTGAGCGAGGTTCTCGTTTTTGTCCTCGCGGACAGAAGTATCCCCTCCCGCTTTCTTCGCGTCCGCCTCCATTTCCAGTCGCTGTTTCTCCTGTGGCGTGTCCCGCTTCGTATCGCGCTCGCGCTCCACCTCCGATTTCTCAGAGCCCACCAGCAGCTCGGGAACCGACACGGCGACCGTCCCGTTTGCCCCCAACGCCGCGCTGGCGATCTTGACCCGGCCGTTCACCGACCCCAACACCGTTTCCGACCCCGGCAAACGCACCACGGCTTGCCACTCCACGGAAACACCCACGTCGCACCGAATCGCGATGACGTCGCTTTGGTCGCTGGAGAGCTCTTTTGACTCATCTTTTTCATATTTTTTTGTGTTTGCGTCCACCACCCCCACCACGCCGTGCGGCCACAGGGACACGACCCTAACCACCACCGTGTCGGTGGCCACCAGGGGCGCCCTACGCCCGCCCAGGCTTTTCACAAGACGATTCCGGTACCAGTCGAACAGATCCACCGTCAGCGCGGGTGCGGTATCGGGCTCGTCGTGGAGCTCCACGCCCGCGCTGGACGACGACTCGGTCAAACGCGAATCCGTCGCGCGGCAGGTTTCCGCCCCGCCATCCGGGTAGTACCCCAAACCGTCGTCGCCGCGTTTAAAGCAATACCCAGCCCTCGCGCCCGCGAAGGTATCGGCGGGGACGAACGCGGCGGCCAAAAGCGCCGTCCCCGCCTCCGCCATCGAGGAGTGGTGTGCGCCGAGATCTGCGTGAAGCGTTTCTGGCACTGCCGAGAGCAGATATTTTTCAACCCGACCCCTTTTCGACCCAAACTGACCGGCTCCCGTTGGATTTGATCCGGTCCCTCGCACACCTCACCGCACTCCGTTCCGGCGGTCGCCATGGCGAGCCGTGTGACGTCCCTTTCCGGGATCGCGAGACGCGCGGTGCACCGCGTGTGCCCCGGCGCGGTCGTTTTCACCCGGCCGTACGCCGCGAACGTCGCGACCGTGTCCGAGGAGGATTCGTTCCTGCGATGGACAACCCCCGAGCCGCAGCAGTTCACGCATCAAGCCATCCTGGCGTCGCCGATGACGAAGGTGCGACGGGAGCAACGCGCGCATACGCACGAGCACGCGGTGATACCCTACCACACCGCGAAAACCCACGAGACCACCCGCGAATCAACCCATATGGGGTGAACACGAAGGGGGACCGCGATCGAGACACCTGATCAAACCCTTTGGGAGGGGGGAAATCGTAATTAACACAAACTCGCCACTAACTAACCACTGGACAACTAACCAAAATCCCAAAAAATCTCCAAATCCATCAGGTCACCACCCTGGCGAACGGCATGCGCGTCGCGACTGAACACAGTTCTCACGCGGAAACCGCTACCGTGGGCGTGTGGATCGACGCCGGTTCGCGTTACGAAACCCAAAAGAACAACGGCACCGCGCATTTCCTGGAGCACATGGCGTTCAAAGGCACCGCGAAGCGAACCACGTCGGGTTTAGAGGAGGAGATCGAAAACATGGGCGGCCATCTCAACGCGTACACGTCGCGGGAACAAACCACGTACTACGCCAAGGTGTTTAAGAAAGACATCCCCCAGGCGGTGGATATTCTTTCTGATATTCTTCAAAACAGCGCGCTCAGTGCGCAGCACGTGGAACGCGAACGCGGGGTTATTTTAAGGGAGATGGAAGAAGTCGAGAAGGAAGTCGAAGAGGTGCTTTTCGACCACCTGCACGCCACCGCGTTTCAGCACACCGGCCTCGGGCGGACCATTCTGGGAAGCGCGGAGAACGTCCGGTCCATCACCAGGGATGACCTGGCGACGTACATCAACGAACACTACACCGCCTCACGGATGGTGCTCGTTGGGACGGGCGCGGTGGAGCACGACGCGCTTGTGAAGTTAGCGGAAACCGCGTTCGCCAAGCTGCCCACCGGCGGTGCAACCGTCGAGTCCCTAGTCAAATCCGACCCCGCGCACTTCACGGGGAGCGAAGTACGGATCAGGGACGATGACATGACCACCGCGTCGTTCTGTGTCGCCTTCAAAGGCGCGGAGTGGAACTCACCGGACGCGGTGCCGCTTATGGTGATGCAAGCCATGCTGGGGAGCTGGGACAAGGCCGCGCCCGGGGCGGCGCACGCCGGGTCGCCGCTGGCGCAGGCGCTGCACGCGAACGACCTGGCGAACTCGTTCATGGCGTTCAACACCAACTACGCGGACTCAGGGTTGTTCGGGGTGCACGTCAGCAGTGACAACAAAGAGCACCTGGACGACGCCGCGTTTTGCGTGATGCAGGCGCTTCGGGGGTTGATTTACGATCCCACGTTGGAAGACGTACGTGTTGTATTTCCCAAATCCAACGACTGTTTGATGACCTGTTTACCACTACAATACGTGCACCCCCGAGTACAAGACTGTTTACGCACTGTATATATAAATCGCCCAACACAAGACTCTCCGACTGACCCTTTTCTTTTCCAATCGCAGGTGACTCGAGCGAAGCAGCAGCTGAAGAGTTCTTTGTTGTTGCACTACGAAAGCAGCACCAGCGCCGCGTCGGAAGAGATCGGGCGGCAGCTCCTTACCTACGGCCGAAGGATCCCGCGAGCCGAGCTCTTCGCCAGGTACGTATTGGGCCCTTACCAAATCCTGACACACTGTTTGCCCATACAAGACTGACGCTTTCTTTTCTTTATCGCAAGGATCGACGCCGTGTCCCCCGAAACGGTGAAATCTGTGGCGTGGAAATACATCCGCGATGAGTGCCCCGCCATCGCCGCAATCGGGCCGGTGCAGTTCCTGCCTGATTATATGTGGTTCCGACAATCAACTTATGACAATTTTTACTAAGTTTGGGTGAAGTAAGGGGGGGAGGTAGGGGGAGTGGCCGGGCGGTCGTCAGACCAGATGAAATATACGAGTGAAAGCATCGATCGAAGCCAGCAGTCGCCTTCCCTCTTTCTTTTTTTCCGACACACTTTTTTCCGATGCGACCCCGCCGTATCGTTTCTTTTCTCGGACGTGACGTTTCAAAACACATCCACACGCGCACTTCGCCCCGCGCACCTCTCCCGACTTCGGTTTCCCAACCTCGGTTTTGTGTGTACACTCCACCCACGCGTTTCGTGACCCGACACGACACCTCGCACACACCGGTCGCGGTCGCCTGGTACTCCGCCACTCGCCGTGCGCGTCTCTCGTATCCTTCCGACATGACAAAAAAAGTCGTAGTTGACGCGACGGCCGCGTCTCCCATCGTCCCCGCCCGGGGCACGACATGCGCGCGATGCGGTCCCGTGTCCGCCGCGGCTCCGCGACGCTCGAGTCGTCACATTCCCGTGTCCGACCTGACACGGCCTGACACGTGCGACGCGTGTCGCCGCCTTCGCGAAACCCGCGGCCGCGGCACCACGCGCAAAACACAAGACGCGACGTGCTCGGGTCTTGGGGACGTTTCGGCTTCAAAGGCGAAACGGCGACGCGGTGGGGTCGGGTCCATTGAAAAGGCTTGCAAGGTGGACGCCATCGTTTGTGAAGATGCGCGCGAGACCGAGCAGGCGGACAACACGTGGAGGGAATCGTACGACGACGCGGTGGTACCGGTGGTGCCAGGCCGGTGGCATAAGTTCACGGACGAAGTCGTGGAGGGCTTTGAAGGGTCTTCGTACCCGAACCGGGTTTTTTTTCACCTCGTCAACGAAGACGCGTCGCGAAGAGTCCAGGCGATTTGCGGGGTGCTTCGTGATGATCAAACGTCCCCGGGTGTGAAATACATCGAGTACACGGTAAGCGCGGCGTTGGTGGACATCGCGAGGGATAAAATGGGAAGGCCGTTCCAGCAGGTACGTCGTCTTGAGCCTTTCCCAAATCCGGCCGACTGCGTGCCATACAATGCTGACACACTTTTCGTTTACAACGCAGCCGCCGACGTTCCGAGACGTGACCGAGGTGCGCGCGTGGCTGGAGAAGGTGGTCCAGAGAAGTACGTGAGTTTATCCAACTCTGTGACTGTTTGCTCATACAAGTTACGAACATTAGAGCGAAGTGAGAGGGCGCGCGGAGGGGGCAGACGACAAAGATCAAGAAAGACCAAGATGATGCGAGTGATGCGAGGTGGTAGTTGGATTGAAGAGCAGGCCAAAAAAACCTTAAATTAGATTCAGCCTCTTCACGCCGTTCCCCACTAGATACGCATACGGAACTTTTGCATATTTTTATCAAAGACTAATTGCGCATACATCATACGTACACTGGCAACAAGGAAGCGTTGATGAAACTTGTAATTTGACAACAGGACCGAGCGCGAGGGTACGGGTCGTGAGCTTAATAATATTTTTCATAAACCACCAATCACTTCAGCGTCGTTGGCAGTTTCTAATTTCCTTCGTCACGTAACAATCACTTCAGCGTGGTCGGCGTGTTTCTGATTTCCTTCATCACGAGCTTCATCAGCAGCAGACCGGCGACAAGATCCGCGGCGTAGAGCATGAAAAACACGTTGTTCCAGTCATTGGTGTGCGACGAGATGTACCCGGTGAGCATGGGGCCTATGGCGGCGCCGATGGAGCCGGTGCCATCGATGATCGCGGTGACCGTGGCCAGCGCCCGGGCGTTTCCTTTCAGGGATTCGTGCGTCCCAAGGTCCGCCGAAACCGCGGTGGTGATCAGCGCGTACGGCCCGTTCACCTGATTGTTAACGAAAAGTGTCAGTCGTTTGTGGGCAAGCGGTGGGTGTCGGATTTGGGAAAGATGAGCGCAATACGTACCAACACCCCAGCCAGCATCATCAACAACACGTTCGCGGTCATCGATGAGCTCCCGTACTCCCGGTAGCAGTACAACACCGGAATCGACAGGTACACGAAACCCGCCGACGTCATGGAGCGCGCGTTGAATTTGTCGCTGATGTACCCGGCGAGAATACCTTTTTGTTTTTTGGGGGGGGAGTGGTGGGGTATTTGTTAGTCACAGGAAAGGTAACCGAGGTGGTTAGTACGTGGTGATGTGGTCGTGTACGTCGTCGGTTCGAGGCGAGCGGGTCGTGCTGCTTCTGACGGAGGTAGTCGCCGTCTGCTACGCGCGAGCAGTCAGACGACTCAAAAAACTCAAAAACAAACGCACCTCCCGCGACGCCCCCTATGTCGAACAGCGTGGATAGCCGTCCCGCTTGCGCTGGGGTTAGGTAAACCCCCCCGATCTCCGTTCTTTCTATGTAGAACGGCAGCCAGTACAGAAACGTGTACGCCACGAGTTTGGTGAAGAAAAGACACAGGGAGAAGGTTACGACTCCGGGAATTTTCAAAGCTGCTTTGAAACCGGCGGCTGGTGGTTTTTTGGCAAAGGTTTTCGGGGAGTGCGGGTACTTTTGCGTTTTGGAGGTGGCGCTTCCGATGCTCCCCACGTCCCCGCCGACGTTGCCGTCACGTCCTTCGGGTTCCAAAACACCAAGCTCGCCTCCCGAGTTTCCAGAAGAGCTCGAAACAAGCGTCTCGTGTTGTTCCCCTCCGTGCGGCGACGGCAGCCCGGCGTCTTCCGGCGCGACGACCAGGAAGTTGTGCACCAGCCACCCGCACGCTATGGTTAACACCCCGTTCACGACGAACGCGTTGCCCCACCCGTCCCCTCCCCGTTTGAGCATCGCGGCCGACACCAGCGAACCAAGAATGTTACCCACGCTGGTGTGCGCGTTCCACACGCCCTGTTGTTGTAAAAGAAAGTGTCAGTCTTGTATGCGCAAACAGGGAGGCGGGATTTGGGAAACGCCCAAGACATACCATGATCAACCCGCGCTTGCTCTTTCCGAACCAGTTCCCCATCACGCTCACCACGCTGGGCCACCCCGTGGATTGAAAAACCCCCGCGCAGACCTGCACGAAGACGTAGTAGTAAAGGTTGTGTATGTTCCAATACTGACCTAGCCCGAAGAGGCACACGAACACACCGCTGCCCACCATGCCGTAGGTCAGGAATACGCGTAGATCCATGCTGTCCCCTATGTGTCCTGAGAAAAACATACCAACCGAGTACGCGGCGAGAAACGCGACGTCGGTTTGCCCTAACAGGTGGTTGCCATCAGGGCCGTCGAACGGGGCCCACCCGGGTGCGCCGTTCGCCCGCTGTTCAGCCGTGGGGTTCAAAACGGACTTCACAATGGAAGGGGGCTTCCTTGACGCGTGGTACATCATATAACTCAAAAAAGTCACCGCCAACACGCTGAACCGGTACTGATGCGCGGTCAGGTGTTTGCCCCTGCTCGTGACCAGGCGATTCATCCCAGAGGGAAGCCGAGTGCGGTCCATGGCGACCGAATGGGGAGAAGGCGCGCACCCGGAACCCGGTCACCCAAACACCGCGACGCTCGCGCCACGCGCGAGCGGCGAGGAGTGAAGAACGGGTGCGATCGAAGTTCAAGTGTGGCTTACAGTCAAGTCAGACAGTTCCCTGGCTCGAAAAAGGGCGACCTTTTCGTTCCGCTATCCAAATCGCCCGCATCACCGCCGCCTTTGCAGTTTGCACCGCACCCGCCGTCCGACTCCCCCCCGGCATCCAGTAATGGCCTCCGCCGTCCTCGCCTCTTCTGTCGCCGTCCGCGGGACGCCACTCGCGCCAACCGCGGCGGGAAAGCGCACGCCCGTTCGCGCCGCCCGCGGCAGAGCCGTCGTCACCAGGGCGGGCGAAATCGCAGGCCTCACCGAGTGCGGCAAGTTCCAGGAGCTGTGCAAGGCTGAGATCCCGGGAAAGATCCCACGGTGCGTGGTGTTTTTCGCGTGTATGGCTAAGGTGGTCCAAGGCGTACAGTGCCTTGACACCACCGAAACCGCGGCGGCTGCGAAACCGAACGGGCAACAGCACGAAGGACGAACACACCGACCTGGAACGTGAACATTCACTTTTTCGAGATGCTTTTTTTTGCAACGCAAATCGCGGTCAAACCCCGCGCTAACCGCGGTCAATCACCGCGCTAACCTTTCCTTTCTTCTTCCCACTTCCCTCGCATGAAACACATTCGCAGCCACGACTTCCTGAAGCAGATGTACCGCTACATGGAGATTTCGTACGGCGACAACGGCCTGGCGCAGTACGGCAAGCGCATGCAGGTTGATTTGTTAAGTAACGGCAAGGATGGGGATGACGAGTTGACGAACGGAATGCTGGTCACGCTTTTCGGGAACAAAGACGGCGAGGAGGTTGAGATCTGCGAGCTTCTTTGCGAGATGGATTTGGAGCTCGTGCCTATTTACGATACCCTGATGCCCAACTCGGAGGGCGAGCTCGTCAAGACGAACAGGAGCGGGAAGGATGAGTTCGTAAACGGGCGGTACTTCGTGATCAAACGACCGGTACCCGTCGACGAAACCGCTAACCCCGCCCTGAAACAGATGATCAAGGACATGACCTTAGCAATCAACAAGTACTACGCCTTCGGGAGCTGCTTTTCGGACGATAACTAGGCGGTGATGGTCGCGGTTAACACGGGAGAGTTAGTTTTGAGAGGGGGGTGTTCTTTCGGTGAGATTTAGATTTGTTTTTCTCCAGAGATCGTCGTTTATTTCATTTCATCGCGCGTCGTAATCGTGTTCGCAACTTACTCTATGCCTTTCGATAACGTCGTGTCCTTGTAAAATACCCTCGTTATACCCGCTCTACACGATACCTTTCATGCGTTTCACCTGGTCCACCAGCGCTTTGAACGAAAACGGTTCGCTCTGCGCTAACTCGGCTAAGATTTTTCGATCCACAACCACGTTGTCCTGTTTCAGCCCGTGCATGAACTCGCCGTACCGCACCCCGTGCTCCCTGGTCGCCGCGTTTATTTGCTGGATCCACAACTCACGGAACTCCCGTTTCTTCGCCTTCCGGTCACGGTACTGGTACTGGAGCGCCTTCTCCACCCGGTTCCGAGCCGCCCTGATCGTGTTCTTCGCGCGGCCCCTGAACCCCTTGGCGAGCTTGAAGATCTTCTCCGCGCGCATCGTGCGTGGGAATCGAGATGGATGTGGTGTGGTGTCGCCCCGGTTCCCCCTCCGCTTCGTGAGTTACTAACCACTAGTTCGTCGCCTCGCGAAACACCACTACTTCGTCGCCTCGCAGAACCAAAAAGCGCAACCCCAACAAGTCACGCAACCCACGCGCGTCGCGGTCTGGACCACCGCCACCTTGTGAATGATTCTGTTTCGCGGGCGCTTCGCCGATTTCCAAGGAGGGAAGCGTCTCGGGCCGGTATCAAAGAAATGGGCCTTTCTGGGTCGAAATACCCATACGATTACCCAAAAGCGATTTCCGAGAGCAGACCCTAACCCATGCGTTCGCTTCAACGCGCGTCCGCCCCACCGTGCGGTCTTTTCTACACGCACGGGAACGTCGGGTAAAGGGATACAACATGGGTACGTGCTTGTTGCAATGCGGGCGCACACCCACGCCTCCGCGCGCGTCTCGACCGACTCGCGCGACGCGCTTCTCCGGCCCCATCGCCGTTCCGGCTTTGATTTTCGTAGCCCAGCCATCACACACGTGCTGACCCGTTTTTCCCGATCCCCGCCGTCCGCGCACCCCAGGTATCTCTCGCGACTCTCTCCACAAGCGCCGCAACACCGGTGGCAAGCAGAAGCCGTGGCGCAAGAAGCGCAAGTACGTACCACAACTAGACTCGGAATCTGCGCGCGCGTCTCGTACCCTCTACGCTCCGTCGTCCGCGAATGACGACGTAGGGTTTCGCGGTAGTTTCCGAATGGCGCACCGACGGCCCGCGCGCCGGATTTCCGCGGACCCGCGGCCGCGCGCCCTCCGCGATGCTACGGTCTGTGTGTTTCAGTAACGATAACCCCGCATGCTAACCTTTCCCACCCTGTTTCTTTTGTTAACCAGGTACGAGCTCGGTCGCCAGCCCGCGAACACCAAGCTCGCCGCGAGCCACAGCAAAGACACCAAGGACAAGGATGGGAAGCTTCAAAAAGTGACCACCGGTGATGTGCGCATGGTGCGCTGCCGCGGCGGGAACATGAAGTTCAGGGCGCTTCGCTTGGATCATGGCAACTTCAGTTGGGGTTCCGAAAACGTCACGCGGAAGACGCGTATCATGGATGTGATGTACAACGCCTCGAACAACGAGCTGGTGCGCACGAAGACGCTGGTGAAGAGCGCGGTTGTGCAGATTGACGCCGCGCCGTTCCGGGCGTGGTACCAACAGCACTACGGCAAGAAAGTTGGCATCAAGGTGAAGAACGGCGAGAAGGTGGAGTCCGAGGACATCGACGAGAAGCGCAGTAACGCGCTGAAGAAGAAGCTCAAGGACCGCAACAACAAGCACGCCGTGGCGGAGCCCATCGACGAACAGTTCATCACCGGGCGCCTCTTCGCGCTCGTCACGTCGCGCCCCGGCCAGTGCGGACGGTGCGACGGGTACGTCCTGGAGGGCAAGGAACTCGACTTCTACATCAAGAAGATGCAGAAGAAGAAGACCAAGGTCACCGCGGAGAACTAAACGACGTCTTTTTGTGGTTACTCAGGGTGTGGGTGTGGTCGAGGGTAGCTCGATCGTTGTGAAGAAGATTTGATTCGCAAAAAAACTACTCCCGCTTCGTTAAAATTAATGTGACCCTTTCGTCGGCTCACAGCGAGGCGCGCTGCTCCCTGCGATGTCCTCGCGGGTGCTCCCGCGCGCGCGCGCGAGTGCCCCTGTACCTCCGACTCCCTCGACGCGCGACTTGCGCCTTTTGCGCACGCACGCTCGCCGCGTCGCCGTCGCAAGGCGTGCTTCCCGCGTGATGTCAGCTTGTGCGGCGTCGTTGTCCCCACACCAGGTGCCCACCACCACCACGCACGACGTGGTTGTTGTGGGCAACGGCCCGATCGGCAGCGCGGTTGCGCGGCACGTCGCCGCGGCAGGCGCGTCCGTGTGCGTGATCGACGGCCGTGACTCGCTTACGAGCGCGTGGAATGACGAGGGCCGAATCGTCCGGCCGTTGGACGCGGAGGGCCGGTCTTGTTGGCAAAGTTGGAACCTTGAATCATTGGAAGGGTTCCCGGCGTTGCAGGCGGAATCGGGGGTGGAATTCTTCACGAAGTGCGGCAGTTTGGCGTGCGGCACGGAGGCGTGGGTGGCGAACCCAGTGAAACGGCTAACGGAAGCGGGCGTGGACTTCACGTGGCACGAAAACGGAACCGCGGTTGAAAAACGCTTCCCGTACCTTTCAGTGCCGCAAACGCACGTCGCCGTGTCAGACGCCGCGGGTGGGTTCGTGAACCCGAAACGAATGATCCAAGCGCAGAATATTGTGATGATGATGACGGCCGCGGGTAACGAGATGACTCGTGTTGGTGACGATGAGACTAGACGCGATAACTCGGATGAAGGTAACGATGATACTAGACGCGGTAACTCTAATGGCCCGTTCGAAAAAGAAAACGCGTTTGCCAACAAAAACCTCGTCGTCCTTGAGTCCGCCGTCGCGGTGCGCGCGGCGAACGGCGAGTCGCCTTTTGTGGAAACCGCCGAAGGCGGCGCGCGCGTCGCAAAACTGGTGGTGCTGGCGGGGGGGGCGTACATCAAGGCGCTGGCGAAGGTTTCGGGGCTAACGACAACTACGAAAAGTGGTAGTAACAATCAACAAGTCTCACTTGACGCCAGTGTTGGTGTTGCGTCCATTCGTTTGTCCAGGCGAACGGTTTTGCTCGCGGAGGTCACGTCAAACGAAGCCACGTCCACTTTGAAACACATGCCCACGGTGAAGTACCAGTGGGCGCCGAGTGAAAATTCCGGTTGCGACGACCAATCGAACAGCTCAGCGACGACGCCTGCACAAACGTCGACCTCGACGCACGGCGCGAACGAGCAAATGTCCGTGTACGTCCTGCCCCCGATTCGGTACCCCGGTCCGGACCCGCCACAGGGCTGGTACGTTAAGATCGGGGGCGGCGCGAACGACTTTTTTGACGACGATACGGACGAAAACAACACGGTTGAGGCGTTACGCGAATGGATGGCGGGCTCCGGCGACGACGCCGTGGCGGACAGACTGCACGAGGTTTTGGTGTCGTTGATGCCACGCACGAACTTCCTCACCCTGGTCACCAAGCCTTGTGTCACCACGTGCACTGCAGACGGCGAGCTGCAGATTGAAAAACTCGGCCCGGACGGCGCGGTGGTGGCGGTGAGCGGGTGCCAGGGGAAAGCGGCGGGGCCGGCGGATGCCATCGGGCGGGCGGTGGCGCGACAAGTCGTGGAGACACTGAAGGAACAGGCAGGGAGGGGAGGGTGATACGAGTTGGTACTAGACTACTAGAGGGGAGGGTGATACTAGTTGGTACTAGACTACTAGTTGTAGAAGATGACCGTTAAGAATAAACAAATATTTTGTTCTAAATGTATGATGCTCTCTCTTTCTTATTCGCCGCTCGGTCGCGCCGTTGCCTGAGGACACTCTCACGCCGCGGGCGCGGGCGCTGGCGTCGGCTCCACGGGCGCCGGCACGGGCACGGCCACGGGTTCCGGCACCAGCCACGGCTTCACCCTCTCCGCCCTCATCACCACGCTCGCGCGGTCCATCACGGTGTAGCAATTGGACGCGAGCTGCGGTTTCAACATCGCCTCCGCGGCGGCTTTGGATTGCGCCGGGATGTCGTCCGCGTCCAGGAAATCGTACGGGGGCTGCAACGCGCTGTCCGCGACCATTTTCCACGCGCACCCGTCGGGGGGGTTGGGTAACACCACCTTCGCGGGGAGGTGGTACGCGTTGAAGGCGACGTAGATCTGTTCGCTGTTCCCCAGCCCGATCTCGCTTCCTGGGTCGTGCGACTGCACCGTGAACGCCACGAACCTGTTCTCCTCCTCCCACGACGGTTGGTTCGGTTCCACGCCGTGCCACTTGATGTTGTTTTCGTTCGGGAAGTCGTTCAACCGCAGCGCGGGTTGCTTCGCCTTGAACTGCCGCATGAGCCGGCAAAAGCGACTCAAGCCCGTGTTTTTAACCGGGTCCTTCGCGCTGTCCCAGTCCACCCAGTTTAAAAAGTTGTCGTGGCAGTACGTGTTGTTGTTCCCGCCTTTAGTGGCGCCGTACTCGTCCCCCTGTGAGTGTGGAAAGAATTTGTCAGTCCCGTGTTGGGCGTGTATTGTGGACGATGGCCTGGTCAACAGTCACCGGCCATCGGTCCGAACAGTCACCAGCGTTAGAGGTAAGACAGTGTGTGTCGGATTTGGGAAACGCCAAAGGCCGTACCTGGTACACCATGGGCGTGCCTTGCGACACGAAAAGCGCGGCGAAGAAGTTCCTCATTTGTCGGTCGCGCAAAACTTTCGCAACCGGCGTGGCGTTCACGCCATCCTCGTGCGGCCCGAGCCCGCAGTTCCACGACTGGTTGTTCTCCTCGCCGTCCGCGTTGTTCTCGCCGTTCGCGTCGTTGTGCTTGAGATTTGTACAAGAAAAGTGTCAGTCTCGTGACCGACCTGGAAAACAAGTCGTCTATGATTCGGGAAACGCGCGGGGCCGTACCTTTTCGTTGTACGAGACTAAATCCCGCAACGTAAACCCGTCGTGCGCGGTGATGAAGTTGATCGAGTGGTACGGCTTCCTTCCTGAGTCTTTGTAAAGAGACGGGGAGCCGCAAATGCATTCTGCGAACAAACCCGCGTACCCGTCGAAACCGCGAATGAAATTCCGCGCGTCGTCCCGGAACCGCCCGTTCCACTCCGCCCACTTTCCGTAATGGGGGAAGCTCCCTACTTGGTACAACCCGCCCGCGTCCCAGGCTTCCGCGATGAGCTTCACGTCCCCAAGCACCGGGTCGTTGCTGATCATTGCGACGACGGGGGGGTCGCCCAGGGCGTCGCCCACCGAGATTTCGTTGTTGTTCTCCCCCGTGGTGGGCCACCCCTCGCCCGACAGCTGGTCCCAGTTACTCTGCGCCCGTGTCATGATGCTCGCCAGGTCGAACCTGAATCCGTCGATGTGGTACTCCGTGACCCAGTGCTTCAAGCAATCCACGATCATCTGCCGCACAACAGGGTGGTTGCAGTTCACCGTGTTGCCGCACCCGCTGTAGTTGTAGAACTGCCCTTCCGGGGCGACCATGTAGTAGGTGCGGTTGTCAAAGCCTCGCAGGGAGAGGGATAACCCGCGCTCGTTTCCCTCCGCGGTGTGATTAAACACCACGTCTAGAATAACCTCGATGCCGTTCCGGTGGCACTCGCGTACCATGGTTTTCAGTTCCCGGTTCGCCGCGCGGCCGCAGTCCTCCCCAGCGCTTTGCGCGAACAGCTGTTTCGGGGAGAAAAAGTTAACCGTGCTGTACCCCCAGAAGTTGAACCGCTTTTCCCCCGTCACCGGGTTGTCGCTGTAGTACTCCAACTCGTTGAACTCGGCGATGGGCATTAACTCCAGGGCGTTGAAACCCATCCTTTTGAGGTACGGCAGCTTGTCGATGAGGGCTTTGTACGTACCGCCGTTCGGCTCGGCCGCGGTCAAACCCCTGACGTGCGTTTCGTACACGCACAGATCACCCTTGCGATGAGTAAAAGAAAGTGTCAGTATTGTATTGGGCGTGTATTGGACGATGTATGGACAAACAGTCAGGGTAATCGGTCTGAACAGTCACCAGCTGAGAGATAAAACAGTCGTTGGATTTGCTAAACGCAACACGTACCATCTTGTACCCGGGCGACGTCACGCCTTCCCAGTCGAAAACGTCCTGATTGAAATAAAATAAATGTCAGTCGTGTATGGGCAATCAGTCGGCGGAATGTGGTTATTGGGAAATACTTACCGTCCGCGACGGCACCGCCCCCGCGTATTGCGGCCAGCACTCCTCGCCGATTTTCGCGGTTAATGAGGGGACGCCGTACTTTGTCCTGTCGCCCGACACCGTGGTCGTGGCGTACGGATCAAGAAGCACCAGGTCTTTGTCGAACATCTGGCCTTTGTGCTGGTTTTTCGGGCCGTCCACGCGGTAGCCGTACAGGAGTTGGTCGGAACACTTTGGTAAATGCGCGTGCCACACGTTCCCGGTGCGGTTGGCTTCTGGATCCAGGGGGATTTCGTGCGTTGGGGGCTTGCCGTTTCGCAAATCCTCGGGGGTGAACAAACACAGCACCACGGCGTGCGCCTCCGGTGCAGCGTACACCGCGAAATTAACGCCGTCCGCGGTGAGTGACGCGCCCAGGGGCAACGCGGCGCCTACCGTAGGCAGGTCGAACAAACCGGGCACGGCGCCTGTTGTTATGTTCAAATGAACTGGTGTTGGAGTTGGGGGCAGCCTGGGCGCAACCTCTGGGACAGACGCGACTGTTGCGGCGGTCGGCGCCGCGCCGGCTGCGGCGCCCGCCATCTGCGCCTGCACGGCGGCTTCGGCCGCCGCGACCTGCGCCTGCGCCGCCGCGACTTGCGCCTGCGCAGCCGCAGCCTCCACCGCCAAAGCGGCGGCGTGGTCGTGCGCCTGGCGCGCCGCGTCCGAGGCGCCGGGCATGTCCATTCCTGGGGGCGTCGCGGGTCCGGGCGCCGACGCCATGGAGGGCGGCGTGTGCTCGGGCTCAGCCACCGAGCGCGTCACGGCTTTGGAGCGGCTCTTGTACGACAGCGCCTTGCGTCGCTGTGGTTGTCGAGGGTTTCACGGGGGTTGGCGCGATAGGAAAAGGAAAGAGGGTCAGTGACGTGCGCTCGCGCGGCGCGGTGGGGGGATGTCGGGGTGTACGTTGTTGGTTTTGACCGTGTCGCGTCGGAAACGCGCGGTGACGGGGATTGACGGAACCGATTCAATCGGCACCGGGGTGGGTACAAGGCGCGTCCCCGTGGTCGGTTCAGACGAAAAGCAAACGTACCGGAGTGATCCGCGCTATGGTTGCGTGTGGGGTCCCCTTGGCGCCCTCGCGCGCGCGCGCGACGCACGGGGCGGTCACGCGCACCGTCTGGCCATGCGCCAGCATGATGCGATCCTGTGCAAAAGCGGGTTCGACACAAACGCGAGTTTGGCCTGGGACCGGCCTCCGATGTGGGTTCTCGGCGAGAAAGGACGGGATCCGCGGACCGGACGCTGTGGGAGGTACGCGAGCGTGCGTGCGACGAAGGTCGTCGAGGGGCGTGCGTCGACTGGCGGCGCGCGTGTTCTGTTGGTGCACCTGCAATGCGCCAATTCTTTAGGTCATCCGCAAAAGCGCGAAAAAGTACCTCGCTTGCGCGTGGATAAGTTCGTGTTTTCCCAAAGGGCCCGAGAATCGTGAGTGGGCACCCTGAAGCCATGAACGTTTCTCTGAACCGCGAAAACCGCGTTCGGGTGGGCAACCTCGGGATTTACTCATAAATTTGACTCTGGACTTGCTTTCGACCGAAAGAAGTGATGGTTTCCATTCCATTTTCCCTGCAGTCATCAATCTTTCTTTTCGCAAAGTGCGGCGCACCCGCGGCGCAAAGGACGCGCCCACGCAGGCACCTCGTTTCCCCCATACCCCGCCCCAGCAAAAGACGTCTGAACGAGCGGCAGGCGTCCGCCTCAACTGGAATGATGTTAAGGGGCCATCATCAAGCCAAGGCGCGTGGTATTTCTACCCCGATCCTTGGCGGATTTCCGGCTCAACCTGCCACTGCTTAAATCTTCTTCCGCCATGAGGAGCTTGTCAATGTTTGAAGAACACTGATAAGGGTGTACGAACTGAAGCAATAATCCTGTTAAAGTACAGTCGTACCCAGTTTATGGGCGGAGTGCGTTTATAATCCTTGCAAATGGGGACGAAAACGGAGCTTATGGGTCCGATTTGTTTTCGTGTTCGTTGGAGTGCCGTCTGAGGCGTCGTGAATTCGTCGGCGGCGTCCAACCCGCGCGTCACTTCGACCGACGCGTCGAAGTTCGTGACCCTCCGGCTCGACGCGAGTCCGTACGACGATGGCGTGCGCATCTGCAGCGCTTGTTGCGCCCATGCGTGTTTCCCTTAGGGTTACCTCCGCCGCGGTACGTCCCGGCGCGTGTTCCTCAAATGCGGGCGTGATCGTCGTTGGGTATCCGCGTCACTCCGAAACCGCGGGTAGGCGGTGCGGTGCTTTCACATCCATCCGAACTTCCGTGTTTTCTAACCCCGCTCTCGTCCCACATCCTTTCCCGCAAATCTCAGCCGCCCGCGCGTCGCGCGCTTTCAAAACGCACCGTGGTCACCACGCGCGCCGCCGCGAAGGCTGGGCAAGGGAAGTCCGATGCGAAGCCCAAGCCCCCTGCTGGCGAATCGGCGAATGGCGAACCCGCGAAGCTTCAACAGACGTACACGTTCCACACCCCGGGAAGCGTCCAGGAGACGGACGACGTTGTGGTTTTCGCGCACCAGACCGACGAGGAGGCGTCAAAATGGGAAAACTCGCACGTGTCGCACGTCGGCGAAGGTAACGAGTTCCCCGTGCGCGTCGGCGTGGTGATTGGCGAGTTCCACAACAGGCTGATGGATCGCATGTTGGAAGACGCGCGGGTCGCCGCGGTTTCCATGAACGCCACGTTGGACGAAGTAGTGTGGGTTCCTGGTACGTACGAAGCGCCGCTCGTGGTGGAGAAGATGCTTGATTCGGATTTAGACGCGGTGGTGGTACTCGGGTACATCGAAAAAGGCAGCACGCTGCACGGCCAGGAGATGGGCGCGACGTGCTCGTTGGTGTTGAAGCAGTTGGAGCTTGAGTACTCGAAACCGGTTGGCATGGGAATCATCGGGCCGGGCGCGACCGCGGAACAGGCGGAAACCAGAGTAGCCTACGCGGGGAACGCCATGAGAGCAGCGATCAGAATGGCGCGGTTTCTAGCCAAGCCAGAAGTGCAGTAGCGGACGCGGGCATGGAATATTTTTATGGTAATTACAAGGGCTATAATAGTGAAGGGGTGGCGCAATCGACCTACCAGACCGTCTCGCTAAACTTTTTGTATGGCGAATCGATTGGTCTGCGACTCCTAAAGAATCAGAAAAAGTCACTTTTGTCACTTTTTTCGGATCCCGCGTTTATTTTTCGCCGAAAAGTGCGAGGGGTGCGCGCGTGTGCGAGCCTCGCACACGCGCCTTGTGTCGGATTTGGCCGCTACGACGCGCGTGTCACCTTCATAACTCGTGTTTTAAGGTATCACACTCTTCACCCGTGTCAAAAAGAACCGTCGCGCGCCGTGGAGGGCTGTACAAGTGGCGCCCGGAGTAGCGATCCAACGGTCCTTTTTTGTAACAACGTGATTTCTAGTGCTGTGGGGACCGAGTAGCGATCCAACAGCCACAGTGTAATAACGGTGGCGGACGGGTGATGCGCCGCGACTGAGGGACGCCAGCGGCACAACAGCGCGCTACGATACGCGGAACCGCTTCAGTACATACCCGTCGACGACCTCAGGGGTCAAGGATGGCGCGAACGCGCGCGGCGACCCCCCCGCGTGCGCGCGCGCGTCGCGGAATGCGGCAAGGAGATTAGCGAGACGGAAAAAGGGCTTATATGGCGTCAATTAGACCCTGATTAGACCGTTAATGTCGTCCGGTCGGTCGACTGATGTACCCCTCCGTTATTAGAGCCCTTGGTAATTACAGATTCGCCCCGCTCGGCAGGTCCACCAAAACACACCCGCAGTGCGTTTCCATTCCCAGCGCCTTCGCCCTGGCCACTAAAACCGGGTCGTCCGCGCCTGGTTGGAACCACACGTGCTTGATTCCCAGCCTCGACGCTTCCTCGACCACCAAAGCCCCCATCGCGGGGGCGCACACCACATCAACCACGTCGATTTCGCCCGGCACGTCGCCCAGGAAGTTGAACTCCGCGGGCGGGGTACTTTTTCCCGGGCTGTTCACGCGGTGCACGTCCTTGCCGTTCGACTTCAGTCGGTTCGTAATTCGCTCCACCACCGGGTTCTTGGCGTGGTTACCCACCACCGCCCAGGTTTTCTTACTCAACATTCCCGGCCCGGAAGCCATGGCAACAGGCGCCACAGACGCGAGACTCATTGTGGGCAAGACAAGTCTCGAAGCGTCGTTTTCTGAATGGGGATTTTTAGACTCACTCGCCACGGTGGCACCTGCCGGCCTTCTCCGCCCTGTCCTCGGGGCTGGCCTTAGAGCGCGACGCGCGTTCGCATCTCGCCAGCATGTGGCGCGCGCTCGAGTCGAGCGCGCGGCGTTTGGCGCGTTCCACCACGTGTGCACGCGCGGTCCCGTCCGCGTGCCAACCTGACACTTCGGTTTTGGAACGTGCGTGTTGTGGGGACGACCCGTCGTCCTCGTCCTTGGCGTGCACGCCGGTACCGCACAACTGGCGCGTGTCCCGTGGACTCGCCGCGCGTGTGGGTGGCACGCCGTCACTGGGTGAACGTGTGTCCAAAGAGTTCGCCCCCCGCGGCGACCTACGTGACGCGGCGTCCTCCGCGTCCCCATCGCGACCCAACGACCACGAAGACGCAATCCGTCCGTCGTCACGTTTTCATTCCCGCCAATCGCGCCGGGCGCTGGCGACGCGCGGGAACGGGTTTCCCGACGTCGCCGGGGCGAATCGTTTGGTAACGGGACACGAAAGAGGTAAACTAAACGATCAACGTGATGACGAACCTTTAACTTGGGTGGACAAAACGTTCCCGAAAGAACTCGTTCCGTACGCCAAGCTGGCGCGGCTTGACAAACCAACCGGCGCGCATTTATTGATGTGGCCGTGTTTCTGGAGCGCCGCGCTCGCCGCTGAGCCGGGGCATTTTCCCGACCCGTACCACCTGGTTCTGTTCGCCACCGGGAGCGTGCTTTTGCGAGGTGCGGGGTGTACGATTAACGACCTGTGGGACCGAGACATAGACCGGAAGATTACACGAACGAAAACCCGACCGCTCGCGTCGGGCGCCGTGACGCAAACGAACGCGGTTTTTTTTCTTGGGGCGCAGCTCGCCGGCGGCTTGGCGGTTTTGCTGCAGTTCGACGACTTCACCCGAGTTTTAGCCTCCAGCTCGTTACTCATGGTCACGGCGTACCCTGCCATGAAGCGCATCACACACTGGCCGCAGCTTTTCCTGGGTCTCACGATCAACTGGGGCGCGCTTGTTGGTTGGGCCGCCGCGAAAGGGTCCCTGGAACCGTCCGTGGTGCTGCCGCTGTACCTCTCCGCCGCCGCGTGGACGCTGGTGTATGACACCATATACGCGCACCAGGACAAGAAAGACGACGTCTCCGCGGGCGTCAAGTCAACCGCGCTGCACTTCGGAGAGGACACAAAGGAGTACCTGGGGGCGTTTTCGGGACTCGCGGTGGCGGGGCTCGTCGGCGCGGGCGCGGGAGCCGGCGTGGCGTGGCCGTTCTACGCGGGGGTCGCCGGCGCTGCGTCGCACCTGGCGTGGCAAATCAAAACCGTGGACCTGGACGACCCCGAGCAGTGCGCACGGAAGTTCAAAAGCAACGCGGGGTACGGAGCCTTGGTGTTCGCAGCGGCGGTCGCGGGGAAACTCGCGAGTTAAAGTAGAGAGGGCGCCCGACGTGTCCTGCGTGGTGTAAAAGTAGCGTAAACTTATTTGCGTCTCGCGGTTTGTTTCATTTGATAACGCGATGGATATAACTTACAACCGATGCGACGCGGCTTCGTGTCTTACCTTTCTCGTACCTAGCCGCCGGTCCCACTTGTATTGTGGAAGGTACGTTTCTAGATTCCGCCGGCTCGGTCGTGTACCCCGATGTTCGCGCGGTGCACCCCCACGTTCTTGATGGATTCCAAGTACGCCTTCACCTCGTCCCTGCAATTTTGGTAATGGTTCACGCCCTCCTTCATGTAGCACGTCTGCACGCGCTCGCGGAGCAGCTGCGGAGCGGGGAGAGACGGGGGGGGGTGGTGAAATGTGAGTCAGCGATGTACGGTGGAGGCTGCGAACGCGGTCGGGCGGTGGAACGAGGGTAGGGTTTCTTTTCGGAAGCCTCTCATTTTTTTTTTCTTTTCTGCGTATCCACTACCGGCGGTCACCTCCGTAAACGCACCTTCGCGGTTTCCACCTTGATCATCTTCTCCCTAACCACGTGTTCCCGCTGCGCGATCATCGCCACGCCGTCCGCGTACGGGTTCTCGGGGGCGGCGGTCTTCGGTGCCCCGGGGTAGTTCGCGGCTTCGCCGTGGAATTGCTTCCCCATCTCGCCGGACGCGCGAGTTTCTTTTAGGGTACGATGTGTGGTGACTCACGACGCGCGGGACGACGCCGTCTTGGTGTGGGAAACGCGGGACTTGCGGACGCGAAACCTGCGAAACGAGAGTAGCGTCGTGGTTTCGGACGCGCGGCTCGCTGTGACGCACCGATGCTCCAAGCGCGGGGCTTCGATTGATTCAATCGTATGGGAACCAGTCAGAATGGATCGAGCAGCAACGGCGAGTGCCAAAAACAGTCGTCCAAATCACCAACCAGATCTGGCTGGGCACACCTCACGGCACACCCCACCGCGCGATGATGCGTCGTTCCCGCGTCGCCGCCCTCGCGCTTGTCGTTCTTTTCGCCGTCGCGGGAGCCACCGCGCAGGGCGAGGTTGTGACGTTGACGGATGCAACCTTTGAGCATGCGACGCAAGCATCGTCCGGGCAAACGACAGGCGTGTTTTTTGTCAAGTTTTACGCGCCGTGGTGCGGGCACTGCCGCGCGATGGCCGCGACGTGGAGCGAGCTCGCGGCAGAGCTCGACGGCACCGGCGTGGTGATCGCGGATTTAGACGCGACCCAAAATCCAGCCACCACGGACCGGTTCAACGCACACGTTAAAGGGTTCCCCACGTTGTTGTTGTTTCGGGACAAAAAAGTGTTCAAACACGCGGGCGCGCGCGATTTGGAATCCCTGAAACGGTTCGCCACGGTGAGTTACGTCGACTCGACTGGACACGACGTCCCGCCGCCGCCGGGTGCGTTCGCCACGTACTTCTCCGTGTTCACCAAAACCCTGGCGGTGATTATTATCGACACGCACCAAGCTTTCCAAGGCGCCATGGCGACGGCGAGTAAGGATTTCGGCTCGGTGAGTGGCGGGTGGCGCGAGCGCGGGGTCGGAGGTTTCACCGCGACCGCAAAAACCGCAGCCGCGGCGTCACCGCGAATGTACGGCACCGCGATGTTGCTCGTGTCCGTGGTGGGCATTTGCTTCGCCATCCTTTTAGCGCTGGTCACTGCGCCGACGCGGAAATACGCGACGGCGGATAAAAAAAACGACTAAAGAGAGAGCTCGCGATGAATTAACACGCTTCACGCTCTTACTACTCTTACTACACAATGTACTCTTACTACTCTATTTTCTTTTCCGGAGCTTTGACTATCGTTCCCCCCCGCGCGCTGTCTCGCTTCACCTCGAGCGGTGTGGTCATGCCCTGGTCCTGCTTTCCCAAACCCCGGCCCTCCTTCCATCCCATCTTTTTCATCATGCGCCAGGCGCAGTCGTCTTTTTTTATGGCGCCGGTTTTGTCGCCGCTTGAGGTCTCCCCGATGCCATCTCTAATAGTTGTATCTCCCGCGTGTGTGTTGCCAAGCGTTGCTCGTGCCAAATACGCCTCTTCCCCGGTAACGTCCAGGCTTTGTCGATTGGAAACTCGGTCGCCTTCCCCGCGCTTCCACGCCTCGGCGCGCGCGAGCGCCGCCCTCGCGACTCGCCGTCCTTCAAGCACGAGCCCCCGCGCTTCCCTTTGTGTGTCCATCGCTTCGGTCTCCCGCAACGCCGCTCGGGATCGCGCCAGCGCTTCGTACCCGTTCGGCACGGAAGGTAAGTACTCGTCCTCGATCGTGGCGCTCATAGTACCCCAGGTCGCGACAAACGGCTCAGCGTTTTGCGCGCCGGACGGACCGGCGGAATGGGCACCGGACTGGGCATCACCAGACTTTTCCGTGGAAGCGCCCTGTGTTTCGGCAATCGCGCGTGCTAGTTTCGCCTGTTGCGCCCTCAACGCGGAGGCTTGCGCTTTCAGGACGTGCGCGCTCGGCAGGGTCGGTGGGGGACGTCGCGTCGGCGCCCGAAGCTTGCTTCCCGCGCCGGACCAACCACCAGGTCCAGAAACGACTCCATCGTGTTTGCCAATCGTTTTCCCAGAAGACCCGTCGCCATCACCCGTGGCATCCGGCAGGTCACCGAACAAACCCATGGCGACCCACTCGTCTCCGCGGCGTCGCGACGCCGAGTTACACTGGAGCGCCGCGACGCGCCCGGGGGCGCGGCGGACCAGTGGCGTCGACTGACTCCATGGTGGAAAATAGACGATGTAAAAAGTTGGGTAAAACGCCGTCGACTTTGGCTTCACATGGCGTGCTTTTGAAATGGAGCCCACACACGCTCGCACGGGTCCGCGCAGGTCGAGACGCCCGTGTACGCGACGAGTGCGCGATCGAGTCGTGGAGATGTGGCGAGTGCAGTGCAAGCTGCCGCCTCGCGTCGTGGATGCGCTCCGCACGGGTACGCGACGCGAACCAAACGCAACGCGCGAAATCCGCCGACGACAGGCACACGGGACGAAACAAACCCTTCACGGTCGCGATCTCGGGCCGCTCACCATGCCTTTCCCTCCCCTTAAATTTCCCGTCAACAGGCGAAACGCACACGCGAGGTGGTCTAGACGCTAACGCGAGCACGGCTTGGATATCTAGCGCCCGCAAGGTACGTATCCCGCCCCTTTTGCCTATGCAACCCCGGATCTCAGAAAGCCTCGGAACGTTCTCCACGAAAAGATTGATTCAAAACCCCCCGTCTCCGTCGCTCACCTCACTCCTTCCTAACTCGAACCCCACAGGTACACGCGTGGTCCATACCCGCTGATGAGACGCAAACTGAGGGGGGCGCGGAACCCATCGGATACGCGGAGTACGACATAGAGACGAACGGCGCGGACGAGCCGTCCGCGGTCGCCGTCGTGGCGGGCGACCGCGGCGCGACGCTTTGGATCATGGTCTCCGCGGCGGGGAGTGGGAAAATACAGGTCGCGAGATGCGCGGGCGGGGAGACACAGGAGATGGGTGAGGCGCGCATCGGTCCGGTTGGAGAGTTTCAGGGCGACGACGACGCGCCGATAAGGGTGACGTCGATGGCGGCGCGCTCCACGGAAAGCGGCGGCGTCGCGTGCGTCGCGGGGTGCGACGACGGACGATTGTTTCTCGTGGAGTGTTCTCGCGACGACACGGTGACCTGTGTGGAGATGCGCCGGGACTCTGCAAATGGCAAAGCCGGAACCACCGGTGACGGCGGGGCCTCAACGCCGTCGAAGTGGGGCATGGCAGCGCTGTCCGCCACAAAGGCGGCGCTGAGTTTTCTGCGGGAACCGACCGCCGCGGCGGACGCGGCGGTGACGGTGGTCAAGTCAGTCACGTGGGCCCCGAACGCGTCGAACGGCGATGCGGCGCGTGTCCTGGTGCTCACGGACACCATCGTGGAGGAGTGGGAAGTGGACTGCGACGGGGGGGGGGGGTACGGGCTGGTGCAGACGCACCGCGCGTCGGCGGAAATCGCGCGCGTGCTACGAACCGACGCGTCGAGATTCGAACTCGTGTCCGCGTCCCCCGCGCCTGGTGAGGGCGAAGGCGCGGTCGTGATTCTCGCCGCGCTTGGAGGTGCGAAGCGTCTTTCCATACACCGCATCGAACGAAGACGCGGGAACACGTCCGTGACGCTCGTGTCATCGACGACGCCCGCCGCGGGTACCGTCCCGGCGTCGAACCGCGACGGCAACGCGACTCTCCACGCGGGGGGCGTGCCCTCCGACGCCGCGCTCGTCGTCACCGCCGCCGGCGGCGCCGCGCTTTTCGCGGGCGATAATCTGGACGAGCAGTTGCTTATGCACGACCCCGCCGCGGGTGGCGGGCGCGTGCTCGCCTCAGCCGCCGCGCCGAGCACGGGTGGCTGGTTGATGTTAACCGAGCTCATGGGCGTGGTGGCGTACGCGCCCGTGCCCGCCGGCGCCGGTACGGCGCCGGTCACGACGCGCGGCGTCGCGTCACCTGTGTCGTCCGTCCATGTTACCCCGACGGCCACGTCCCGTGCCAACGATTCGCGTCCCGCGACGATGGCCACGGACCCGATCGCCGTGAACGTCGATCCCGCCGCCGCGGAGGCGTCCGTGCGAGCCGAGTTCGCGGCGTTCGCGAACGGCACGGGCGGCGCTCCCGCGGAATCGGGGTTTCGGTTGAAAGCCGCGGGCGCGCTCGCGGCGGATGGAAGCGCGGGGTGTCCGTTCGCCGCGACCTCGCGTAACTTAGCCGACGCGCTTCCCAAACACTGGTCCGGCGCGTCCGGTCCGGGACCCGCCACGGAATCTCACTTGGACGAAAAAGCAAGGAGACACGATTTGTTTCTGCGGTTTCTCGCGGAAGCGACGGGGGTTTGGAACTTGATCCCTCCCGTAGAGCGCGAACGCGTTTTGGAGCACGGCGAACTCGTTGCCGCGCTGCTTTGTGTCCGGTCGCTGCACAACGAAGCCGCGGAGACGGCGGGCGAGATGGACGAAGACGAGACGGACGGGGCGCTTGAGATTTTGCGGGAAGCGGCGACCACGGCGGGCGTGGCGTTACAGGAAAACGACGCGGCTGTGCGCGACAGACCCGCAGCGGAGGTGTGCTACAGCCGCGCGACCGGTGTGTGTGATGCGCTGCTCCCAGCCCTGGCGGACGGGTTCCGAAAAAGAGCGAGCGTCGCGGCGGGCGCGAAAGGCGCGTCGTTAAGACAACGCGCCGAGGCGCTCGACGCGCTGTCGCGAGCGCTGTTAGGCGCGCTCGGCGCCGCGGCGGAGTTCCGGACGCACCACGCTGGGCTGTACCCTCCCCCTGCCGGCGGAGCCACGGCGCCTCCGCCGCGGTGGAGCGCGGGGGCGAACGCGCGGAGTGCGCTGAGGGAAGCGGCGACGGCGGCGGCGGCGCTGAGGGAAGAATCGGCGCGCGGGGGCGCTCCCGAGCTCGCCGCGCCGTTGGGCGCGCGGCTTTTGGCGCTCGCCACGCCGCTGTTGGACGCGTGCGCGGCGAACCTCGAGTCCGCGGCGCCGGGAACGTCGGCGCGCGCGGTGGCGCGCGAGGAGTACGTCAACGCGAGACACGCTGTGCTTCCCGCGCTTCTGGATGCCGCCAAAAACGAAGTGAACGCGCCGGCGTCGCATTTCGCGGGCGTCACCGCCGACGCCGTCGCGAGCGTCGCGGAGGCGCACTTTGGGTACGAACAACTCGCGGAGGTTTGCGAAGCGGTGGCGCACGAGGCGGATTGTGCGCGCGACCCCGGCGCGATCACAGCTGCGGCGTCCCGGCTACACCACTACATGCGGACGCTTCGAGGCGCGCCGGCGGACAACGAAGGGTCGTTCGCGACGTTCGTGTTTGAACGCGCGCGGAAACACCCGGGGCACGCCGGGACAATCGGCCGGCGCGTCGCGCAGACGTTGCGAAACACGCCCGACGAATTCTACGAAGAGCTTGAGACGTGCTTAGCCCCACACCCGTCGTTGCTGTGGATGCACCAGCTTCGTGTTGAGGACTACTCCGGCGCCGCGCGCACGGCCCTGGGCTTGGCGCACGGCGGCGGCGCTTCGCTCGCGCAACGTGTTCGGTTTCTTTCCCTGGCGAAACTGTCGCTTCTCGCGGACGGCGTGCCGAGCGCCGAGACCGAAATCGTCGCCATCGACGCCGCCCTCGACCTCACCGCGATCCAAACGAACCTCTCCACACGACGCGGCAGCGGCAGCGACGCGGATGCGCCGCTACCGCCACTGCGGCTAGTGGAGGCGTGCCTCGGCGACGGCGCGGAGGGGACAGCTGGGACTGGGCGCGACGACGACGTTCTCGACGGGTTTGCCGTTTTCGCCAGCGCGGGGTCGGCGTTCCGAAGCGCAAACAAATCGTTACTGGAAACGCTCTGGCGCCGAGCCGCGGCGGAGACGGATTGGGAACAGCTTTCCGAACAACGCACCACGGGTGGGGATGCGGGGTACGTGCGGCTGTTACGTGCAACACTCGTAGCTAGGGCGACGCGGCGGTGCTACGACGAGACGAACGCGGCGCGACTGGGCGCGCCGTTTGTGGACGCGATTTCCGTGGAGGAGGTTTTGGAATTGCTGGAAAACGCAATCGGGGGGGGCGACGCGGCGATTTCGTTGCGCGACGCGGTTGGAATTTACGCAACGAAAAACGCAGACTCGGACGAAGGCATGGCGTGATGTTGAAGCGCGCGTGTGTTGTAAACAACTCAATTCGTCTTTATTAAAACTCGTTCGCTCGTGCGGTAACTTAAACAGCGACGTTCGCGAGCGCTTGGTCGATGTCTTCCAGAATGTCAGCCGCGGTTTCGAGGCCGATGGAAAGGCGAACCATCTCCGGAGGGCAACCCGCCGCCTTCTGCGCTTCGGGGTTCATCTGCGAGTGCGTCGTCGTGGCGGGGTGGATGGCGAGGGTGCGCGCGTCGCCCACGTTGGCGACGTGGGAGATGAGCTTCAGGCTGTCGATGAACGCTTTGCCCGCGGCGGGGGCGTCCGCGGTTTTCATACCGAAAATCACCATGCCGCCACCCTTACCCTTCAGGTACTTGACGTTCTTGGCGTACTGCGGGTCGCTCTTGAGGCCGGGGTAACGCACCCAGGCAACCTTGGGGTGCGCGGCGAGGTGCTCCGCGACCTTCATGGAGTTCTCGCAGTGACGCTCCATGCGAAGCGACAGGGTCTCGATGCCCTGCAGGAAGATCCAGGAGTTATCCGGCGAGATGGACGCGCCGAGGTTGCGAAGGGGCACGGTGAGCATGCGGAGCTTGTACGCGAGGGGCGCGAGACCTTCGGGAAGGTCGTGGCCCCAGCGAAGACCACCGTACGAGGTGTCCGGTTTGTCAAACAAAGGGTGTCGGCCTGACGCCCAGTTGAATCCACCCTTGTCGATGGCGATGCCGCCGATGCCGGTGCCGTGGCCGCCGATCCACTTCGTGAGGGACGACACGATGATGTCGGCGCCGTGCGCGAAGGGGTTGGTGAGGTACGGGGTGGAGAACGTGGAATCCACGATGAGGGGGATGTTCTTCTCGTGGCCGATGGCGGAGACGGCTTCTAGGTCGACAATCTCCAGGGCGGGGTTGGACACGGTTTCGCAGAAAAACGCTCTTGTTTTGTCGTCAATCGCGGCGCGGAAGTTCTCGGGGTCCTCCGCATCCACAAACCGCACGGTGATGCCCATGGTGGGCAGAATGTCGTTGAACTGCGTGTAGGTGCCGCCGTAAAGCTTGTTCGAGGCGACGATGTTGTCCCCAGCCTGCGCGAGGTTGATGATGGAGTAGAAGATCGCGGAGGTTCCGGACGCCACCGCCACGGCGGCGAGCGGGTGCCCGCCCTCGAGCTGCGACACGCGCGACTCCAGCACGTGCGTGGTGGGGTTCATCAGGCGAGTGTAGATGTTGCCGAGCTCTTTCAGGGCGAATAGGTTCGCGGCGTGCTCGGTGCTCGTGAACTGCGGGAGTCAACGGGAGGGGGCGAGAAAGATGGGACAGGGTCAGTGTTGTCGACGCGGTGGGACAGCGAAACATCCAATTCAGATTGCGTCGCGATTGGCAAGGGGGAACAGCGGCAATCGCGAATCGGGAGATCGGACGTACCTGGAACGAGGTGGTGCGGTTCAGGGGGACGCCGCGGGGGGCACCCTGGCCGAGACCGTACACGGCATCATCGCCGATGGGGTTGTACCCCGCGTGGAGGCACATGGTGTCGAAACCTGGAGAGTAGACGTCGGAGAGGACACGAGGGACGAGCGGAGTCAGCATTGGGGCCACGAGTGGCTTTCCGGAAGAAACTGGATCGATCGGAGCACGTGTGATAAGGTTGCCGGTGACGTACCTTGAGGCATGGTTGTTTTGCGTTTGAAGAAAGGTGGTAAAGGCGTGGATGAGCCGAAGAGGGCTCTTGACAAAAGTCGGCTGAAGACGGTCCTGAGAGGTCCGATGTGCTTTCGATTGTGACGATCGCGTACAGTATCGGAGTTCGCTAATAATTCTTGGATATATTTTCTGGAACGAAGAAAATATATTTCGCATGCTTTCTGTGGCTTTTAAAAGGTGCCAACACTGAGGCTCGTTGTACCCTCGCGCGCGTGAACGACGCGGAGCCGTGATTACCAATGTTAACCCTAGCGCAGCAACCTTGAGCGAGAGTCACGGCGCGACGACATCATGACGACCGCGGTCCAGCCCCTGGATCTTCTTCAGATCGATTGGCCGACGCACCTCGTGCCTGAGATTCTCGCCCGGCTGCTCCAGGAGGACTTGAGCATCGCCGATGAGGCTCTGGCGAGGCGTCGTTTGGTGAAGGGCTCGATAGGGTCATCGCTGGAGAATGGTCACGTGGAATCGAGCGGCGGCGAGGATGACCTTCTCGCGTTCGTGTTGCGCGCGTGCTTGACCTTCGCGGGGAAGCGGTGTACGTCGCGAAGGAACAACGGTGGTGTAGGATCTGAAACCCACCCAACCACGGGTGAAAAACAAAGCAGCGCAAACGCTGGGGCGTGGTGCGCGTGCGCCGTGCGTGTGCTGTGCCGAGCCAGGTCACCCGACTACGCGCGCGCGTACCTTGCGATCCGCGAGACCCTGATTTGCTTTCCGAATCTCGCGGAAACGTTCCTATCCACTTTCGAGCGCGAAGCGACGGCGCGCGGTTCGCAGGGAAAACGAGCGCCGTTTGCGTACGGGCCACACGCGTGGCCGTTTGCGATACTCGCGGCGCTTTCGTCCAAAACGAGTGGCGACGCCACGACGCGCGATGCGTTGTACGCGTTCAACGCGTGTATCAGGGCAATGTCACCTGAAGACGTGACGACCATGATGGGCACGTGGTGCGGTGGCAAGGAAGCGAGAAAAGATACGTTGGAGGCGTGTCTCGCGGTTCCCGCAGACGGCGGCGCGTCGCGAAAAGCCCTCCCGGCGCTGATCAAAGCGTGGCCGGCGTGTCGCTCTGCGGTTTTCGACGCCGCGCTGTGGGGAATCACGGCTGGCGAAAACTGCGAGGCGTGGGTATCGGTTCTTGAACCAGTTGTGGAAGGATGGCAAGGAACCCTGGACGACACGCAAGCGCGCTTCACCGCGGGAATGGCATCCAGGCTAACGTCCTTGCTTTCGAGCCGCGGAATACGCGCGGCGGCGCGCGTGGCTCGATCGATAACGCGCGTCGCGTCGACGTCGGGCTCGAAAGCGTGCGCGGCGGCCATAACCGACGAGGCGCGCGCGTCGTTGCGTGGACCGATTTGTGTTGAAGCGTGGTGTGGGTTATTCATCGCCGGTGAGCTCGCTCGAGTCGGGGATACAGAAGCCGCGACGACGCTTCTGGAGCTGGGGGTATCGCACGGCGACGCGCGCGTGAGGAGCCTGGCGTTTAAAATCATCGGCGA
>Ga0114998_10000327_pt1 | contig 34078 bp, 20 predicted proteins | sample ArcticOcean_MG_C_5_FD_87044 | JGI IMG/M metagenome (GOLD analysis project Ga0114998, IMG submission 87044) | Marine microbial communities from western Arctic Ocean - ArcticOcean_MG_CB4_138 | ecosystem: Environmental > Aquatic > Marine > Oceanic | place: Arctic Ocean: Canada Basin | collected... | reverse complement strand
GTCTAAAAAGTCTAAAAAGTCTAAAAAGTTCGTTACGAGCTCTCCTCTCAATGCAATTTCCAATCATCAAAAAAGGTTTTCTACGTCATAGAAAAGTTTACTTCGTTACATGAAATGAAGAACTACTGCTAGAGATTGAGATCGAGATCGAGAGAGAATGAACGACGAGTTCGAGTGCTTTAAGTATTGCGCCAGTAATCGCTCGCGTGTGCTCGTAGAAGAAGAAGAAGAGGAAGAAGAGGAAACGAAAAATGGACGACTTTTACGGATCGAAAGAGCGGAGTTCGAGTGGCTCAACGAAAGGAAGACCGCGTATTGTGATTACAACGGACATCCACCTCTGTCGAAGAAGTTGTACGACTCGTTTTCTTCTTTTTCTGCTGCGACTTCTGCTAATGTGATGTTAAGAATGCTTGGGAACCCGCACACCGCGAAGGCGGAAACGGCCGCAGTGCGAGAGGCGAGACTGAAAGTGCTGAAACATTTCGGAAGCGAATTCGGGGAATACGAAATAGTCTTCACGAGTGGGGCGACTGGTGCGATTAAAGTCGTGGGTGATTATTTCCCGTTTAACGAGCGAGGGGCGGCGATGAGTTATTTAAGCGATAACCATACGAGCGTTTTGGGATTGAGGAATTTGGCGAGAAGCGAAGGCGCGAGTTGTTTCGTCGTCGATAGCGAACGGTTTGTGTCCGAGATAGTGTTTCAGGGGAAGAAGAATGAAAAGGAGAAATGTTTGGACGATCGAAACGGTGCGTTGATTAAGAAGAAGATAAGTTGGTACGCTCGTCGTAGTAGTAGCGGTAACGATGCGGCGCGAGTAGACGGTGTATCAAGAACAACAACAACAACAACACAAAGAAAAGCGCCTCATTTGTTTGCTTATAACGACGAGTCGAATTTCCATGGTCAAGGCGTTTGTGAACACAAAATGAGAGAAAAAGTTCGAGAGATTAATAAGACTTTCGAGTGTTTTACGCTCTTGGACGCTTCAAAATCTGCCTCGTCTAATCCAGTTTCGCTTAAAGATGTTCCTAAAGAACATAGGCCAGATTTTATCGTCGCTTCGGCGTATAAGATTTTTGGGTATCCCACTGGCGTTGGATTTTTACTCGTTTCAAATCGTGCAATGCGTTTGCTCGAACGTCGTATGAATGAAAAGTATTTCGGAGGAGGAACTGCAAACGCGATTGACGCAGAGACAGATTTCTTTGTCGCAAAAGAAGGCGCTGCGGGTCTAGAATGCGGCACACTTCCGTTTCAACAAATAGCCATGCTTCCAAAGTGTTTTGAATGGTATAACTCAATCGGTGGAGCAGAAGCAATACGAAAAAAGTCGGGATACGTTGGAGAGGTTCTAGCGAGCGGTCTTTGGAATTTGCGGCATGCGAATGGAAAACACATAGTCGAGGTTTATGGATCGCAATGGAGACACCTCGCAGAGCATTTAATGTCTAAAGCTGATTACGATAATCGATATGAAAACTTAACCTATGACGGGAGAAAAATAATTTCATTGTCCACGGTAGCATTTAACGTTCTCAACGATGACGGTTCGCATGTTGGGTACGCCAAAGTTGAACGCGTTCTGGCGTCTGAAAATATAATTGTAAGAACAGGGTGCTGCTGTAATCCCGGAGCCTGCGAAAGCATTCAAAAGAATAAAATAAAAGACAGAGTAAAAAAACTATACGAAACTCAAGGGAAAGTATGTGGAGACGATATGAGTGTAGATGATAGCGACGGTGAACCGTTAGGATGTGTGAGAGCGTCGTTTGGATATGCAAGCGAAGTCGAGCATGCGATGCGCATTATTAGAGCTATTGAACGTGAATTTCTCGTTTCTTCTAAAGAGAATAGTGCACACGCAGAAGACGACAGACGAAATAATCTGAAGTATAATGCGACGACGACGACGAAAAACGTCGTGAAGATTTCTGAAATAAACGTGTTCCCAATCAAATCGTGTGCACCTTTTAGCGTCAAAAAGTGGTACATTTTGCCATCGGGATTACTCTTTGATCGCAAATACGTACTTATTGAGAAACAGACTGGTGCGCCGTTGACGCAGAAGACGTACCCACAGCTCGTTCATATTTGCCCCTCAGTAGAAAAGGTTGATTTGGAGAATGGCGAAGAATTCGCATTCACATATCTTGTGCTCAAAAATAACGCAGACAGAAGGAACAAAAAAAATGGAGAAGCTGATGATATTTTGCGCATAGATTTAAACGATAATAATACCAACGACATGGACGAAGAAGAAACTTCTAATATATTATCTGTTTCAGTGCGCGGTCATAGGAGAGATGCGAGACTTGTTAGAGATGCCAAAGTACACGCTTGGTTTTCGAGGGTTTTAAACACGGACTGTTGTCTCGCTGTTCTAGAGGACAAGACTAAACAAACGTTTTCAAACACTTCACCTGTTTTGGTCGTATCTGAACAATCTGCGCAGAATCTTGGGTGCGATGTTTCTCGCTTCCGCGCGAATATTGTCGTTCGTGAAGATAAATTGCCGACGACAATGTTTGAACTCGAAAAAGATTGGGTCGTTGACGGCAAGGAGGAAAAAAAATCTGCAAAAGAAGGTGGAGAATGCGAAAAAGGGCTCAAGATTCGTGGTGAGATATCGTTAGGGAATGGCAAATTTTGTCATCGTTGCGAGTCCATTGCCATAGATCAAACGACTGGTATGCGGGACGAAAAAACGTGGGAGATTGTAATGCGAAAATGTTCGAATAAATTTGGCGTTTCGTTTGATGTTTTGACTGGAGCACTTACTCACATCGAGGTCGGCGACGAGATTTTTACTAATAATAGATAATAATAAAGCTAGCTAGTAGTACTTTGATATAATAATAAACTACAGTATATTTAGAATATTTCTACCAAAATAGCGTTGGAAACGAAAGACATCGTTTAACCTCGTAGCGAGGACCGCCTTCGAGCATCTCTTCCGTTAATCTCGCGCCAACAATTTCGTGAGGTTCCACCGGTGGCAAATGTTTCTTTGCTTTCTCGTAATATTGCCAAAACAAATAGCACTGCGCAACGCCCTTCATACCCGCAAAATGTACAACAAAATCACCATGGACGTACCAGGGCAATAAACTATTAAAAACGCATTGGTTGACAACTTTAGAGCGTTTCCGCACGTCCTCGGCACCATCGTATGGTTTTTTACGCGTACCAATCGTATGCGCCCATATATCGGTTTGGAACAAGTGATGAAACGCACGTTGCTCGTAGTGAAACACGAACGAACCGCGAACTAAATCTTCTTGGGCCCATAACTCAGTCAAAAACCATCGCGTCCATCGCGTATTCTTCACGAACCAGACGCCAGAGTTAATTCCGTTATGATCTGCACCGAGAACTTGATCGTACTGCTCGTCCGCGATGTCTTCTAAACGAATATCTGGATTCATTATTAGTGTATCAATGTCCAAAAATAATAACCATTTATATCGCGGCAGATATCTTTGCACGGCTAAGATTTTACTCCATGCCATCGGTCTCGTAGTATCCAAAGTTTCCGTGACAAAAATTAAATCATATTCATGCTTTTTTGCATACGCGCGCTTGTTTGCTACAGATGCAGCGCATATATCAGCGGTATGTCCGTCACAGATGACTAAGATGCCAAAGCCAGCGCCGCGTCGCTTGTTTTTTTCTTTAACTTCGTTCACTCGCTTTTTCGCTTCGAGGGCAACTTCTTCTAAAAGGCTCGCTTTGCGCTGCGCGGCTTCGAGCTGTGATTGTGGATCGTCATACGAAAATTCATCTTCTTCTTCAGCATCTTGTTGTTTTTTTTCTATCATCATAGATTCATCCTCTTCGTTCTCTTCTGTATTATTCATAGGCTCTTCTTCTACGACTTGAAAATCTCCTTCTTCTCCGAATGCCGGTGGATCCGATTGAGGATCTTTCAAGAGACGCTCCGTGGCACGTTTTGAAGCCGCTTCAATGGTCTCCATGCTGGGGCCTGATGCTTGCCAGGAAGACGGATAAGGTGACGCCGATGATGGATCGACTTCGAGTTCAACGTCCTCTTCTCCTTTCCGTTTATTCAGGCCAAAAAATCGAGCTAAGTTCGACTCATCGAATCTACCCGTTCGACGCGGCGAGTTTCGAGAATAAGACATTTTCGATCTAGAAGAAGAAGAAAAAGAAGATCGTGCTGCTGCATTCGTCTTTTTAGTAGAGCCGCCGAGAACTTCTACTGGATAGTTTTCCGTTCCAAGCTCCAAAAAAGTCGACGTACTCGCGTCATCTTCATCTTCGTTTCTTAAATCATCGCTACTTTTAACTAATCGATTCTGCTGCTGCTGTATAAGCTTTGGTTTCGGCGGTGTCGATAATAATTCGTTATCGTCGACAGTATCATTATCATCATAGGACAATTGATAGGTCATTTGTTCGAATCGATTCATTCCAAAACCTTCCATAAATCTATTCTCATCGTCAACTTCTTCTTCTTCGTAAGGAGAAGAAGAAGAAGAAAGCAAACTTCTCCTCTTCTTCTTAAACATCCCCCTCCCTCCAGTAATCGAATCCGTCTTCTTCACCTTCTGACCATGCTTCTCCCCTCTATTACTACTACTACTACTACTACTACTAATACGATGGCTCCTAATAATCTTACCACTACCTTCCTCGACTTTCTCTTGTATCCTCGCCTTCGTCATCGTAACCGTATCGCCAATAATCTCCCCCAAACTCTTCTGCGCATCCGCCCACTGCTTCCTAATTATATCTAAATTCGCCAACATGACCCTCGGCGGTTTCGTATCCACCCCACACGGTATCGGCCGTTGCTCCCTCAAAGGTAACTTTATGTACCTCAAATACCCCATCTTCGCGAAGAACAAAAAGTGATAACTCGTTCTCCCGAAGAAGTGTAAGAAGACTAACACTACGAACACTCTGGCGAACACGCGCACTCTCGTTTTCCTTCTATGCGCGCGCTTCTGTTGCTCGTTCATGTACTGTCTAGGCGATACTGGTTGTTGTTGTTGTTGTTGTTTACCGTTGTTGTTCTTGTTCATCGCGGTTACTATCGCTGACTGTTGCTCGACTCCTGTGCCACCGATGATACCGTTCCCATCATCCGCAGTCGTTTGATTCCACGTCTGACGTTTGTTATGCCTCGGTGATAACGAAGTTCTGCATAAAATGTTGTCCGGTGAGTAACGGGCCATTTATTGCGTGCGTACTCGCGAAGACGGAGAGTAAGAGAGAGAACGGTTTCCAACGCAATCAGTTCCAATAAACGCAAAGAGATGAAGATGAATAATGAATGATTGCGGGAGCGAATAAAAAAAAGAAATAAAAAATTCTGTTTTTTTTTTTTCGTTTTTTTATTCCTTCCGCCGTCCGCTCAAAATATTCCTCTCTTTTCGACTTTGCGCGCGGATCAACCTTAACGCGTGCTACGCATAAACACTCGATCGAATGATGACGACGCGAGCGTTCTTTTCCGGTGGTCTTTTTGGTTTTTGCTTTTACGATCTCTCTCGAGTAATTAATTAGTGTGTGGTGTTTTAGTATAGGGAGAGTTTCTGGAAAAAAGTGGAGTTTTTTTTTTTTTTTTGCAGCCTTGCTGTGCGGGTGCTGACTGGCTGATGTGGCATTTTGTGCTTTTTTGAGCAGTGCGGAAAATGCAACATTTGCAGATTTGGGGTTCTTATGCGCGCGAAAAAAATAGCCGAGTACGCATAAATGTTATCGTCTGTTTGAATACGCCCTTGATAATTAAGTAATTAATCTACTTTCTCGTTTAAGAATGCGGTCGGTTATGCGTTCGGTCGCTGCGACGGAGACGAATGATTTACGCACGGCGCGTTCTAAATCCGCAAGTTGTCTCGTGTCTTGTTGTCGTTGTTGTTGTTGTTGTTGTTGTTGCTGCTGCGTTTCGGCTACAACTATAACTACGCTCTCTGCGCTCGTTTCGTTTTCTTTTTGTTGTTTCGAGAAAAGGAGTTTGCAGCGATTGAGATTTTTGGTTTGCGCGTCGAGTCGTTTTCGTAAAACATTCTCGCGTTCGTGTTTGCCGACGGCGATTAACGCGATCGTTTTGTTATAATTTTCGGTTATTTTTCCGGAAGAAACTTTGAGTTCCATTAAGGTTTCTTCATTGAGCAATTCGATTTCTTCGTTCTTTTCTTCTTCTTCTTCTATTTCTTCTTTTTTCGCGACGAGGACGACTGCGGCTTTTCGTTCGTTTTGCGTATTTTTTAATACTGTTGCGGTGTCGCAATCATTCTCTTCTTCCTTTTCCTTTTCCTTTTCTTCTTCGTTTAGTAAAGCAACGCAGTCGATGATTGTTCCTTGTTGTTGCGCTTTATCATCCTCAAACACATCGTAATCATTATCATCGTTGTTATCGTTCGTTATATTATTATTATTATTATTGTTATTATTTTCTTGCTGTTTTCCGTCGTTTCGAAACTGCTTTTTCTGTTGTTGTTGTTGTTGTTGTTGTTGCATATCGGAGAAGAACTCCTCTAGCGTTTTCCGAGCGCTTGCATACGCTTCACGTTCGGCTCGTTCGCCAAATTCGTCAAACGATGTTGCGAAGAATGGCAATTTTTTTCTAATGAATTCCGTGTTATCGACTTCTTCTTTTTTCGCCGACCCAGTCGATTTTGCCGACAGAGAAGAAGAAATACTACTCGTACCAGTATTTTCATTTTTTCGCCACATCTTCGTTTCTCCAACTAACGCCATTCCGCGTGGAAGAAACTCAAAAACGGCTGTGTTTGTTCGCGAATCGAATGTTGCGCGTTCAATTCTCATATCTCGACCGTATCCGCCATCTTCTTCCTCATTCCCGCAGTTTCTAAACGTTTCTTCAATTTTGCGAATCGTGAACTGAATAGTAGTATTAGGAGCACTAGAGCTCAAATTATCCTCGTTATGATTAACATCATCATCATTCTCATCACATTCATTCATCATAATCGACGATGAAAAGAAAATAACTCTTGATTTCCTAAACGTTCCAAACGAATCCGAACGATCAAAAGCGAACACTTCGACTCTCTTTCCAGCCGCAACGTCAACGTATGACATTAACACACCATCCTCGCGAAGATACGGATCGTACACTTTCGCAAACTCTTTCGTTTGCTCGTTCGTAATTTCGGCTACAACATCAGTGATGCGTATAGTGTTACTTGCAGAAAATCTTTCCACTCTCGCGACTGCCGCGGTCAATCGTTGATCTTCGGTGCTATTTTTACTATCACCACTTATTATTACTAATCCCTCTCCGTCCATTTTCTCGCGTTCATATCTTCTTTCTTCTTCGCTTTCTATCGCAAATCTGCACTCGCCGGATATCCCGTGCGCATACATTCGTCGTTCAACGTTCGTCTTTTCATCATCATCATCATCATCGTCGTCTTCTTCTTTAGTGGTTGAAAACTTAACAGTATTAATAAATTCATTTTTTTCTTTTAAATCGAGATCTGCGAGAATTGGCTCTAATAACCATCGTTCCACGCGCGCGTGATTCACGTTCCACTCATAATCATCACGAGTAATAGTAGGAGTAGTAGGAGTACGAGTAGGAGAAGAAGTGATTTTCTTTGTTCTTCGTTCGTACCTATCGAGTGCGCTCAGGATCGTCGTCGTCGTCATATTTATATTTTGCGTTGACTCCTCGCGTGGTCTTAATTGTAGAGATTTGCCGTTTTTGTTCCATTTTCCATTTTCCTCTTTGGCTCTGTGCTTCAAGTGCAACGCGACTGCTTCATAAAAAGGCCTAAAACAAAATGCCATCTGCGAAAGTTTTCAGAAACTGTACGTCTCTTTCACGCGTCACGTATAGCATCGTTTGCGCGGAATTCGTTCGCGCGCGCGCGTAATTCGCACGCGTAGTGTGTACTCTCAAGAGATTCTCATTTTGCGTTTTGCGCGTAATTTTTACGAGCAGTGTGGGGAGGGGAGGAAAAGGGCCGCGAAATGGGACGCGTATTGATGATCGATTATGTAACAAATCACGCGAAGCATGATGATGAGGAAATGTTAAGGAAACTTCTCAGTTGTGAATTCGTTCACGCTTTTCTTTGGTTTGTTGGTTTGTTATTGATTCATTTAGGACTTTGGTTGTGTTTGTGTTTAGAGAGTACTGCTTGATGATTTTGGAAAGCCCTCATCATCTTCATCTTACGATGATGATGATGATTATGACGATGATTTGTGAGAGCATCATACACACACACTTTCGTTTATTTATGTCTATCTTTATACTTACAATACTAATTACTTTCCTCTTCTTCTTCTTACGAATTAATAACATACAGACTCTAAGACCTTCTCGAAACCGAGACGTCCTTTCGAAAAAGTCCGTCTCGACGCCGAGTTAAAAACGGTCGGAGAATTCGGCTTACGTAACAAGAGAGAGTTATGGAGAGTTGAATTCGCGTTGAACAAATTGCGCAACGCCGCGAGAGTTTTATTAACGTTGAACGAAGAAGATCCGAAGAGAATCTTCGAAGGGAACGCCATCTTGAAGAGAATGCGAACGTATGGCTTGTTGGAAGCCGATAAGGAGTCCTTGGATTACGTGTTGGAATTGAGAGCGGAAGATTTCTTAGAGAGAAGACTTCAAACTTTGGTCTTCAAGCTCGGTCTCGCAAAGTCCGTGCACCACGCAAGAATCTTGATCAAACAAAGACACATCAGAGTCGGTAAGCAAATCGTGAACGTGCCGTCGTTTTTGGTTCGCGTTGAGACGCAAAAGCACATTGACTTTGCGTTGAACTCGCCGCTCGGCGGAGGTAGACCCGGTCGTGTAAAGAGACGTCGCATCGCGCAAAAGGCGGCTGCCGCGGGCGGTGGTAACGATGAAGAAGAAGAGGAAGAATAAGCAATAATAATAAGAAAATATCGACTAATGATATAAGTTATATAGATTGGTGATGTGAGTGCGATGTGTGGCGTGTGTGTGTCTCATTTTTAGGGAGAACAAGAAAATTATAGAAAAATTATAGTAGAACAAAACGAGAGTGCGCGGGAAATTTTAAGTGTTGTAAATGGCAAAGAATTACTGCGCGAATAATGATAATAATTAAATATTATAAATTATAAATATAAAGCTGCTGCTCGTTCGTTCGTTCTAATTATTACAATATATCTAGTGCGGCACTGGACATCTAGCTCCAGTAGTTTTGGATTCAGGCAGCCAATACTTCTCGTCGCAGCTTTTTGTTGCGCGCAAGTTCGCCCAATCCATTTTATCCTTTTCGTTCACTGTTCTCATGTCTCTCAACTTCACGTCGCATAAAAGACCGCTTCTAGTATGGATCGTTGCTCCAGAAGTCATTTCAACTTTGTGCCCTTCAACTAAAGTTAAATCTAAACGTCTAAGCATTGTTGCCCAAATAGCGACGCCTTCCAAGACGGCAAATTTATCGCCCGGACATCTTCTCGGACCGGCTGAGAATGGAACGTATCTATACTCTGTATTTAGCTCAGTCGGTTGCCCACGATTTAATGGTCCAAATCGCATGGGTTCAAATTCTAACGAGCTCTCGCCCCAGTTCTTTGGGTCTCTGTGCAAGTTGAAAATAGATACTAAAATGTCCTGGTTTTTCGGAATCGTTAAACCGTTTAAAGGTAACTCATCTTCGACGACTGCTCTGCGCGTATATACCGGCGGCTGTGGGTATAAACGCATCGCTTCATGGAAACATCTTTCCAAATATGGCATTTTCATTAAATCGTTAAAGTCTGGATACGCCTTTGTGCCTAAAACTTCGTCCAATTCTTGTCTCAATATTCTCAACTGTTCGGCGTTTTCTGGTTTTAATAATTCATAAGTTCCCCACGTTAAAACGCTCGCAGTCGTTTCGTGTCCGGCAACTAAGAGTGACAATAGATCATCTCTTAATTGCGTCGATGACACTTCTTCTCTCGCCGCGATTAAATATCTTAAAACCGACGGATTGCTTTCGTTGAGATAATCTCTTGCCCAAGCTTCGGCTCCGCCAACTTTTTCCTCCTCTTCAACCATTTTCTTGCATTCTTCGACTAATCTCGTGGTCACTTCTCTGATGATAACGACTGCGTCTTGCGCCGCTTTTTGCCTCGGTGAAACGACTCGCAAAAACTCCTCCGGTAATCTCCACGTCGGCAACAAATCCATAGATCTCGTCTCGACTTCTTTCAAAGCCGTATACGTGGCCTGAATCACAGGCGCCGCTTTCTCGAGAGCGTTGAAATCATAATTAAACACTGAAATCCCAATTATATCCAAAGCAGCTTGCGAAAACTTACTTTCGATGTTAATCCTCTCCCCTCCGTTTGTCTTTTCCATCGTCTCGACCATTTTATTCGCGCATCGACCAAACGTGCGATCGACCATCGCTTCTACGTACGCCCTATGCAACGCCGGCGCAACCGCTTTCCTTCTTACCTTCCAAGGCTCGAGCTCTTGTAAAGCAACGCCTTTCCCGAACAAAAACTCCCCAGCTTCGGCAATCGTCCCTTTAATATACTTATTCCCGTAATTGAACAAAACGTGCTTCACGCACTTTGGATCCGAAACGACTACGTACGAAGTCACGGGCCCAGTAGGAAGCAAATACACAGGTCCACTCTCTAACATCCACTTAAACAAAGGCTGGAACAACCCGCCACCTAACAATCCAGTGATATCGTCCAACTTCGCGTTCGCTACCGGAATCTCCGAATTCCCGCCCCATAATCTGTTCAATTGTGTCATCCAATCCGGCGCAGCCATCGTCTGTCCAGCCCCGCCCTTGTTCAATATCTCCGACTGCTCATCAACCGCGAACTCTATTCGATCTATATCATCCTCATTCCACGCTTCCTCTGCTACGATCTGATCCCCTGTCGTCGTCGTCGTCTCTCGCGTCGTTTCCATCACGTTTTTCACGACCAGTAAAGTAGTTCTTCCAATCCGCCTTCTTCTTGTTCCTATGTCTTTGTCCTTCGCGAGCACTGAAGAAAGTCTCGATGAACATCGCGCAATTAACTGCTCGTTATTATGCAAGGAAGAAAAAGAAGTCATTCCTCGCTCTGTTTATGAACTCTTTAATCGATTTCTTGAACGAATGTGTGTAGAGAGCGAAATCATAAAACGTGAACTTTATCCAAATTTTAGGGAAAAGCGAAAAGGAGGAAAAATAGGAAATCGGTCGAAAAAACATGCACCGCCGCGTTAAAAAATTGAGTGTTCAAATTTTAGTCAGACCGTTGATAGTAGAAGTCGTTTCGAGTTTTAGATATAATCGCTCTCGTTTTGTGAGTGCGTGTGTGTGTGTGAGTGTGTAGAGAGAGAGAGAGAGAGAGAGAAGAAGAAGAAGATGATTAAAGATGTGACGAGTTCCGGATTCGTGACTGCGATTGGAATGTTCGGAATATACAGCTATTGCCTCTATGCGTACGTTTTAGAGACCGTTGACTCGGCGAAGATTGATAAGAAGGGAGAAAAGATATCGGCATTGAAGTGGATCGATGGATTATCGATGTTTTGGCCAATCACGGCGTCGTTTGTGTACTTATTAACGGTCTTTATTGGACCGAAAGTGATGAGGACGAGGGAAGCTCTGAACCCGAAGGCGATGATGTTGGTCTATAATTTATATCAAACTTTGTTCAACGTATACGTGTGCTACTTATTCGTGAGCGAAATGAGAAGAAATAAGTTCAAGGTATGGGGCGAGAGTTGCAGATGGAACGATTCAAGAGCGTTCGGAGTCGCCTTAGGAGTATGGTTACATTATAATAACAAGTACTTGGAGCTCCTCGATACCGTATGGATGATTTTAAGGAAGAAGGATAAACAGGTTAGTTTTCTGCACGTGTATCATCACGTGTTGTTGGTCTGGGCGTGGTGGATGGTGTGTTGGACTATTGCGCAAGCGCCTTGCGTGGATATGTATTTCGGCGCTTTATGTAACTCTTTCATACACGTCGTGATGTATTCGTATTACGGTCTCGCCTTGTTAGGCTATACAGTGCCTTGGAAGAGGTATATCACGCAATTGCAGTTGTTACAATTCGCGGTCGTGTTCTGTCACGCCGTGTACGTTTTGTTATACACGAAGTGTTTGAAGATTTTGCCGTATTCGCAAATGTTCGTCATGGCGAACATGTTAGTATTGTTCGGTAACTTTTACGTGAAGAGCTATAAAAATAAGGAAAAGAAGACTTCGAAGAAAAACGCGTAAGAGTAGCGAAAGCTAGAGCGACTTTAAGAGTGCGCGTAAGAGAGGGTTTTTGAAGAAGAAGAACAAGAAGAAAGATAAAGAAGAAGTGTTGCATGTAGTCATTTTTATTATAATCATATTTTTCGTTAATCGTTCGAAGTTTTCTATATACTATCGTCGTCTTCGCTCGAATCGCTTTTGGTGAAAGCCTCTGTCATCACTTTGGCTCTTTGGCAACGCGACGGATTTTTCCTGTTTTGGAACGAAACGCAGTCGTTACAAAACGAACGCGCTTTGGAAAAACAAACGTACTCAATAAAACTACTTCGCGAAGATCGAATAAAAAAAACGAGCAATAAATCCAATAAACAGAATACTTTACAATCGTTTTATAGCATCAAATGGAGCGTACTTTAGTCGCATCGACGTCGTTTTCGTCGAGAACGATTTCGGATTTGACAGCGACGCAGAGATTGAAACCTTCAAAGTCTTCGTCGACATCTTCTAGAGGAAACAAAAATCATTACAATCGATCAAAAACGAGGACGACGATTAAAGCTGGATTACGATTCGGACACGATGAGTTATGGACCCCGGAAAAAGCCCAAGCTGCGAAACAAGCAGACATGGATCGTAAAGAATCCATAAGAGGATTAACAGAGTCTCAAATCCGTTTGATGGGATTGTCACCAGAGCAAACGAGAAACACGAAGATGACTTCTTCGGTGAATAGGGAAACGATTTCGGCGCGCATGTCGTACAGAGATCAGTTCCCGAGTGATCAGAATCCACCGGAATCGGGGAATATGACTGGGGTGACGATGATGGCTGGCGGCATATCTGGATCCGGAGGAGGTCCGGCCGGGGCGCCTCCAGATTTACCGAGTCTATTGTTGAACGCGAGAATTTGTTACATTGGGATGTCTTTGGTCCCAGCAGTTACTGAGCTCGTTGTCGCAGAGTTGCTGTATTTGGGGTACGAGCAAGGAGATAAGCCGGCATATGTGTATATTCACAGCGCCGGGTCGATGGGAAAAGATAAAAATGGGAAAGACGTAATCGTCGGCGTCGATAACGAAGCATATGCAATTATTGATACTATGAGATATATTCAATCGAAGATTCACACGGTTGCAGTAGGCAAGACGTATGGAAACGCGGCGCTTATTTTAGCTGCAGGTGATAAGGGGTGCAGATGGGCGTTACCAAACGCGCAAATCGCAACGGCGCCGCCGAGATTGAACAGAACGTTCAACACTTCAGCGGACGTGCAAATTCGCGCCAATGAAGTAGATGTGTGCGAAAGGTATTACTATGGTTTCATGCGGCAGTTCACTGGTAAATCGGAAGAAACTATTCGCGAAGATATGGGGCGAACGAAATATTTCACGCCAGAAGCGGCGATTGAGTACGGTTTAATCGATAAGGTTATTACAAAAGGAGCTAACATCGCCGAGAATAAAAATTACGAATTGATATTGGCACAGCAACAAGCGCAACAAGCAGAAATGCAAAGGCGCCAAGGTGCTCAAGGCGCTCCAAACAGAGGTTAAGACTAAAAATTGTTATCTAAAATCATTCTGCTACAACATATATAAAAATAATAAACCGCTCAGACTATAAAAATTATGAATTATCATCAAGATCTCATCACTTTTGAGAGGCTAATTCGTGCATCATAGATTTTTCCTCGTTCTCTCTCGCCGTTTGCGCCATCTTCCCGATTTGATAGATGTAGAAACCAATCATCGAAATTGAATATCCAACGATTTGTAAACCTGTGACCGTCGAGCCGAACAATAATACGGAAAGGAAAATGACCATCGTATTCTTCGCTTGCCCTAAAACCTTAAAAGTCAAACCAGAAGTACTTTTAATCACCCCAAGCGTCAAATAATTCACGCAAAAACCGAGCATAGCAGCCGTGAAATAAAGCGCCGGATTTTCTAAAATCTTCAGCATTCCATTCTCTCTCATAAACGTTGGAAACTCGAGCCACATAATGCCGAGCAAAAGACAAAACAAGCTCGCAGGAGCGAACAAATATAATCCTTCAACTAATTCAAACCTTAAATTCCCTAATAAATATTGCAAAACCGCCATCCTAATCGCTTCGCAAAACTCGCTCGTCACCATCATCACGACACCAACCCATTTAAAATCTATCTCCCCATACGCAGACATCGTCGTTCCAACAGTCAACACTACAACCCCTAACAAAACTCTCTGATCAAGTTTCTCTAAACCGGCAATAAACATCACAAACAACGTCACCGCCGGAACGCACGCCTTCAACATCTGAATAAAACTCACGGACAAATATAAATATACGTAGTTCCCAAATCCTAAACTCATCGCTGCGAAGAGCCCAATTGGCATCACGTTAATCAAATACCATCTCACGGTTATCTTTTGCCGTTGCGTGAACTCTGCAAAGCCTGTTTTGATCATCAAAACTGAAATCGCCCAGGACGCCAAAACGCCCATCGAGCACAAAATCATTGGGTAATGAAATCCAGCAGAACTCATTAAATACTTGTTTAAAAAGATCAAAGAAGATGACGCGATTGCCCATGCGATCACGAAGAACGTTGCTTTTATTATAGGGTAGTTTGAGGACGATTGGATGTTTGTGAGTATGTCCGAGAACGATGATGCGTTGCGTAATCCCTGTTTATTATTATTATTATTATGACTATGATGATGTTCCACTGTATTGTCGTTTATATCTACATCTGAAGTTTGATTCTTATTCAAGTGATCGTGTAAAGGAGAAGACGATGCGCTATTACCCATACTATGATTAGGTTTACTGTTGTTGTTGTTGTTGTTGTTGTTCGTCCTAGCGCGATTCATTCAAACTACGAAGACGCCTCCGAAGAAACTTGAACCGTTTGAAGGAAAGAGTTTGTGGAGAGAACGGAGAAAATAGGGAGATTTTAGCGCGTGCTTTAAAATTTGGAAATATAATGACACGACGCATGAACGACGCAAACGGCTGACATCAGGGTTTAGGGTTTAAACCCTAAACCCTAAGCATGAAAAGAATTCTTTTTACCGCGTGACCTTTTGCTCCTATAAACATCATTCCAATCATATCGATCATATCAATCATATCAATCAATAATAATAATCACATAAAACAAACAATATGAGGAAGAAAAGCACGCCAAAGCGATACGTCAAACTCTCGAACGGTGATCTCTATCGCGCTCGATCTATCGCGTTGATCAGGGAACAATACGAACGCGAAGAAGAGGAAGATAGTGCCCACGATTTCCAACGTGATCATAATAATAATAATCACGTGACGATGAATAAAACAAACGTGAGAACTGCTTCGCCATCGTCTTCGAAGGATGAACAATTTCGTTATCACGTCCCAAGCGTGAGAGGAGAAGATCACGAAGAAGAAGAAGAATATCACGATGATTCTAGGGGAGAAGATGTTGAAAGATTAATATTGCTATGCAGAGCTATCGATGATGAGTATAATAATAATAATAATGATAATAATAATAATAATAATAATGATAATAATAATAATAATAATAATAATGATAATAATAATTTGATCACAAAAGAAGAAGAAGAAGAAGAAGAAGAAGCACATCGTAGATATCACGAATGCTTATTGAATTATACGAAGATAAAGAGGTCTTCGCAATTACGTAATTCGAAATCGTCAATCTTTACGAAGTGCCAAGCCGTCGATTGCGAAGAAGTATGTACTGCGCAAGGCTATTTATGTAAGTTTCATAGAGTAGCAAAAACGGTCGCGTTGAAGAGCGATCGGCCTGGTATGATGAATGAAGATGTGAGATGGTGTCATTACTGTAAGAAAGTGCAGAAGGTTTCGGATTTCACGAAAGAGAGCGGGACGTTGTGCAACGCGAAATATTTATTAAGATGTCAAAGGAGTAAGAAGAAGCTCAGGAGTAAGGAGAATCTCAACAGCAGCGCTTCAGTAGAAGAAAAAAATAATGCTACGTAATAATAATAATGACATAATCGATAACAACAACTTGCTCATGACGAGGCCACCGTTCCATGCGTCATCAAAAGTTGTTCTAGTTGGAGCTATATCGCGGAATTTATAGCGAGCACGGTTCAACTGTATAATTGACCAGTTCGCGTACGATGGAAAAGCTAAGCATCATCGTTGTTATTATAACCATTACCTTCGTCGTCATTATCATCATCATCTGCATCATCATCTACTTCTTCTTCTTCTTCTCGAATAGTTCCTTTGAGGATTTTACCGACTACGTCTCTGACTTCGTTTTTTTTATGTTTCCCGGCGACCGCTCTTGTCATAGCTTCTAACAACGCGAAATCGTCCATGGACTCCTTAATCGCATTTTCGTCCCCGAAATCGTCGTAAGGATCGTACCCATCATCGCCAGGTTGCAAAACCTTACCAGCTAATAACTCTTGCCTCTGAATCTCTAACTGCTTGCGCTCTAAATCTCGCAACAACTGTCTCTTCTCTTCAATTTTCTTTTGTTTCTCGAGTTCTTCTTCCTCGCGCTCGAGCGAAGTCTTCTCACGAAACTCGTCTTCGTCTATGTCAGCATCATCATCTCTCTTCTTCCAAACATCAGATATCACGCCCATTAAAATATCGAGCTCTCGTTTCGCTTCAAGTTCGGCCTCTCGCGTTTTCTTCTTCTCGCGCGCTCTCGCCTCCGCTTGCGCTCTCCTCGCCTCTTGCGTAGCCGGCGCATCTCGCATGTTGTTCTGAATTTGCTGTTGCACTTTCTGTGATACATTTTTGTTCTTCGCTCCGAAATTTCTGTCTTGCGCTTCCTTCGCCTTGCGCTCTTTGCGTTCGTTCTCTTTCTCGCGCTTTTCTTTCTCTTCCTTTTTCTTTTTTTCCTCCGCAGTGAGTGCTTTTTGTTTCACGCCTGTGCCGATGATTTTCTTCTCTTTTGGCATTCTTTTCCTTTATTATATATATATATATATATATATGCTACGTTGTACAAGTTGTACACTGTACGTACTATGTTTCTTTTATCTTTGTTTGTTTGTATCTTATGTTATATTGTTATTATTATTGTTATTGTTACGTTCGTTTCGCTTGATGGAAAATGATTAAAATTATGTTTCTCTCTCTCTCTCTCTCTTTAATTCAATGAGATTAATACCCAACAACAACAACAACAATAACACAGAAAAAGAGAGAGAACGTCGTCCGTCCGTCCGTCTTTCTCTATCGTCGTCGCGTTTTCGTTTCTTTTCTCCCTTTGTGCCGTGTTTATGTAGAAAAGCGTGAAATTTCAAATATCTCGTCTGCTGATGATGACAGCTGACTTAAAAAAACCACAGAGAGCAGCAAAGAGGCGCGTCGCGTCGTCGCGTAACGAATAAGGCGCGGAATTTTCTTCGATGGAATTGAAAAAGAACTGTAACTGTACGACTAAAGAGAGAGAGAGAGAGAGAGATTTTATATGGGTGAAAATGTGAGGCAAACATAGTCGAGAGAAAAGGAGTTCTCGCTACTGCGACTTCTAAACAGTCTAATATTACAAACCTCGGCAACGCGCCGAATCGATTATAGTGTGTGATAGGGATCGATATCTATGTCCTCGCGTACTTGTTCGAATTCGAGCAATTTTCTGATCCAATCCTTGCTATTCAATAGTTTTTCTAACGGTAAGAACAGAGCGCGATCGCCTTCGTCTTGCACTCGATATAACTCGTAAGGACACGTCCATTTCCAATACTCACATTTCTCGGGTTCCATCACTTTCGCTTCGAGTTCGTATTCGACGACGAATAAATGAAAAATCGTCACCCAATGATTATTTTCATCGATAATTGACTCGCACATGGAGAAGTACGGCTCTTGCGCCTTTTCGGCATCGTCATTTAAACGTATTCCTGTCTCCTCTGAGAGTTCTCGTAATGCGCATTCGATGGATTTCTCGCCAAAATCTAGTGCCCCACCGGGAAGAGCAAGTTGCCCTGACCCGTGCGATCCCTTACGCTTTCCGATGAGTATTCTTCTCGTTTTCATGCTATAGACGATCACGCCTACGCCTACTCTTGGATTGTTTTTCTCCGTCGAAGGAGACATGCGCAGAGGCTTTGACTGCGCTCGTGTTAACACTTCTTCTTGACCTATAAAAGTAACCAACTTTTCTTCCTCTGCTTTTTTTGTACATAAGAACAAAAAGGGTTTAGGGTTTAGGGTTTAGGATTAAAAAAAACTGCCCTTTGTTTTGTATTTTTGCTGATTTTAAATGGCCACCACAGACAGACAGATCTTTTATTTTGACCGAACTTAAACGACCAAAAAGAGATGACGACGACGACTGCGTTCACTGAGAACGAATCAAAGCGCGCGCGATCTTCTCGCAGAGCGAAAGTGAACTTGGCCATACTCTCGATCGTGCTCGTTTGGACGAGCTCGCTTCAGGCGTGCGAACAAATCGCGAGCGGCTCGTTCGGTCAAAGCGAGAACGCTCGAAACCGACACGGTGACGAAAAGGAGTTCGATCGAATGGTACGGAAATGGGAAAGAGTAGCGTCGAGCGCGCGAGAGCAAAGGCAGAAGCACGAGAGGTGCGTGAAGAGGACCATTGATAAGTGCGCGCGAGCGCTCGAGAGCGAGTTAAAGCGCGAAGAAGAGCTGGCGAAGATCGGCATGGCTGAAAACGAGCGCAAGGTTGAGATCTTGGATGCTTTGAGGTCGAAGTGCGAGAGCGAAGTTGATGATTTAGCGTACGCGTTGCGATCGCAGAAGCGATTTTTTGATGACTATAATATGACAACTAGTACCAGTTCTTCTTCTTCTTCTTCGTTATATGCTGATACAGTGAAAGAGATATTGAGTGAGAATCAATGCGTCTTCGTCGACGGTAACGACGATAATAATAAAGCCGTCTTAGGACAAACGATTGAAAGGAAACTCGATACGAATGCAGAGGAAACGACGGTCCAGATATCGCAGGATTTAGAAAACGTGAAAGATAGATACTCGTTTTCCGCCGAAGAATCAATTAAAAGTGCGCTAACTCTTTTAGAGGCGAGACAAAAGTACGACAGAGCGTATTTAACGAACAAGACTGGAGTATTTTCAAACGCTAAACTTTTGCATATTCCAAATATTCAAAGTGTTTCGATTGGAAATATAAGCACGTCTTTAAATGTATCCCTCGATGATATCAACGCTATGGCGGAAAGTTTTGCTTCGGCTGCATCGGCTTCGATGAACGAAACATCCGCTCTCATCTCGGAAACATCTAACATGGCTAATACGATGTATCGAGAAGCCGCCGAGTCAGCCGCAGAGCAAATTGATATACTCGAACTGCAGTATGAAACCGTCAGTGCATCACTTTCATCATGGTTTGCATGGTATTCATCGACTATTTCTGAAATGCTGGACGTTTTGAAAACGTTAAGCCCGGGAAGCATCGGGTCTTTCGGAGTTTTTCAAAGCCCGCCCGATTACGCGCTTTCCTTCGACGATATTAATTTTCCAACCGAAGGACTGCAAGGTTTAAGCGAACAATCAAAGAGACTGCGAGAAAAAGTAGAATCAGAAGCTCACGAGCTAGTTTCCAATTTTAGTACAGAGTCAAGAAGAGCAGTTTCCAAAGCATCGAAAGAGTTGAATGATAAAATAAACGATACTTTTGTCTCGGCAACTGAAAATATAGCCGAACAGCTCGAAAAAGCAACCGCGTTTGAGGACTATAACCCTCCGAAACTTCTTGGAAACGAAACAGAAGGAGGTGAATTCGACAATCATAAGAACGAAAAAGAGGAAGATGCATTTATTGAGGCACAACTACGGCTAAGTCAAACGCGAAAGCGTGCTTTTGATCGCGACACTGCAGATATTTTAAAGCGCCTGGATGATGAGAAAAATACAAACTACGCGGCTTCAAATTTTTCCGCGACGGCTGAACAAATCAGAAATACGTCGCGGTATGAAGAGTTTTTTTCCACCAGTCTCGATGAAACATCCAATAACGATTTCGAGTTTAATATATTTGCCCCACTTGGGTTCAAGGCACCAGGAGCGACGTTGCGAAACGCGCTTGAAAATCTCAAAAAGGCAAAAAAGGCAGTCGTGCACGCAGACGTCGCGTATAGAATTGTGAGAACGATTCAAGTATTATCGCAGCATTGGCATTCAAATGCTTTTGTTCTCGATCCAATAGAAATGAAACCGTCTCAGCAACACTATGATAGCAATAACATTAAAAACGACGTAGATACTATCGAGGACGGACGAAACGATATGTATAATAATAAAAACAGAAAAGGGGGCGATTTGAAGAAACTGAGCACTCTCGAAATGATTGCAAAATTTTTCAGTGATCCCGTGCACGTAGCCGCTATGAAACTTGGAATGGTCCTTTTCGTTGCAGCCGTTATGTGGTCGGCTTATTATCCAATACTTCAAGCGCATTCTAAGAAGTGTTCGAAGAGTACGTTCTTGGATGATATCGTGCTTTTGCGAGAGGATGAAGATTTTAAGTCTGCGTCTTCGTTTATTGCACGAAACGCATACAGTTCCGCTCGAGATTATGTCCACATTTCTCCGAATACAACTGCGGAATTTAATAAGAAGCAGCTGTTATCGTCCAAGACGAATTCGATCCGTTCGCACGCCGTTAGCGCGTCGAGTGCTATTCAAGCACTTCTCGCAAAAGCGGATTCAATCGAATCTTCGTTTCGATTAGTAACTGCAAAAGAAAAAGAAGCGTTCGATACGTGCTTACCAGAGCACGCTTTAATGACAAAGTTCATCAACGTTTCATCATCATCATCATCATCTACGACGACGACGACGACGACGCAAGTGGCGTTAAATAACGATACTATTTTGTATTATAAAAACGAAGAAACTCTCGCGAAAAGGGCCCTCGCGGAAACTTCCGAAACGATCGAGAACATACTTATTCTCCGAAATAACGCATCGAATCATTTTTTAAACGAAAAAATATTCATGGATTCGTTGAGCATTAACGTTCCATGTCTCGCGGTAAAAAATGAGCACGCTCTACTTTGTAAAGGCGTAAGAGAAGCTCCTTTACGCTTTGAAGCAAAACTCGCCGCTTGCGAAACCGAAACGTTCCTTCACCGAAGCTTCCTCGGTATATTTCTCTCCCTCTTCATATTCATAAGTCTAAACGCGACTCGGAAGACGTTCATTGAATCTCTGGGTAAGATATTTTGGAGAGCGAGCTTCGTATCGAGCAGAGACGCCTTAAGGTGCACTTCTAGAGTCGACGCTTTGAACGAAACGTATGAAAAAATGGAAGAGCAGAATATGAAAACGCAAATCAAAGATCATTGTAAAAGACAAGAAAGAAAAGGTTTCATGTTTGCCGTGGCGTGCGTTCTATTGCAATTACCATGGCTCGTATTGGTAGTTGTTTCTTCGAGAACTCTGTTAGCCGCTTTATAGATAGAAAAATAACTACAAATGTACTACTATCGTGCGCGCTCATAACGACTTTGAATATTTAACTCTCGCGATTGTTCTGAACGTGTCACTCTCTCTCTCTCTCTCTCTCTCTCTCTATAGATTAAAATCCTAACGCGAGCACTATTTCTATGCATATATTTCTATGTGTTTGTTTCTCTGTTATCTTCTGTTTGTTTATTGTTTGAATGTATCGTTCCGTCGCGTCTGCGTCCGTTTTTTGAAGAGTTAATTTTTCAAGAATACTCGCGTACTAGTGCGTTAACGACTCATTCTTCTTCTTCTTCTTCGTAGTGTTCTTCTCCTTCGTCGTCGTCAGAGCCCATGCCGTCGTCGATGTTTAATATGGAAGCCATGACGAAAGTGACCGGGACGTTTCCGCCTCCACCGCCGGAGTTCTCTCCTCCAAAGCCTCCGAAAGCGCGCAAACGTAACATGTGAGCGACTTTTAAGCAGCCGGTTTCGCCGACGGATATTTTTGTCGTCGCTTGATAGGCTTCGTCTGTTTCGCGATGATGATGCGTGTTATGCGCAGGCGCGCTAGCGCTCGCATGGCCACCGCCTTGCGTTTGTGTTTGGCGAAAACTTGAACCGAAAGCGCTTTGTCCGCCTCCACTTCCGCCGCCGCCTGAGTGCGTTGGAACCATCGTCGTGCGTTTGAGGAAATCTTGCTTATACGTCCATTTCTGGCGTTTTTGTATAGTAGAATTGCCTAACTTTTCACGGAATGAATATTCAACGAGCGATGATAGATCCACATCGACGCGCATTGATCCGATTTCTGGTGATTCGGAAATAAACGCCAACGTATCTTTAGTCGCAATCAACGTCACGTTTGCGCTCGTCCACTCTAAATCTTCGACAATCTCTTTCCAACGCGTCGTCGGTAGTACAAACGTAACTACCGCGCGTCCTAATCTTAAAAACTCATCTCTTTCATCACCATCTTCGCCTCTTTGTGCATCAATAGTATTATCATCGTCATCGTTTTCATTCTCCTCAATAGGCGCTTCGGTCGCCACATCCGCGTACGTCGTCTGCCTCAAAGGCCTCAAAGCGCCTCCGGCTCGACTCCTCCCCCCATGTTCATCAATAACAGTCGTCTCTCTCGTCGAATTCGACTCTAAAGCAACTCTTCCGTGCCTATCCGGATACGACATCAGCAAAGTTTCCCCATCTCCGTCCGAACTCGTCCTCGTCGCAAACATCTCGAGCACGTCCACGAACGATTCGAGCGAAATCCCAAACCGTCTCACTTCGTCTCTTTCGTTGTTCTCGCCGCCGCCGCCGCGAACGGTATTACTATTACCATTATTACTTTTATTACTATTTTTGCCACCAACTGTATTAGTAGCAGTAGTATTACCACCGACATTGTTCTTATTATTGTTCCTTCTATTTATGTCATCTCCGTCGTTCCTTCGCCTGTCGTCGCCCTTATTGTTGTTCTCTCTGCTCTCATCACCTACTCTAACGCACTCGTCACAATCGTCATCGTCGCCATCGCGGACGACAAAATCATCGCAATCTGCTTTCGTCGCTCTCGCTTCAAAACCTCCCTCTCGATCATTAAAACTCCAGAATCTCTTGAACGTCTCCTTCCTAAACACGCACTGCGCCTTCAACGACTTCGACATGTCTAACGCGGCGACCTGCACACCTCTTTGACTTATTTGCATTTGTACCTTTTGCCTCTTCGAGAGTTGTATCGCTCGTAAGATTTGCGTGAACGTACGAATGTGTTCGATTTCACATTTAAGGATGAGCTCGTTCGTTTTCAGCGCTCGCGCTCGTTCTCGTGGCATCGTTTGTTGTTCCTATTCCTATTATTTCACGCGTTTTTTATGGCGCGTTTTTTGCCATCAATAAATATGTGATGATATTTGAAAAAATACCTAAAATGGTGAGCATTCGTGGCAGCGAAATGGCCATTTTTGTCAAAAAAGAGCCACTAACTCACAAAACACACACACCATCAAACACCGCAAACGTGCCCAAATATCCAATCAATCGAATAATTGACTGATTGAGAACATATTCGAAAATACCTAAAACGAGTACGCATTCGTGAACGCGAAATCATTAAAAAATGCCCTCAAATCGAGCCATAAATGCGTGGATATTCGCAACGATGATAGCAACGCAGTACTGCCTGAGCATCTTCCTGTTCGAGTTCTCGCGCGGTCGTTCGAAAACTGAAACCAGGAACTGCTCGAGAGTGATCAAGGCGAGGTTTTTGATGCAATTCGTGAGCTGTTTGTTTGGATTTTTTATGTGCGCGATGGTCGTTTATTCGTGTTCGTGTGCAGATCCTGGTCAGTGCGGTGATGGTGAGAATTATGCTACTGCGGTTACTGCGTTGAAGAAGAGCGTTGGATTCGTGATGTTTGTAGATGAGAGGCTGTTTCTTACTCTGAACAGTAGTAATAATAGGTTTTCGATGTCAACGGATTTGTTGAACGTGTTCAGTAAAATCGTGAGAGATTTCGTGTTTGGCGTATTCGTCGCGTTCGCGACATATTTCGGGCCGATCACGTCAGCGATCATTAAAGCGTTCGAAAATAAGAAAGCGGAAGTAGTATTCGTACGATTATTCGGGCACCATTTAGAGAACTATGAACGGTTTGGATATTTAGTCATAGCGAGAGATTTAGTTCTAGCGCCTTTGTTCGAGGAGTTCACGTTTAGGTGTTTAATTCTAAGCGCGCTCGTGCAAAGTAGTAGTAGTAGTAGTAGTAGTAGTACGGAGGCAGTCAAGGCGGTCAGCGAGCGATCGGCGATATTGTTTTCACCAGTTTTGTTCGGGCTCGCGCACGTGAATCATTACAAACACTTACGGGAAGTCTTCGGCGCCACGAAAGCTCTCAAGATTACGTCGTTTCAGTTCTCGTATACGACGTTATTCGGCGTAATCTGTTCATTCGTGTTCTTGCGCTGTAAAGCCGGTCTGTTCGCGTGTTGGTCGTTACATTGTTCAATGAACGCGTTTGGCGTTCCTGATTTCATGCCGTTCCGCTCAAAACGAACTCCAGTAGTTCTTCTAGAGCGCGTGTTCTGGGTTTTAGGCTTAGCCAGCGCTTCACTCTTATTAAGGTCTAGGACGTCTTCTTAAGTTCGAGTACGTACCGCACATTAATCGCTCGTTCCGCTCATAAAGGAACTCCAGCAGTTACTCTAGAGCGCTTGTTTTCATTTTAGGCTCAGCGCAGTGCTTCGCTCTCATTAAGGTCTAGGACGTCTTCTTAGTCCGAATACGTAGTAGTAGTCATACTCGTAGTCAGTTAGTTTTTGTCCCTCGGCACAAATAAATCTGTATCGCGCCGGCACTTCAATAAAAATAAGAACATAGAAAACATACATTCAAATCGATTACTCTTGAACGGCGTGGAAGCGGCCATTTACGCATCGAACAAACTTCATCGGCACAGAACCCTGAACTTTTCGTGCGTGCTATAGACAAACTGATAGAGAGAAGAGGAGCGGGCGGAGGAAGAAATGGACGAAGAAGAATTTCGTGCGCGCTTTGGAACGAACAATCCCGATATGAATACGAAGAAGAAGAAGAAGAAGAAGAGAGGGACAGATTCGGAACCGTACTCGCGATCACGATCACGATCATATTCACGATCATCATCATCATCTTCTTCTTCTTCTTCTTCAGGATTATCGAATACTAATCGAACCGAGAGCGAAGAAGAGGGCGAAGATGAGTACGGGAAAGGTGGTTACCACAGAGTCAGTGTTGGGGCAGTTTTTAACGAGAGGTATCGAATCGAAAGGAAACTTGGATGGGGGCACTTTTCGACTGTATGGGTCGTCAGTGATTTGAAGAGAGAGGAGGAACGATCGATGCGTGCAAACGCTCACGTAAGTGCTTGTGATGATGGTAAAGATGAAAACGAAAACGAGAAATATTACGCGTTGAAGATACAGAAGAGCGCGAGTCATTACGTCGAAGCGGCTAAGGACGAGATTGAGATCTTGAAGCAAGTCGCGGAAGGGCAAGACGATGAGAAGTGTATGAGTCATGCGAGACATGTAGTGAAGTTGATTGATGATTTTGAGCACGTAGGTGCGCATGGGACGCACGTTTGTATGGTTTTCGAACGACTCGGAGATAATTTACTGACGTTGATAAAGAGGTACGAGTATTTAGGGATCCCGATGGTCGGCGTGAGGAAAATTGCGGTTGGGATTTTGAAAGGATTAGATTATTTGCATCGCGTGAGAGAGATTATACATACGGATTTAAAACCAGAGAATGTTTTGTTGACCAGGTTTTTGCCTCCAAAGCCATCAAGGAGAAATCGATCTTCATCGAGCGTGATGAATGTAGGGGGAGGTAACCAATCGAAATCAATCGGAATGGAACAAATGACGAAAGATTTAGGGAACATGAACATGCCAGCAGCCAACGGTGGTGGTAGCGATTCATCAGAAAATGTCGTTGTAGCACAGAGTAATAACGATGTATTTCAATCAGGAGGAGGAGGAGGATCGAGAAACAAAGAACAGTTTACTCTCACTAAGGAAGAGTTGGAGAACTTGGACGTGAAAATTGTCGATTTAGGAAACGCGTGTTGGACGTATAAACAATTCACTTCTGATATTCAAACACGTCAATATAGATCACCGGAGGTTATTTTAAACGCAAAATACGGCTCCGCGTGTGATATTTGGTCGTTAGCGTGCGTTATATTCGAATTAGTCACCGGCGACGTTTTGTTCGATCCAAGATCTGGAGATCAACATGGAAGAGACGACGACCATTTAGCGTTGATGATGGAACTCGCTGGACGCAAAATTCCAAAGAAAATCGCATTATCCGGGAAACGATCAAAAGATTTCTTTAATCGCTCGTGCGAGCTAAGATTTATCAAGACGCTTAAGTTTTGGACGTTGGATAGAGTATTGATTGAGAAATATAGATTAGACGAAAAAGAAGCTTTAGGTTTGACTGCGTTTTTGAAACCGATGTTGGACTTTGATCCGAAAAATCGTGCAACTGCCGAGGAGCTCTTGCAGCATTCTTGGATAGCAGCCGTTCTCGATTAATAAGTAGTAATTAACACGAAAAGAGTCTTTGCATAGAATAAATAAATAAAGAGAGCCCGTGAATAAATACAAGTACAGTAGATGAATACACACATACACATGCACACATAATACTGGCATTATATAAATTTTTTGTTATATATATTTATTTTTCACCCTTCGGTGCCGGTGGACTCGGCAAATTAACTGTTCTCAATAACCACAACGAAATGCTCAAACCCAACCAATGCGCCAACATCGCGTTACTCGCCGCTTGGACCAAGAAAATATCCAACGCCAAAACCGGATTCGCATTACTCGCAAACGGCCCAGTCGCGGCAACAGTTAACGTCTTCGCGAACAACAACCCCGTCGTCGCCTGCAACCCAACAAGCGTCGCCCCAAGCCCGACCAAATTCACTGTCAACCCAGTCGTCAAAGCTTTCACGACTTCCGCCCTCGGCGGCACCAAGTCCAAATCTTTCACCGACGCCTTCAACCGATCGCCCAATCTCACCAAACCTAACGACCAGAACGTCGTAAAAAAACCAGCCATTATCCCGAACAAGATAAAATATAACCCAGCATCCGTAGCCTTCGTTAACCCTTTGAACAAAAACGAAAACACGACGACGACCGCGGCGACGGTGAACAAAATCAATTGCGCCCAAAATCCCCATCTTCCAAGAGTCTTGCAAGCGTTCGCTGTCCTCGTGACCTTCCTTGCAATGCTCTCGGCGTTATCGACGGAGGCCTTCGGGAGAAATCGCTTCGGTGGCTTTCCATCTCGCGCTGTATTTGATCGATTATATTGCTTATAATATGCACTATTCAAGGCACTTCTCTCATTCCCTAAAGACACGCATTCGTTCTTACGTTGAAAACTCCTTCGCACTATCGAGATCTTCTGCGTCTTCGTCCAAGCGGTCTGCGATGCGCATCGTCTCGGCTTCACTCGAAACCGTGATGCTTCATACGATGATCCTTTTCTTTGCGTTGAATGCCTCGTTTGCTCTGTTACAGCGTTCGCGTGTAGTGCGTTAATCATTTTCTTTATGAAGAGTTTTAAGCGCGAGAAATTATTAAGAGAAGAATGTAAATCACAAACAACCTCTACTGCACCTGTTGCCAAAAAAGCTACGACCGAAGAAGTATGATTTTAGCGAACGATCCCCCGAAATGAATAGTTTTGAAAATTGCGCATCGAAGCACTACACTCACGAAACTCTGTTCTTTGAAGAGCAGATTGAGTCTATTTTCCTGACGCTCGTTAAAAATACAAAAAACGAACGAGCGAGAGCGGATGAAGAGTACGACGAGACGAACGAGAGAATTCGAAAGCAAAGCGAAAGCAAAGGGTTCGTCGTGGTCGTGGATGTGGATAGTAACGTCCTGGTCACAGTAGTACGCTTCACCAAGTACCGGGCTCTGGGAACTCGAGGTCTTCGTCGACGCGACCGAAGACGAAAGGTTCGTCGCCTTGGTCTTTATATTGTAACGCGTTATCTTCTTGGTCTAGGCCAATGCATTCTTTCCTGAAATTGATTAAATCGAAGTCCGAGCACGTGGATAAGTCGAGCGCTAAGAGTTTCTCGCATATTATGTCGTTCGTGCGTAAGCGTTGTTCGAGCCAAGGGATTTTCACTGGGATGTATCTCTTGGAAGGATCGAGGAGGATTTCTTTCGCGCGTTTTAAGATATCTTCGTCGAAACCGATCGTTCTCGCGACTTCGATGGCGAATGAGTATTCGCATACGCCTTGTTCGATTTGGTACAAGAACGTCGGGACTTCATGGCCGTTTTTCTTGTTCACGTGCACTATCGTTCGCATGCGGAGGAACTGCGTTCGCGTTTCTTTTGGGAACGAAATGATTTCCTCGTCAGCGAGTTCGGCTGCGTAATGCGTCGAGAAGAAAGCTTTTGGCGGGTGCTTCATTTCATCGAATGATAGTATCGTAGACCCGAGAATACCAATCGCGTTTTCTATTTCCATGCCGTGGCCGAACTCGTCGACGACTATTAACGATTTTCTCGTCGCGCGTTTTAACATTCGACTGATTTGGTTAACGTCGTAAAGAAAAACACTTTGTCCTATTTTATTCAAGAGCTTGCTTGGACTATTAAGTCTCGTGAATATGGCGTCGACGATGCCAATTTTCGCCTTCTTCGCGGGAACGAAAATGCCAATATGCGCGAGTAAACAGCAAATCGTAATAGATTTCATGTATAGCGTCTTCCCGCTCATGTTTGGTCCGGACAGTATACAAATCCTTTTCGAATTTGTGTTGACTCTCGAATCTTCGATCGAAGTATCAATAGGAATATGACGTTCTGTGCCATCTCTCAAGAGCATTTGCTCGTGCGCTAAATGTCGTCCTTTTGAAATAACGAGACCGTCAAAATCGTCTAAAACAGTCGGTCTACAAAGATCGAGTTCTTTCGATGCGAGCGCGAGAGTCAAAAATACGTCTATAAAAGTTAAAGCTTTTCCGATATTTCTCAGAGAGACGCTCTTCTGTAATACGCGCTTGCGTAGCTCGCGAAGTATCGCGTCATGTAATGACTGCGCTTTACTGGCGATGTCTCCTATTTCATTCTCAAGCGCTCTCGTCGAATCAGAAGTGTAATAATAATACCGCAGAATATTCGCCGGCTCTTTTTTATCATCCTGTTCATTAAAATCAATTTGTTCAATGGACTCACGCGCCTCTATTGAGTCAAATTTTTCATAGATGAACTCGTAATCCGGCAACTCTTCCATAGTAGCATCGCTTATGAATCCATTTTTTACGCGACAGAAGAAACCACGATCGGCGATGTATTCAACAGTAAGCGATTGAAAAATAGTATCGCTTCGTCGAATAAAGTTGTCTACTCGAGAAAGCTCGTTATTAGCGATGCGAGCGAGCAGATCGGGCAGACCGATATACGTTCGACGAAGTTCATCAAGATCTGACGAAACTCCTGGCAAAACGATGTCAAGTTCTGGTTGCACATGATCGTCGTCAAAGTAGTTTCCGAAGGCTTCGGTTTGAGCGTCTTTGGCTTTTCTACTTTGTTTCCTGGTACCACGAAAATTTGAAGACGTCGTATCGACAGAGCGTTCGATTAACAACGAGATCTCAGCCGCACTCGTATCATTACTCATGCTTGATTTAACAAACGAGCGAATACAGTTCGGCATGTTGATTGCATTTTCGCGGTAATAACCAGAATGATCATAAGCTTCTCGAATGATTTGACCGATCTCTGCAACGCCTTCTAGAATCGATTTAATACGCTTCCAATCGCTTCTCGTTCGTATCGCCGATTCAACATTTTTAGCAATTTTTGTTATTGCTATATCGATTCCACTACATTTTTTTAATTTTTGTCGCAAAGCTTCTGCGAGTCTTGGACGTTCAATGAAATGTTCCGTTTGATCAAAACGGTCGTTTATTATTTTTAGGTCGTTAGATGGCTGCCAAAACCATTGCTGTAACATCTTCTTCCCTGTTTTTGTAACGCATCGTGAACCAAACAGACCGAATAGGCATTCATCATCTCTCTTCTTTTTCAATTTCATCTTTTCCGCTTTATGCGCCTTTCTCTTGTCTTCAGTTTTTTCTTCTTCTTTATCTTTTCCTTCTTTCTCTTCTTCTTTGACAAAGTCTTCGAACGGGTTGTCGTTTGCGAAAACATCCAATGAATATATCGTTATTTCATCAATGTCTAATGTTCCACCGATATGAACTTCAATGAATTCAACTTCTTGCGTTTTGAACGCGTATGCGATCGATGGATCGGCACCACCAATCGTTTTTTCTCTCAAAAGTCTAGCTAAACAACCCATTACTCTTACAGCGTTCTCGTCGTCGCACTCGTTCAACGCCGGAGTCTGCTCAACGTTCTCCTCTCGACTTTGAAAATGCTTTTCGCCGCTCAAAATCAACACGTTTCCTCGCTCGCGTTTCTTTTGTTTCATATTTTTCTTCGTCTCGTCCGTCTCAGTCGGAACAGCATCGTCCAAATCTTCCGGATCAAAAGGAGATACGATTTTCTCGACAGCGTCTATGCAGTTGCTCACGTAAAAATTGGGCAAAAATCTTCGTTTCATCTCGCGCATATCTCTTACGAACGCGCGTTCATCGTACCGAGCTTTCGTTTTCGAGAAGTAAATCGTATGTGTATCTCTCGAGTACATAGCACACGATGCCGATTTCTTCGTCGCGAGGAGACAGAAGAACGTATGATCTTTCGCCTGTCTCTGCATTCTTTGATCTGGGGAGTAATTATTTGACTTTTCTTCTTCTTCTTCTTCTTCTTCTTCTTCGTCGTCTGAGCTATCGAAAAGATTAGTTTGTTGCTGCTGACGAAGATCATCTGCGTCGTCGTCCTCCATGAAATTCATTTTAACTGAGTAGGTATTTTTAGTAAGAAGTATGCGTGCGCGTAAATATGAAGAGCGTTGAGCATGTACAACCAATGGCTGTTTAAATTTATTCAGCAAATTTTAATAAATACTAACTAATGACGCGCGAAAAACTCGCAAACTCGTGTAACCAACTCGGCGACTCGTACGAAGAATTTTGTTGCTGTTCTTTGGAACGTTGAAAGCTGTTGTTGTTATCGGCGTTGGCGAAATCAATCCTAGAAAGCGCAGCTTTCGCGGCGGCTTCGGTCACGGCTAACTTTTCGCGTAAAAGCGCACAATCAGCGAGTAATTTATCGCGCTGAGCAGAAACGCTCGCGTTCGTGCGCCTCGCAAAATCTGCAGCCGCATATGCGACATCTCGGTCGGCTTCGCGGGATTTAATTTCGTCTTGTTGTTTTTTTGCGAGGAGTTTAGAAGGTTGTAAAGCGGCTTCGGCGTCTTCGGCTCTCGCACGGAATAATTCGCGATCTTCTTCCAAAGCATTTAATCTATGTTTCAAAACATCTTCTCGAGATTCGGAGTTTTCAAGTTTTGCAACAGTATCGTCAAGTTTTCGATTCGTTTCGTCCAACTGTTTTTGTAACAAGCGAGATAAAGCGCGAGCTTTCGTACATTCTTCTTCGGATGATGCAAATTTCTCGAGAACTCGATCGAGTTCAGCCGATTCAGCCTCTAACATTTTAGTCTTTCCCTGGAGCTCTTGTTCGAATCCATTTGCTAATGATTCTGCTTTCAGCGCGGCAGCACGCAAACGCGAGCACTCAACTTCCAACTCTGACGATAACTTTCGATACTCTTTACATCTCTCCTCGATGACGTTGGCCTTCTCTTCAGAATCCTTCGCCCTCGCTTGCATTTCGGCGTGTAATTGTCGCAACATTTCAAGTTCATCTCGACGCTTTTCATCTTCGTGTCTCGCCGCAGACATTCGCGAAAGCCAAATAGATTCAGCCTCGGACGATTTCATAGAGCGAATTTCGGCTTCTTCTGTGCGTTTGCGTTCTAGTTCCAAATTTAACTTAAGCTCGTTAATGATGGCGACATAATATTCATCATCGCTTGCTGCATTAACCGAATTCGGAGCTGTTATTGGAGGAGATGTCATAATGACAGGTATTTCCGACAGGGGAGTTCGTTTTCGCGGGTATGTCGAAGAAGCTCCTTCGTGCTGAAAATCCATTTGAGGCGTTTGAAAATTCAAGTTTTGAGGAGTCGGCGGCGTATTATTAGTAACTTCTTCGTTTCCCTCTCGTTGAACTACGTACTCGAATTGAAATGGTATTGGAGATACGTTTGATATTGGCACTCTCGCATTCGCTCCTCCCGTCTCCATCAGTTTTCTCTCCAATCTATCAGCTTCTTGCTTTTGTACAATCATTTGTTTTGTCGTTGTATTGGTGGTGACACCCGCTCTGGTTTCAAGTTCAAGTATCTTTTTCATATTCTGTTTTTGATGTTTCTCTTGCTGTATTTGAGTAATTTTCTTCACTGGAGGCGGTGCTGGAGGCAATATAGCCGTAGCCGCTGCAACGTTTGCGATTTGTTTGCCGCCGAAAGGAACAGACCCGTTGATGATACAAACGCTTCTGAAATATTTTTGAAAGACGCGGCTGTCATTTTTGTGTACGTTTTGCATTTCCCTAGCGTCGTCGGCGTTGTCGGCGTCCTCGCTCGTATCGTCAATAAGCATAGCGTGTAATAAACGCGTCACCGAATTCTTCCTCCAACGTCTTGCCAAAACCTCGTTTTGATTTGCACTATTATTAATACTATTATTACTAATACTCATTCCGTTAAAATCTCGAAGCGCGCTCGCAATTGCTGATATTCTCGAAACCGAAGCTTGTCGTTTTAAAACATCCTCGCTCGTTGACTTTGAAAACGCGGACGCTTTTGGCGCAACTGGCGGTAAAGCAATCACACGCAATTTCCCACACGGTCTATTGCTACCGATGTGAAGATAAAAGCAAAACCCAACCGCGCGTTCGTCTCTTGGCAAATATTTAACGATATCCTCGACTCCTTCTTGGTTCAAAATCTTAATCTTTCCTACTAATTTCTTCTTCTTCTTCTTCTTCTTCGTCGTCGCATCATTAAAATCATCATTATCACTACTACTACCACCTACATCCTTAACCCCTCTGGCTCGCACGACGTCGACTAAAGTCGCCTTCTCATCCATCCCGATCGCTACGCACAAACCTTCCATCGAAAACTTTATCCTCGGAACCCTCCTTAAATACTCTTCGAAACAAATCGAACCGATTGCGCAAACAATCTCTCGAAACTTCCTCAAACTCTCCTCCATAGAATCCCCTTGTATAACAATAGTCCCATCCTCTGATACCATTAAAGCTTTATCGATCATCTCTCTCGCTACGATTTCGCACACTTCGCTCGCTCTGTTTCGCCCGACCGCGATCTCTCGAAAACTCTCTCGTCTCACCCCTCTTTGTTTCAAAATTTTCTCGATCTCTTCCGCTTCTTCCTCTGCTTTCGTCGTTCGCTCGCGACGAGCGAAATCGGTTTGAAAACATAAATACGCGCTCACGTAATCGCCGTTGTTGTTATTTTCAGCCCTGATACTACTCGACATTTATACTACGATTCACTACTCTGTGCCGCTCTAAATGCGCGCGGTCCAATTTTGAAATTCAAAAATGTTAAATAAATCTCTTTCTCTCTTCGCGATTACGATTACGATGATGATTACTCTATCCTTGCCTGCACTGCGAGAGAAAGACAGAGCGTAAGCGTGTTGATGCGTGCGTGCGAGGTCCCAAGCGCGCTCCTTGTCTCTAATGAAACGTACGCTAACGTAATCGATTTTAAGTATATACAAACTTTTAAAGACGCCTTCTCTCTCTCTCTTTCCCTACTGATGCGGTTTCCAAAAACTTGCACTGATGAAACGGGAACGATGGTCCGTGCCGCTAGTCTACTACCGCTACGACTACTCCTGACGCTTAATGAACCTAATCTTACATAGCAATTCAT
>Ga0114998_10000324_pt1 | contig 34193 bp, 11 predicted proteins | sample ArcticOcean_MG_C_5_FD_87044 | JGI IMG/M metagenome (GOLD analysis project Ga0114998, IMG submission 87044) | Marine microbial communities from western Arctic Ocean - ArcticOcean_MG_CB4_138 | ecosystem: Environmental > Aquatic > Marine > Oceanic | place: Arctic Ocean: Canada Basin | collected... | reverse complement strand
TCAGTATTTGGAACTTCTAAACAAATCACGGAAGAGTTCTCTCTTTCAATTCGTTCTCTCTCTAAACTCTCTACTCTCTCCGTCAATATCTGTAACGTGTTATTCCTCAAATTCCTTACCGGCACACTCTTCTTCCTGACCATTCTTATTCAATTATTAATTATTGATTATTATTACTATGTGCGTGTTTTACATTTAATAAAATGTGAAGTCGATGAATTTTCTGTTTTGAGCTCTCGAAGAAGAAGAAGAAGAAGAAGAGGAGCGCTCGATTACGGACAAACCTATGGTACACGTGATATACACAAAGAAACGACTACTATAAGTACACACACAGAAAACAAACGATCTCACAAATCCTTCATGAATCCACCTTTTGCTACGTACATCGCGTGCTTCTGCATGTTCTTCAACACCAGTCTAGCGTGCGCGAAGAACTTTTCGTTGAACTCGTTAGGTATTTCCTGCGTACGCCTGGCGTCGATCTCGACCGAACTCCTACTACGTCTCTGATCTACACTCGTTAAATCGACTACGAACTCTTCTTCTCCTTCCGCGCGCTCTTGTTCAGTTATACGAGTGCGCCTTTTCGTGCTCGTGTTCGTTAAAGCGTCTTCGGCGTCGACCGCGACGAGTTCCTGTACTAAAATCTCTAGACCACGACACTTCGGTAATCTTTTTTTCGTTTGATCACCGTTCTTCGCGAGATCGACGCTTGCGAGACCGACGCAGGCGAATTTCCACGCGTCGTTATGTCGATCATCTCTTTCGGTTTTCTTGCTTCCGTGGTTACTTTTATCGTTTTGCGCGACCTCTTTCCAAAGCCTGTGTCTTTCCTCCAATTCCAATTCTTCCTCTTCTTTATCCAAATCGCTTTTGTTTAAAGTGAATGGGATGCCGACGCAGAGATGTGGTGCCGATGCGGCACGGCGCGCACTAGAGTCTGCGAGGACGCCTAAGCACGCTCTTCTTCTTTGTTCCATTGTTATCTCGCGAGATCGAAGGAGCGGTTTCTTTTTTGCTATGACGCGTGGGACGTGGTTATTTATGCAGGTTTTATGGACCCTCTGATGAATGTTTATAGTAGATTCGATGGTGTGGATTTTCACTCTTTAGTTCTATTTACGCGACGGCGCGTACACGCCTCGAGTACGTAACGTTCCGTAAGCGAACGCGTGTTTATAACATTCTCTAACTAATGGCTACGCGTTCGCTTGTGATAGGACAAATGGCCACTTTGTTTGAACGCTTTCCCGCAAAGGCACTCGTACGGCTGAACGCGCGCGCGCGTTCTAAAGTGCACTTTCAAATCGCTTTTAACAGTAAACGTTTTATCACACTCTCTGCATTTGAACGGCTTCTCGCCCGTGTGTATGCGCGCGTGATTTTCCAAATTACGCTTCGACGAAAGTTCTTTATCGCACGCTTCACGGACACGTCTTCCTGCTCCGCGTTGACCAAGATCTCTATTGCTTGGAACTGCCAAACAGATCGTAGTATTCATTTCTTCCTCTTCTTGAGCTCGCTCGCGTTCTTCGCGCTCTACTCTCGCGGTTAATATCTCTAACGTGTTATTATGAACATTCCTTACCGGTTTGCTCTTCTTCCTGACCATTACTACTGCGCAGTAGTAATAACTCTCTGAAACGTACTAATGTGAGCACGTTGTTTTTTAGTACGAAGATCTCTCCACTCTTGATTTTAATCCAATTTCGCTGAGACTTTTCAAAAGACACGAGAACGAGACCGCGAGACGTGAATCAGCACCACTATACAACTAAAGAATCCTCTCTATAGATGTCTATGGTTTAGGGTATCATTTTACGACCATTGCCTTTTCTCTAAAGCAAATTCATATTTCACACAAGCGCATTATTCACGCATTCTTTATTCACAATTATAAAACCCTAAAACATAAACCCTAAACCCTAAAAGCGAACAAATGAAGAAGAAGAAGAAGAAGAAGAAGAGAACACTCATCGTCACAAAACAAAGTCGCTTCCAATTCGAATCCGCGCGGAATCGAATCGAATTAAAAGCACGACGACGACGAACGATGTCAACCGAAGAAGAAGCAGAAACTGAAGCCGCAAATGATCGAGCCGAGCAAGACCAAGTGCCTAAACCATCCGTCGTGTTCGGGTCCGGATCCGCTTTGTTCGGTGCGAATCAAACAAAGTTCGGTCAAGTAGGCTTTAACGCGAGCGCGTTCACGATTGGTTCGCAGAACAAAGGAAACGCAGCGGAAGATGATGATCGAGAGAACACGGATGGGCAAAACCAGGACGACGACGTCGAACGCGAGTGTACGAAGGAGTTCCAGCCAGTCGTGAAACTGGAGATCATCGAAAACATGGAGACGAAGACGACTGGGGAAGAAAGAGAGCTCGTGAGGTTCGAGGCGAAGACGAAGGCGTATAGGTTCTTGGAAGGCGAATGGAAAGAACGCGGTTTAGGACCGATGAAGATCTTGGAACATAAGGAAACGAAGAAGTGCAGGTTGTTGATGAGGAGAGATAAGACGTTGAAGATTTGCGCGAATTTTTATATCGACCCGGAGACGAAGATGGATACGCACGCGGGGAACGAAAAGGCGAGAGTGTTTACGACCGTCGATTGTTCCGACGGCGACGAGGCGCCGCAGTTGCAGAATATGTGTATTAAGTTTGGGAGCGAGGCGAAAGCGCAGCAGTTTCAAGACGCTTTCGTGGAAGCGCAGAAGACCATGAGATCGTTGCCGAAGAGTGGAGAGGAGGAGGAGAAGGAAGAGAACGAGAGAGAGGCGAACGAGAACGCGGATGACTTGGCCGAAGATTTAGCCGAAAAGTTAGCCACGAAGAAGAAGGACGACGACGACGAGGCAGAAGAAGAGGATTAATGGAATATATAACGTATAAATATATATATATACAGAGAGACATAATACCATATTTACGGTTGAAATTAAATCAATTATTTTATCATTATCAAATCAAATTAAATCAGATCAAATAATCTATCTCATCTATTTAAGAATCGATCGGCTAAACGCTCGAAAGCAATCGCTAAATCTTTCGCCATGATTGCGTTTTCGGGCGATACTAACTCTTTCGCCACTCTCGCATACGCTAAGCAAATATCACCAATAGATGCTCGCGCGAATGATTTTTTGGAAGAATAATCAACTTGATTATTATTATTACTATTATTATTATCAAAACCGCCACCTTGCCCAGTTGCTGCGTCCCAAGCGTGCATGACTCTTAAAGCAGATCGCAACATTCGTAAGCGTAATTTCACTGCTTGCAACGCTCTGTGCATATCCTCTCCCAATTCTTCGTCATGCATTCTCCTGCTTTCTGGAGCTAATAATCGATCGTACGATCGTTGCACTGGTTGACAATTCCCACGAACGCTCGCTAACAAACAATCTGCGATATCATCGTCTTCGGGTTGTTCGCGTTCATCAACACTTGGCGAATTCGAAACAACGCCCCATTGACCGCTCGCGAGCGTTTCGAGTCTACACGTGACATGGCACATTGGAAACGCGATAGCGTTATTAGCAGTGGACTCTGTGAAAACCTTTGGTGCGATTTCGGCAACCGCCGCGCACGCTGCGGCTACAATCGCCCTTCGAGTATGCGTTTCGTTCGCTCGAGATAAAACATCTTCGACGGAATCTAAAATGACAAAGTCCCAGAGCTCTCGAGGGATGGCCGATGCGTCTGCGTCGTACCTACCATCATTGTTGTTACTTGCCGCAGTCTCGCATTGAGGTCGGGCCCATGCAATGATTTCTAAACAAATATCCCAAAATCGTCTTGGTCTGGCGATGTCGTTATACAAATCTGAAATGTTCTTCACATTTTCGCGAAGAACATTCGCCGATTCCTCGAGCTCAGTCACTAAAGTCATATCAACCTGTTGTCTTTCGCCCTGAACTGTTTTTAAACGTTTAACTTTAATGCGCAAAGCGTTTTCCAAACGTATTTGAAAGTGTAAAACTTTTGCTTTTCCTTCAATTTCCTCAATCCTACGAGCGTCTCTTTTAAACGCTCCAGTCGCGGGATCTTTAGTCATCCCATACGTCAACGCCATGTTGAAGAGTTCCATGCGTTCTTCGAGAGATGGATGCAACAAATCCGCCGCCTGTCTCTCAGCTAATGCGACGCAAACATCCGAGGCTAAACCTTCTTGTTCATAATCGCCATATAATCTCGCAAGTAATTGCAAGTGTTTCGCCTCAGATCTCGTCGTCGGCTGCGCTGCTAAATGTTTATTCAAAGCACCATATTCACTCAGAAAGACTTCCAAGGCCGTCGGTGGCAATAATAGAACATCTTCTAATCGATCTACCGAAATTAACGTCTCTGCAGCGACTTGAATGATTTCTTCGGATTCGGATTCTACAATTTTATCAAGTATTCTTCGAATACCGGCTTCTCGCGCATTTTTGGGAAGAGACGCACAAACAACCGCGAGTGATCCAGCATGATGATGTTCTTGTTGCGTAGTAGTAGTTGTAGTTGTAGTAGTTGTAGTTCGTTGCTGATCATTTTGTTGAGACGAGCCGAAGTACCCGTCGGAAGGTTTACCATTAGCCAAAGATTTGATAGCTGTCGATATCAACGCGTAACACTGAGCAAGACTCTGTAATAATATTATTTAAAAAGACAAATATGTTAGTTAATTAAGTAAGTGAACCGCCATCAACACATTTAAATGAAAAAGGAAACAAAGATAGTTTATCGCTCAGACTTAGATGTTCTGTAATTTTTTAATTCGCCATGGAAACGAGGCGGTAAGCCCCGCGTGTACCGATTCATTCAAAGTTCATCCTCACAGCGATAATAAATGTAAAAAACATAAAACAACGCACCATATCCGGTTCCGCTTGCACTCGTCCTCCAGTACTCGCATCAGCTTTCCTTTGTTCCTCCAGTCTTTGCAACGTCGCAGCTGCAGATAAACTTAAAGTAACAACTCCATGGAACGCTCTCAAGTCGACTAACTCAGCACACGCGCTATCCAAATCGCCCGATAAAGGCGCTTGCGCGAATAGGCGCAAGGCTTCACCGACGTAACCATCTCTTTTCTCCACATCTCTCAACGCACGAGCTTCTCGCGCGCGCTGGAGTATGTCTCTCGCTCGATAAAACGTGCGAGAATCGGCGCCGAAAAAGTCTGGCGCGCCTTGTTGAAGCATCTTCGAGAGCTGTTCGCTTCGCTTTTGCACGGCGTTTCCGAGAGCGTCTGTGGACGCAAAACGTGAAGGCGCCGCGTCACCTCTAGATGACGAAACTACGCGCGCCATAAGAGATTCTATGAGTGCGGATGCAATTTTTGCACCTTCTGGTGTTGAAACAAATCGCCTAATTGACATCTGTTTTGCGTGTGTGTTGTAAAAGAAAAGTGAGTGTGTGTAAGTTTCTCGTCGTTTCAATAATGGTGAACGTGTTTGAAGAAAAAAAGAAAACATTTTCAAAGAGGTCAAAGAGATAAGCATAATGAAGACATAGACAGACAGACGCTCAGTGGAAGGGCACCATATGTGTTCTATACATGCACCGTGAAACGGCATTCATGTGATTGACAGATTATATGATTGAATCATCAACGCGCTTTCGTGTCTATATTTTCATAAACTTCTTCACTCGCTTGCGCATAAATACAGAAAAAAACAAAAACGAAAACGAAAACGAAAACCGTACCTGTGTGAGCGTAACGCGAGATTCATGCGGCAACGCTGCGGCAACGGCTGAGAAATCATCCGTTTCCGAGCATATTTTTAACAAACATAAAGCTTGAGATGCTCGAGAAACGAGCGCTAAAAGCGCATCTATGGAATTTTCTTCCTCTCTAGCGGCATTTAACGCCAATTTTCTTCGCTTTGCAGGCGTCAATTGGCTCGATGTTCTAGGTTTACGGATTTGAAGATACTTTTCAATCGGTCGCAAACGTTGTTCAATAGTTTCCAACGTATCCGGAGCCACTGAAAGTTGTAAAGTTAAATCTTCACTGATAAATCGAGCGGCTGAGCGAAGTGCGTCAGAGGCGAATCGCAAAGGCGATCGAGAGGTTTCATAACTATTTCCGCCATACCCTTGTTGTTGCGAACTTGTGGAAGCCACATCATTTGCAACAGATTCTCGAATCGCAATAGCGAGTGGTCGCTCCCATATCGCCTGTACTGCGCGTGCAACGTACAGATGCATGGCTTTATGTGCAGATGAAAAATGTAAGCTCGGCTGTACGATTGCGCGTCCCATGTTAAACGCAGCTGACGAGCGCTCAAGGTTCTTCACGACGGCGCCATCTTCTTGCAATTTCGCGCCACCATTTGCTACAGCTCCATTGTTTTCATCGTTATCTACCCTTGGTTCACCAGTAAATCGCGGGTCTTCGAAAGCGCGTCTGGCGGCATCTCGAACACCAGGCGCGATTGGCTCCGAGAAACCTAAGTGCACCGCAGACGCAGTGAACAAAGTTAGACACATAATCGCCGCTTCGACTGGACCATAACACGAGAAAAACTCTTCAATGTGCTCGGGAACTTTGTTTTGCAACAAAGTCGCTAACGTATCAATCGGTCTCGCTTTTTCAAAAGTAACCACGCCGCTATTTGTTACGAGCGCAAATCTCCTTCGTAAACTTCGAAACAAACTTTGCTCAACGAGCTCGCTGCGCAGTCTCGACCCAGCGAATTGTTCGACGACCGAAATTGGAGTGCCTTTTGGAAATGGTGGATCTAAATCGCGCGTAATCCTTATTGGCATTGTTAATTCACCTACGGCGCCGACATTCGCAGCAACGCGTCCTTCTAAGATGGACGGTTTTTGTACAACTTCTCGCAAACCCCTCGCCGGGCCTGCGTTTCTTGGGGCAGTCATCGGTGGCGGGAGTTGTAAATGCATCGGTAGCATGGCATCACGCGTTGCTAAAAATAATTTACTCGAATCATCGTGAGAAGAGCTATCCGATAAAAGTAAAACACCGTTGAAGTAATGCGCGGCTTCGACTTCAAGCGCGTTGGCAGAGGCGTCGAGTAACGCGCGAGCGGATGTTAAACCTCGCGCTGATGAACCACCAGACGGTGGCGGATCTCTAGTTTCAACAACTGAAAGCCGTGTTGGCGCGGTGTACTTGCCAATACCAGTTGTGCTATTCGTCGTCGTAGAATAGTAGTTCCCATGACTCGAAATCGATGGTAACGCAGTGAGATAGATCCTTCGTCCATCGGCGCAGACGCAGACTAATGTTACGCTTTCGGATTCTTGCACGGAAACAATTGCAATATGAATTAACTTGCCTGCATTTTTCTTAGCCTCTGATGATGTCGTTTGTCCACTAGATTGGCCGTATCGACCGCTAGTTGAAGATGGACTTCTATAGTCTCCGCCGTATCCATTTCGCGGAGACACGCCGCCGTAGCCAGCAGTCGCGCGACTCGAAGCATACGGCGATCCATACGTCTCTCTATAGCTCGGTGATCTGTTTTCAAACATCGAGTTACCACCGTACATTGATGACCTCTGTCTATTTCCGCCGTAATACCCTCCATTCATACCCGATCCACCACCTCGGCCGGCGAGTAATGCGATATCTTTCACTTCGACAACTTTTCTTGGGGAGTCCAAACCTTTTGCTCCTAAATCGTATACTCGAACGGCTCCACTTTGCGATCTCGTATATAAAATATGCCGTTCTTCGTCGCTCAAGATTTGTACGAGCGGATCTTCTACTGTGAACATGTTTAACGATTGCGGGATGTAACTAGAAAGCCCTGTTGAAGAAAATTTAACTTTATGAACGCGAGGCGCTCCGCGACTGAAAAAAGACCGCGCTCCGCCGTTTTGATTACTGCCCAAGGTAAAATCTCCGCCACCGCCTGCGTGATACTTCAATTCATACGCGTTTGAATCGTTCCCGGCGAGAAATATTCTCCCAGATTTTGAACATCCGCATATTTGATTGAACACTATTGCATCTGTTGGACAAGAAAACGTCGTATCTCTTATTAACAAAGGCGCGCTCGGATCAAAGTTGTATTCTTCGTCCAATTTATTATTTTTAAAAGTCGTTTCCCCATTATTACTATCATTGTTATTATTATCATTGTTTCTGATAGTAGTAGTAGTAGTAGTAGTAGTAGTAGTAGAAGAAGAGGAATTGTTGTTGTTGTTGTTGTTGTTGTTGTTATTGTTGTTGTTAGTATTAATAGTTAAATCCGAAACTAATCCAAGCATTTTAATCTCCACGGTCGTACACACGACCAAAATTCTCTGAATCTGCTTCACGAACACGCCTTTCGTCGGTTTACATAAGCCGACCGAAACGATCGGTTGCCCGTTGAACTCATCGAACTCCAAAGGCACGTCATCATCTACATCGAACCTCCATAAGAACAGCGAATCGTCCACTGTCGCCCACGCTCTCGAGATCTCTGGAAAGCATCCGCAAAAACAAACCGATTGTCTCCTCTCGTACCTCTCGAGAACGATCTTCGGTAAAGGCTTTTGCGCGACGTTCCTCATTTCCGACGGCCATCCAGGTTGCTGCAAAGAATACGCCTCTCTCGGCGCTTCTCTTAACAACTCTAACAAATCAAATCCGCTCTGTTCGTTCGCTAACTTCGTGATCTCTTTCGTCGCGTTCTGTAATCTTTCGCGAGTCTCTATCGAGAGACGAAGACCGAAGCGCGGCAACAACAACGAATCGAACGAATCGAACGAATCGAACGGAAGATGAAGAAGAAGACGTATTCAAACGGTCAGTACAAAACAACGAAACGAAACGAAACGAATCCATCACACGTCCTCCCCAAAAGAATACAAGAGAGAGACCTAAATCGCTCTCAATCACACAGTCCTCGACTCGAACATCCCGCGCGCTTTACCGCTCTCTCCCTAGCAAAGCTCGCTCTCTTAAAAAGCCTCCATTCGATCAAAACTGAAAACACTGCTCACAACCCGCACGTGAAAAGAAAACGAAGACTCGCGCGTGCACGAGAGCGATAGAGATCCGAGAGAGCGTCAGAGAGTATCTTCCTAAGAATAAAATTTCGTCGTAATCTTCTCGTTAATCCGTGTTCCAAATAAACGATCAGGCAGTTTTATCGGTTTCAATTCATCATTGGAAAAATCAAAATCCACGCCGTCTCGTGCTCTACACGCAATCGCGCGGGAACGCTCGAATCGAACGCGCACACGAAAATAAAAGTGTGCAGGCGATTTCCGGTTTACCTTCGGAGTCATCGATGCCGAGCGAACCCATTTATCGATTTTATTTTTGTCTCTACAAAACGATGGTTCTTCTTTTTAAAAGTGAGGGAAACGCACGCAGCGTCAAGCAGCCGTTTTTGTAACATCTCTTTTTAATAATGCGAAGAAACTGGTACTTAGCAGAGACAGAGGAAGTAAGAGTTCTTTCTCTCTATGTGTTTTAAGAACGCGCGAGATGTACTGCGGCGGAAGACGAAGACGTCGATGCGTGCACTGCGCATAGTCGTAATCGTCGTCAGCCAGTGCGCGAACATTTTCTTCGTTCTATTTTCTCTTCTTTGTCTCACTGTCCATCTTGTTGATCTCGGTCAAACTTTCCAACGCGAACTTTCTGAGTATGCGTGAAGCACTCGCGAACTGCTCTGCGTGCGAACGAATTGCGACTTAGTCTCGGCCAGTTACGTACGCGCGTTTCTGATCGTCGTTCGTCGAAGAGCTCGAATACGAAATCTCTCTCTCTTGCGAATCTCCTGAATCTCATTCTCTCAATCTTGGCACCACGGAATTCGCGCGCTTAAGAATGTAAGACGACATCACAAAACGACTTTTCCGGCAGCGCGCTCCATCGCGAATTAATTCCAAATGATCACTACGAACGAACAAACGAACGAATACGAATTCGATGCAAAGAAGAACGCCGAGGAGACTTTGCAGATGCTGAACTCGATCGCCTTAAGCGCCTGCGATGATGACGTAAATTTCCCGAACGAACAAGCCGAAGACGAAGAATCAGAAGAATCAGAAGACGATGAAGACGACGAGAGGGAGTGGGATTTAGGGTTCCTAGAACCAATCAACGAACGCCTAAAAATGCACTCGATCTTCTTTCCATCGAAAGCTGGCGGCTGCGAGCTCGCGTTGGACCCTGTCGCGATGTCAATAATACGTAATCTGACCACGCTTAAGTACGATTTCTTACTGCAAGTCTATGCAGTGAACTCGGAATACGCAGAGGACGCGTTCCATCGCGCGTTATACGTCTACGTGGATAAACGAGGCGACAAAGTGCACTTGGGAAATGGCTGTAAGTGCTATCGCGTACAAATGAAGAGGGAGAACGAGTTCTATAGCAGCGAGCCGATCATGAATAGGATTAAGGAGAGCGTAGCGAGCGAGCGATTGACGGAGCGAGAGCGAGAGCTGGTGGAACGAGAGCGGAAGGAGTTCGAGAGCAGGTGCGAGAGGGCTTTGAAGAAGTATGGAGGATGCTATGAACGCGATCGTGATCGTGATTGTGGTCATGGGCGCTATGCAGAGTTTGAGATTATTGTTGAACCGGAGAGCGACGACGACGTGGCGAGTTGTTCGAGCGTGGATTCGGAAAACTTGAAAAATGGAACGAACGCGGGCAATAACGGTAATAGTAATAGTAAAAATAATGCGATTAGAAAAACTAATGCTGATTTCAAAAGCATTGGCGATGAGCAGATCACGGAAAGAGATTTGAAAGAGATTGAACGCGGAGTAATAGATTTAGATCAACAGCGATTGGCGACGTTTTCGTTGAAGTTATCGAGGTTTCCGGAGCAAGTGTTGAGGTATTGTCCAGCGCTTGGGGCGAAAGCGATGTGGCCATCGAAAACGAAAGCGCCGAACGATTCGGTCATTCCCGATTGTCCAAAATGTGGTGCAAAACGTAAGTTTGAGTTTCAGATTCTTCCAACGATAGTCTCGTTCATTGTCCCAAGGGAAGATATCGAATTGAACGATACGACTTTAGATTTTGGAAGCATCGCGATTTATACGTGTTCGAACAGTTGCGCGTTAGACGTTGGAGAATTTGCCGAAGAATATTGCCTAGTACACGCGCCGTTAAACAATTAGTGTTATCCGCATCGTCGTGAAATATTGTAAAGAATCATAATTGTATAATATAATAGTATAGTGGGTACTGGTACGCATTCTCCTAGCACGCCCTGGTTGATTTCAAAAATTCAGTCGCCACTCGAACGCCCTTCATCGCATTCGCCCACTCTTTCGCCGCAACGGAAACAACGTAACAATTTCCACCAGCTTGTTTCTGTTGCGCAATCGTTCCGCTTTTTGTCGTCATGGCTATTCCAGTAATCCCGTCGACCGTTCCTCGCACTTTTTCGACGAGCTTCTCGAGCGTTCGTTGAATATTTTCTGACCTTGCTCGAGGAAGCGGCGTCATAGAGGCGTACGAGGCCGTTTCGTGCGATTTCGATCGCGTCGTGAACTCAGCGCACGCGTCGTGAATTCCAACTACTTGTACAAAGTCAACTTTGTTGTTCGGTAAAGTGACGATGAGCGAAAACGGAAGCTCGCCGCAGACAAACTCTTTCGCGTCTGTTGCCGCTACTTTACGACTATTCGTGGGAATAGTAAACGCAGTTTGTGCAGAAGATCCCGCGCGCGTTCTCGTGCGAATTGATGTCTCTGCGACAGCTATATCTGCTGATTGGTGACGGAGCGGGTTTCTCGTCGTTTTCGGTAGCGCTCTCTTCTTCAACGAAGAAGAAGCTTTCGTTGAAAGGAGTTTAACTGCCGCCGCTTTCGACCGAGACTTTTCGTTCTTCTTCTTCTGCTCAAACTTTTTATCGTCAAAGTACTCCTCGTCGGCGCCGTTGATGTCATGTTTAGAGGAAATAAAATTCGTATACGTACACGTAGTCATTGTAGTCGCGTATCCGCTCGCGTACTCTGCCGTCGCGTCGTCCGATAAGACGAATTCTTCGTCCGTTGGATCCGTTTGCGTCTGCGCTTCTCTACGAAACGAAGGTGTCGTGGCGTCCGAAACGTCCACCGCGACCTTTTCGAAAACATTCGTAATAACATCATCGGCGCTGTTATCGCTGTTGTTATCGTCGTCGTAATCGGTAACGATATTCGCACGCATCTTTTCGTCTTCCTCGTCTTGAAGGACTTGCTCGACCAAGGTCGCTACGTTGTTTCCACCAAACGCGACGAAATCGGTAGGAGTAGCCGCTGTTTCGAGCACATTTTTGGCCGCCGCCGCCGCCGAATTGTTAAACTTGTCAATACTTTCAGATAATATCTTTTCTTTCATAGCCTCATCTTCATCATCACCAGGGCGCTTGTTTCGACTTCTTGGACGTCCAATCGGCCCCCGACCTTTTGTTTGCGTCGTGGCGTATACTCTCAGTTCACTCGGCGTGCCGTCTTTTCGGCGCAACGTAGCGTTCCAATGGTTCTTCACCGCGTTTTCCGTTCTTCCAGGCAACCCTTTCGCGATATCCGCCCACTTATTACCGATGCACTTGTGCAGTTCAATCAATTGCAGCTCTTCATCGGTCGTCCACGAACCTCTGCGGATATCTGGGCGTAAGTGGTTGTTCCAACGTTCGCGACACTGTTTACCGACTCTGCCTTTCAAACCGGCTGATACGGAGGACCATTTCCTGATACCGAACTTTGTAACCAGTTTCGTAAGCTCATCGTCCTCTTCTTTCGACCATTGCCCTTTGATCTTTTCAAACGGTTCTGGTTTCGGTTTCGGAGGCTTTTCCTTCTTCGCCACTACTACCGCCGGCCTTTTCTTCGTCGTCGGTTTCTTCTTCTCAAAGCGGCCTCTGCCTCCCTCTTTCTCATAACAATCGTCGTCGTCGCTCGAGTCTTCATCGGTCGTATCACCAGTTGGAACTCTTTCTTCGCGCTGCTGCTTTTTGGGTCGTTTATTTTGTATTTTCTCTTTTCGCTTTCGTTTAGTGACAGCTTTCGTAGTCGTCGTCATAACGCAGGTTCCAGCCTTTTTTTTCTTCTTCTCTTCCGATATCGCGAACGAAATCGACTCTAAAGTCTTCTTCGTCGCCTTCAACCTCTTCTTCACTAACGCAACTCCACACTCCTCTCCACAATCATCATCGCGCCTCTCCTGAACTAGACCAAAATCGCTCTCTAACCCGAACAAAGCTTCATCGAGCGCGTCCAAAAAAGCTTCTTCTTCCTCTCCGGCGCGCGGCAGTCTCTGCGCAGACCGCGCAGACGCCGCTTCTACGCGACATCTTGAATCCCATTCTCCGATAAACCTCGCATGCGTCTGCACTGGCGCGATCTCCGATAACGACGCCCTGAAATGGTCATCCGCGATCGTGAATTCGGATGCCCGAGTCCATTGGCTCATCCCGTCTCTCTGCGTTTTAAAGAGCCAAAGCGGCTTTCGTCAGTACTGAAAAGGAACTTAAGGGGAATTCGAAGAGACATGCGGATGCGTTCATTTTAATTCCAAAACGTCATCGGCAACGGTCGGCCTCGAGCGATAGAACGGCGATCGATTCGATAACGAGAACAAAAAAACACCGCCCGTTCGCGAAGCTCCTGAGTGAAGAGTAAGAAATACGCACCGTTGTCGCGAATCGCATCACGGCCTCGCGCGCCATCTTTTATTATAATTAAGTTTTCGAGATCAAATTAAACGAATTTGACGAGACTTTTGGAACACTAAGTCTTGAACTGGAAAATATATATCTGTATCTATTTTGTTCCGAGTGTTGAGTATCGCTTTTGAAGCTTTAAAAGCGCAATCTCTCGCAGTATTCAGTTCGTTCGCGAGTTGAATTCGGTATCGCGTCGTAATTCGTTCTCGCGCGTTTCAGAACCGTTCCTGTTTTCGGAGCGCGTTCCGTTTATGAAGTTGATTTTAAATTGATCGTTTTTTAAGGCGAAAAAGGGAGCAGAAAAGATCTTTGAAGAGGAAAGAAAGAACCAAAAGGCGTTACTTTTGAAAAAAAGTGGCTACTCGACTTCCTGGATGATTTACGCTAGCGAGCGAATCGGAAAGAGAAGAAAAACAAGGGCGAAACCGATCGAAATTCGATTCCGCGTTCGATCGTCTGTTTTGTTCTTCGATTCATTGCTTCCATTTGCTCGATCGAGGCCGCGTTTTGTTCTTTGATTCGTTGTTAAATGAGAAGTCAGAGAGCTCTTTTTGACCTTTGCTTGTTTCAAGTATGGGCAAACCCTAAACCCTAAATTTATTGAGAGAAAAAGATTCTTTTTATATAGGCGAGAAAATGTGGGCATAAAATCGTGTTCTTTAAAGGATTAGTAGGAGTACTTATTCATCATCGCTACTGTTTAAATTATCGCTTTGGATTTCACGAACGGATGCGTTCGTTGGCACCGACGAGGTCTTGATTTGATTTTGCTTCGATTTCGATTCCTTTGTCATTTGTGAGAGACCTTTTTGAGAAGCTAACGCGACGACGGCCGCGGCGCGTTCGTATTCGGCGAGCTTGATTTTGAGAGCTTCGGTTTCTCTGCGCAATTGATCGACGTTTTCGTTTTCGTCACTATCTTGGTACTGTTGCACGAGTTGCTGTTGTTGTTGCTGTTGTTTGCGTGATGGGGCTAACGTGCGTTGTCCGAATTGGCCGCGATCTTGCACTGGCGCGCCGAGAAGCATGCGATTACCGCGCGCATTCGACGTGACTAATTCTGACATCAAGGCCATGGTTTCAGCCTCTGGCCGCATCTTTGAAGAGTCTGCATCCGTGACGTTCGGTGAAACGTGGATTACGCGCGGCCAGCCAACCACGGCTTGGCCGCCAACGGTAACCCATACGACGTAACTCCCAGCTTTTGAAAACATAGAGCTAAACGCTCCTCTTTGCGATTTCGTATTGATTTCCTCGAATCGAACTTCTCTAGGTCCACTCGCACGAACTTCGAGCGTTTGCCATTCTTTCCAAACCGTTGCGTTGCCAAACCTATCTCTGGCGTGCATTTTGATAGTGAGTAAATCACCCGCACGCGCGTTAATTTGACCAACATTCTGCGTGACGTTCGATTGCGTATTTGAAGAAACTACGCCGGTTGAACTATTCGAGGAATAAAAGCCTTCGTCGTGTGCGCCTTCGACGGTTGCAATGCAATGTGCCGCAGCGGCTTGACCTGGGGAGACGCGAACTTCAATCGGTGCACCTTTAACTGGATCGCGCTTATATCCAGACCAGACATATAGAGTATATCTCCCGGCAACTCTCGCTTCAAACCTTACGTCGCACGAACCGTCGCCAGCTTCGACGGTTTCAATCTCTGCTGGACCAGCGCCAGATGCCTCAACACGAAACGGTAGAGAATCTGGGTACGCTTTGAGAACGTTACCAAATTTATCGCAACGAAGAATTCTCGCAATGCCAACGACGCCAGCTTCGAGATTGCGTAAACCGCTCGAATCGATTTGACATCTGTTTGGATCCGCTTCAGCAGCTTCGCAAATGCCAAGCAACGAACGACGCGAATCATCGGCAACTAATTCAATTTCATACTTACCTGCAATATCGACAAAGTATGAAACAACGTATGATCCATCACCTTGATCCAAAACTGAACCTTCAGTTTTAACTAACGCATCTTTTTTCCTATCCATTTTTGCGTCATCGGCTTTGATGATAGACGTGACCAAGCACTCGATTGGAGATCCACCCATGCGCAAACGATTGCCACGATGGTCTCTCGCACGAATAATGAACGAAGATCGTTTGCCAGCGACGCACTCGCTCTTACCAGAACCTGTAATTTCTGAAAGTGGCAAGCAAATCTCAGCCGGCTTCACGTCGCAAATGAAAGGCGATCCGACGAGAGGTTCGCCATCCAAGTTTGCAAATAACGTATGTCTACCGACTTCGGGCCAACGCACGACGGCTCTGTATCGTATTTTATCGTTGGTTAACTTTAGAGGAACGATTGAAGAAACGCCTGATGGTGACAAAAGTCGAGCGCATACCGCTTCTTTACCGCCAACCTCGCGTTGCGAAGCGTCAAAGTCCGTGGACTGTAAAGTGAACGCAGTTTCCGCGCCGACGTAGAACATCGGTTTGGATTCTAAACATTTCAACGTCAACGCGTTGACTTTACCTCTCAAGCAATCGATTACACCATCGGCGCCAGCGACGAAAGACTTGAAGGGCATGCGAATGGACAAATCTGGTTTCTTCTCGCCGTCTGCCCAACACTTCAAGTTTGCGGTCCATTTACCAGACTTTGGCAAAATAAACCTAACAGAATACGTACCATCCGCGTGGTCTTCAACAGTAGCTTCAACTTCCAACCCTTCGACATAATCATCTGACTTTAATATAATCTCAACGTTATCACCGCCTTCCAGTCGAGCGTTACCGTACATATCGTTAGCGAGAAAGATTGCGTGCGCGGGAAATCCAGCTCGAACTTGTTTCTCGGCCAAAGCGTCGCCTTTCAAGACGGACATCTTCGCATCGATCACGTTTGCGACGACTTGAAGCACTTTAGGGAATCCGGCACAGATCTTTCCATCAACAGTTGCTCTCAAAGAATAACTTCCCGCTTTCGTTAAAACACCCGAAAATGCTTTTTCCTCAGACTCGTGGTTCTTCTTTTTCAAATCCTTCTTCGTCGCTTCTCTCAAGAGCAAATCGCTCGCACCGGCGCAGTCCACGCGAACCTTCTGGTCCTTATCGAACGTACAAACGTTACCAAATGCATCGAATGCGTCCAAATACGTATCAATTTCTTTACCCGCAACGGCAATCACAACTGCACCGGCACGTTCCTTGACACCCTCAACTCTCGCGGAACATTGAGAACCATCAGCGGCGCCGGCGAGTAAATTGAGTTTAATCGGCGCACCTCGGATGGGCGATTCCGCGTTACCTCCTCCCCACCACTTCTTTTGGTTATCTGCAGTAAATACGAGCAAGGTATACGAGCCGCATAACGTCGCTCGGAATCGACATACAGCAGTTGGTCCATTTATCTCATCGCTTTCGATTCGACCAATATCAGCCTCGACTGTTCCCGGGCCATCGCCATCTGCAACAATCGCAAAAGTAGACGCCAAGTCTTCGTGCTTAGGTGGTGGCACAATATTTCCATGCGCGTCACAACATACCATTGGAATTTCAACGACATCTCCAGATCGCCAAATAAATTTTTTCAACGGTATCTTTGACGTTTCGAATTTCCCGTCAGCATTCTCCTTTCTCGTAATCGCGTAATCTAATACTTGACACGATTTCGGATCAACTTCACCTGGGACGACGATAATTCTCGCCTTGCGTTCTTGACCAGCACACGTGATAGATAACTCATGCGGCGAGGCTTTATAACATGTGTATTTAACAACGTACGAACCATCGCGCAAATCTTCAACCTTTGCTTGGATCGGGCTCTTTCGCGTGCGCACGTTCGCCTCGTCGAGCTCATAGACCGCGCAGTTGATCTTAGCGCCACCTTTGAAGATGCGCTTACCAGCTGGGTTGGTTGATTTCAAAATAAACTCGGCCTCAATACCAGCGGTTGCTTTTTGCCACCCGTCGCCTTCGAGTTTTGAAGACGCCAAGACTACAACCGCGCGATCCGCCGCACGTTTACGTAACGCATCGTCTTTGACCAAGTTACATATTTGATCAGCATTGGATGGTGGTAAAGCTGCGATGATAGCATCAGCGTCTTCTAAATCGAGCTCATCTAAGATTTTAGCCGCAATATCTGGATCTATTCCGCCAGCGGCAAAGATATTCGCAACTGCAGAAGGTGGCATATGTTGGATGGCCATCTTCACCGCGGCCATGTTACCAATGTTTGCTAAAATTTCACCAGCGCGGTACGGATCCGCCGAAGCTAACATTTCTGAAACACGTTTGATTGCATCAGCATCGTCGGTTTCTAAAATCGCCCGAATAGCAGCCGTAGCATCGTCGAGAGAAAGGTATTTCAAGCACGCCGCGGCAGCTTCAGGTTGCATTTTAAGCAACATTGCGGCGCGCTTCGCCTCGGACATGTTCGTCAATATTTCTGCAGCGCATTCAGGAGATAATGCAGAAACAATATCTGCGGCATCTTTTGGAGTCATGTTACCAACTGCTGCGGCGGCGATTTTCGGGTCCATCGACTCGAGACAATCAATACAAGCTTTCTTCGAAGTTTCCTTCTGTTTAGTTTCTTTTTGCTCAAAGACGTTGTTGCCCTCGTGCCAAAGTTTGAGCAAACAATCCGCAACAACACCGCGTGATTTCGATGTCTCGTGCTCGGCTTGCTTCTGATTCGCCCATTGCGGCCCGTATTTCGATAAGCTTTCCAAACAAGATGATAATGTTTTCGGCGTCGCCTCTGCAACTGAAGCGTTGGCTAAAATTTCAGAACTTCGTTTCGGCGAGAGATTATGCAAAATCTTCCCAGACTCTTTCGTTTCGAGACGCGAAAAGACTTTTGATCGTCGCGGTTCTGGCATTGTATATAACAACTCACTTGCAGCGTGTGGATCCAATGGCAACAAAGCTTGCAAACGCAAAGCAACTTCGTCTGGCTTCATAAGTACCATCGCGGCGGATAATTTTCTCGCGCCTTCGGGAGTGGCAAACATAAACGACATCGCGCTCGCGCTTTGCTGAGGCGTTAATTTTGTGAAAATTTCAGCAGTTTTCTCCGGTGAATATTGCGATAAGATCGCAGCTAACGCTGATGCTGGATTCACGCGTCGTAAAATATCCAAAACTTTATCTTCATCTTCAATCATCTTCAAAGCATCTACGGCTTGTTGAGGATCGAGTGAGCCGACTAAGCTGCCGGCTGCCTCTAAAGATAAGTTTTCCAAAATAGCCGCGCGGTCGGCGCGCTTACAAGAACCAAAAACGCGTTTGGCATCTTCCAACTCCATTTGCGAAATAGCTTCAGCAAGTTTCGATGGGTTCATATTTGCAATAATCTGAGCGGCGTGTTCTTGATCCATCGCAGCTAAAACAGCTCCAGCGGCTGCTGCTCGCATATCCGCGAGGGCTTGTGCCGCAACCTTTGGTGGAACACCTTCTAAAGATTTTGCCGCACGGAGAGTTGCTGACTTGGATGGTTTCACTCCATTCGCTCCCCATTTATGCTCTTTGAATTCCGAACCCGGTCCACCGAGCATCGCGTCGCCGTTCAAGTTCACCGGAGGCGGAACACAAATTCCAGTGGCGACGAAATTTTCTGCAAGATCAGCAATGCGCGTACCAATAGACGTCGCTCGTAAAGCTTCGTCTAATCGTTCACTTTTTGGTTTACCAGATACCAATAAAGTTCCGTAGTGCTTGGCAGCTAAATCAATATCAGTCAATGCCATGACGCACAAAGCAGCCGCGGCGACTTCAGCGTTTGGAGGAGTTGCTTGTAACTTCCATAACAAATTCGAAGCAACGTCTGAATCGACTCTGGAGAGCACCAATGCGACGATTTCTGGATCAATATCTGTTAAATTCGGCATAGATGCTAAAAGTTTTGCCGCATAGTTGGCATCCAAAGTGCCAAAGGTTTCGCGCATCAAGTGCGGGTAGTCCGCGGAAAAGATAGCCATGATCTCCGCTGCTCTCTTTGGCGTCATCGCTCGTAAGATATTCGCACGAGCTTCAGGGCTCGCTTCGGATAAAATGTTTGCAGCATCTTCAGGTGACATTTTGCTCAACAAAGTTGCAGCTGCCATTGGCGAAATTGCGTTGAGAATTTTCTCGCGCTCTTCTGCAGTTCCGGCGTACAACGCCTTCGACGCGTTCTCTTCCTCCATTGCAACGAACGCAGCCGCCAAAGCGCGTTCGTCTTGCATCGACGCCAACACGCTAGCTGCCTCGTCCGGCTCCATCCTGTTCAAAGCAGCACCGGCCAAATTCGGCTTCATGCCTGAAAGCATTTCTGCTGCTGCCTCGAGAGACGGCTGCTGACGTAAAGCATATAAAGCGGCTTCGGCTTGTTGCTTCGTAATACCCGGTTCGTTACTATTAGCACTTCCAAAAATAACCTCGTGTTCGGTTACACTGTACTCATCGTCGTTCTCATCGGCCCAATCGAAATAATCTGGAAACGGACCATGCGTATCGGTTCCGTAAACATATCCAAAAGCGTTATTCGCTCTTACCGCTGATGAAGGCGCGCGTTCTCTCGCGTCTAACATGAACTCATCATACGACTCTTGGCTCGGATCACGAACACGAACAACAAACGGACATCCTGGTAAAATATCGCCATCTAAAGTAACGCACACAGAATGGTTTCCGAGTTCTACCCAAAAGAGCTTCGACCAAAAGTGTCGGGATTCTGGATTGAACACTACCGGAGTGTTGAAAGCCAAACCGCTTGGCGTATGTACCGTACAAACGATTGCTTCGCGACCGGACATAACACGAGATGGGTTAGCCGGTTGAACGAACAATGTTTGCGTGTCGTGCAACTCTGGACGTTCGCCGCCAACGCCACGAACGACGCATTCACCGGCGATTAAAACACCCAAGGAAGGACTGAGCGAATACCTAGAAATTTTCTCTTTGACGCCGTTCACGCTTAAGTGCACGTCGTGTCGAATCGGTTCATCCATTTCAAATCGTAAAATGTACGTGCCATCACCGACATCTTCAACATAGCAATCAACGTATCCGTCTTGTTCGGTTCTGATCGTCGCTTCGACTAAATCACCACCCATTGACCGCATGTTGCCAAAGACGTCTGCGGCTTGCAACATAAGAGTAGTCTCCGTTGCAGTGGTCGAGCGAGATAAGGCTTCACCAGAGATTATGCACGAGTTTGCATCGGCTGGACCAGCGACTACTTGCAAAGTTCTCGGCCATCCTGCACAAGAGCTATCGCCAACGAGAGCAGAAACACAATATGTTCCCGAATCCGTAAAGGTTGCTGAAAACGCACCAACGTCCTCTCCGGGCGCAAACGCAATCTCAGTCGGTCCTTTTCCGTGAACGGCGATTCGCTCACCGCCAGTCCATTGTGTTTTATTGCCATGCACATCACGAGGTAAAACATAGACGTTAATTTTATCGCCGGCAACGATCGTTGCTGGTAATGTTACATCGGAATCATGTTCCCCAAGTCGCTCCTCTCCGGCTGACTCATCCAACGGATCGATTTGCAGGGCAATTCTTGCGACGCATGCAGACGGAAACGTTTGCGTGGACTCGCATTCGGCAACAAACGTTGCCACGAGCTCTGGATTAGCTTCGCCCAAGATTGCACCAGCAATTTCATCGATGAAATTCGTTGCATCAATCGCAACCGCAAGAACGTCAATTTCGTAGACGCCAGAAGCGGCGGCGCGTAAACGCAACTCGCAAGTGCCGTCACCAAGCTCCAATGCCTCGCAATCAACAACGGCTGGACCTACAACTTCTGCCGCGAATCTATTCAATCCATTTTTTGCACTTCTTCTAGTTGGATTACCGAATCGGTCCCGTCGTTGTACTCGAACAACACCGGGTTCTCCGGCAAGCCATTGTACGAGCATTTTCGAAGCGTCGACGCGACATTCAGAAGGTTCGCACCACGAAGGTTCGCATATACAGTTCAACGTACGACTACTCGGGTTTTTCGTTTGTAAAGCGATGAACAAATCTACTTTACCCGCTTTCGTGCAGACGTATTCACAATCATACGTGCCATCTTTATTATTCACGACTGACGCGACAATTGGACTTTCACCAGGGCATCTTGCTTCGACGTGAATCTTCTCAGCCGCACCGAAATGAATTGGATTTCCACCATAATCCCTCGTATGAATTCTAAAGATTGCCGGCTCACCTGCAATACATTTCGTTGCGCCTTCACCGGAAAGCACACTAGAAGTTAACGAGATCTCTCGGCCTTCGGCAATGACACGAATAGGCGTATTTGGGACGCGAATGCCATTGATTAAAACCGCAATGTGATGAACACCCGGGTGGAGCCATCTAATCTTGGCGACATATCGCGTCATATCTTTCGCTAAAGTACATCGAAGCGATTCTGATACTCCCGAAGGTAACGTTAAGACGACAGAAATGGCTTCCAATCCAGTCATCAACCGTTTATTGACTTCAAATCCAGCGCCGACGATGATTAAATCCGTCGTCGTGCCACATTCCGCCGCACCTCGCGCATCAAGTTCAGGTTTTAAAGATAACGCAGCTTCTTCTGCAGTCAACGTACCAAACGCAACATGAAAAGCGATACCTCCTTCAATCAAAGGTTGACCGTTGATGCGAACAGATAAAATCCACCGACCGGCGACGGTCACGCCAAACTCTAACGCGTACGTTCCATCTCCGTGATCGACGACAGAAGCACCTCTGGCGTACGCACCGTTTGGGCCTTCGAGCGCCAGTTGTACATCATCGGCTCCTTGGACGCGTAAGTTTGCATACTGATCAACCGCTCGTAAGGTTAATCGAACCAAATCGCCAGTTTTGACATCCTTCAAACCTTCCATGGATAAAAAGCATCGATCCGGATGAGTCGGTCCTGCAATAATTTGCACCACACGCCAGCACACCGGTAATCCGTCGCATAAAACGCGCAGTTCAAAAGTTCCAGCTCTTGTCATTTTAGATGTAAAGTCAGTTTGACGAGATGTTGCCCCAGTCACGTCAAAGGCGAAAAATTCCGGTCCTTGCGCTTGCACCTGAATCGCTTGACCTTCCTCCCATGAAGTATCATTTCCAAAGCGATCTCTCGCAGTAACTCGAACGAGAACATTTTCACCCGCTGGCGCAACCCATGAAGCTTTGGAACCACCGGAAGATTCGTAATCATCACCGTGACGCTGTCGAGCCCCAACGACAATCAATTCGCAGTTTTGCGGTTCTGCCACGGCGGCAACTAAAGGAATTTCAAAGACGCCTCTCGGTAAAGGAAACAGCATCGTCCCATCAGCCGCAGCGATCCTTTGCAATGCCTTTGGTAATTCGCTGATACTTTGCCCGCCAGCGACGGCAACCGCAGTGCGCTCTTCAAACGTGATTTGAGAATTTCTCTCGTCGTAGCCTTTCTTTTGCGCCGAACGCACAGCTCCGGCTAACGCGTCGTCGCGCTCTAAACCTTTATTCGCAACTAAAATACGTCTCGTTTTACCTTTATCGTCGATGATAGTTTTATGATGTTCGTCATACTCGGTAGTTTTTCCCTCGATTCGTTTTTGTCTTTCAGATTTTGAGTACACGTTTTCGCTCTCGTGACTTTCGATCCCCGGTAAAGCTTTTGTTTTACCTTCCGTGCGTCCGTAATGCATCAACTCTTCAGCTTCCTCATTCATAAACGGCACTAACGGTGCATCTGCAACGTAAACACCCAAGTTATACGATCCTGCAACGGTTGCAGTATATCTGATTTCGCAGGTCCCGTTGCCGAGCTCTAACGATTCGACCGCGACGTCGGCATTATTTGGGCCAATACCGTATCCATACAACGGAGCCAAACCTTCTCGTCTCGGAACGCGGTTGCCGAATCGATCAACGCGTGTCACAGTGAAAGCTAACTGTTGTCCTGCAATCCATCTCGTATGCGTTGCGCCATCGACGCGACACTTTGCGTAATCAACTCTACCCGGCACGCACTTTGCACGAAACGTTGCTGCTTCTGAGCCAAGAAAAAGCGATAACTCAAATGGACCAGCACGTTCAACGACATAAGCCGCTTCGTACGTACCATCGCCCAAGTCAAACACTTTACCTCGCATTGTATCACCGCCACTTCTAATTGCCAACCCCAATAATGCGCCACCGGTGAATAAACGATTCCCTCTCGCGTCTCGCGCTTCGATTAGAATTGTCGCCTTCTCACCAGCTACGGCGCCTTGTAGACCAGGTCCACTTAAACGGCACATTGGTAAACTTAAGTCTTGCGCTTCGACATCAATGATCATTGGTGAACCGACGATGGGTTCGCCATTGATGGTCGCAACAATTTCGTGGCGGCCAACTTCCCACCATCTCACGGAAGATTTGTATCTCGCACCTCGCTCGGCGAACGAAACCGCTAATGTGTGCGAAGCACCGGAAGGTGCAATCAAATGGACCGAACATGCTTCTTTTCCTGACATGCCTCTACCTGTAGATTCATATTCAAGAGATTGGACATAAATGTCGCGTAAAGCACCACACGTATCAATCACGGCAGACCCGTCGTACATTTTTGAAGAGCTACTACCAATCAAACCTGCAATGCGATCGACGTGTTTTGATTGCTCCAATCCTGGACCACCTCGTAAAATGCAACCAGATGCAGAAACTGGACCGTAAGTAGCGATCAGTTCAACCGTAGATTCCTTAGCGACTTTACCATTCACAACCGCTGAACACGTGTACCTCCCAGCAGTTGGGACGGCAAACTCAGCCGTATATGAACCGTCTCCGTGATCATGCACGTCCAAAGCGGTTGATTTAGCACCAGTTGATGAAAGAATATTTAAATCTACGCGATCGCCACCGCCATGGCAGTTGTTTCCATATTTATCTTCGGTTTGCACCGTCAGTCTTGTGACGTGAGCGGCTAAAATGCCAGATAAAGCGTCGCCTCGTAACGTCGCTCTTCCGGTAACACACGGTCCAGGAAATACATGTAAAGCCAATGGCGAAGATGCAATCGGGATACCATCAATCGCGACGTGAACGACGTAACTTCCCGCTCGCGGACAAATTGATCGCAAAATAACACGACCTCCTCGCATATCCGCGATTTCAAACGCTCTTTCCTGGGGCAAATGCGCAGGACCTGATGCAGATACCGTAACTGTCTCACCTTTGAAAACCGTCGGATTACCATATCGATCGCATGCGTCAACGAGTGCGGTGACTTCTTCTCCAGCCATTGCGGCACAAACTTGCGGAGATTTTTTACTGCCATTTTTGCCGCTATTGAAACCATTATCCAATTTGAAGCCCTTCGTCGAAGAGGTCAACGTTTGCAAGACAGCCTTGCATCCGGCATGAGATATTCTTCCAGTGATCATCGCTGCTTCGAACGGTGATCCTGGAATGATTTCACCAGAATCAACGCACGAAACAGTAATGGTATATATACCCGTAGTATTCGTCTCGAGTTCGAACTCAACTCTACCATCCGGCAACGGTAAACGTTTGTTCACGACTTTCACCGATCCCGGACCGATACATTTGCACTTGAAGTCTAATACACAATCGTTCGCATCGATTTTGTTTCCAAACGAATCAACGAGTTGTAATCTCAGCAAACCAGCTTCACCAGCTTTCCACTGGTCTAATCCCGTTTTATCAAGCGTGGACATGAGCACGTTGCAATCACCGGCGAAACACAATGAGTCATAAATAGCCTCTTCAGAATTACCCGTGACAACAACCTCTACTGGACCTGCGGTTCTAGAGATATATATGATCTCATAATCACCATTACCTCTGTCTTTGATCTCACCTTCGATTGGTTCGATTTGAGACGCGAGTTTCGAATCTGCTGGTCGCGTAAACACTGAAAGCTGAGCGCCGCCGTGCGGAATTCTCGAACCACCTTTTTCGCGAGCTTCGATGACAATCTTTGCCGGAACGCCTGCGATGCACTGATATTCTGCAAATTTAACCGTACATTGTGGCAAGCATAACGTCGAACGATTCAAGATGCGATCTTTCAAGTCTCTTCTCTTGAAGTGTGACATCATCTTTTGAATAAATTGCTCTGGCATTAAAGAGACGACTGAAACGGCTAAATTCGGATCGATATTCTCAATCAAAGCCGCCGCAGCTTCGGGCGTTAATCCTGCGGCGTAAAGTGCGACAGCATTTGCTAAGGAAGACTCGGAGTCTAAATCCTTGCCCTTAACGTTGCGAAGCATTTTTGCGACTTGATCAGGAGACATGCCGCGAAGCGCTCGGCACGCGTCGGCTGGAGAGAGCCTGCCTATAATATCATGCGCGTTTACCAATCCTTCACATGCTTTACCTAATGCTTCTAAAGGATTGATCAGCGATAGAATCTCTGCGCTCAAGTGTTGCAACATTCCAGATAAGTCACACGTGCTATCTGGTAGTAAAGAAATCGATATGGCTTCAGCCGCAAGGACGGGATCCAATAAGTTTGCGGCTTTCGCCGCTAAAACTTGGCCTTTGTTCTTACATATTTGGCAGAATGCACGTTCGACAGTTGTTGGGTCTTGATCTTTCAGCAAATCCGCGAGTTCCTCTGGCGTCATTTCCAAACCCAATCGTCCGAAAGATTTGTTATCGAGTAAGTACTGCAAAGATGCGATGCGTTGATCCTCATGACAGCATCGAAAGAATCGCAACGCATGATTTGAATTCGTCTCATCTTTAGTTGCCATAACCCCGCCAGTATCATCGGCTAAAAGCAAAGCATAGATAACTACCGAAACATCTTCGCCATCAGCGGGCCAAAAGCCAGCTTCGTAGAGAGAACAACCCCCTTTACATGATATGTCCACCATCACTGGCGCTAAATTTTCTAAGCGTTCTAGTGCGGTTTGTCGTCTTGTTTGTCGTTCGTGCGCCGAGAGCGATGGATCAGAGAGCCAGGCGTTTGAACACCCAGAAATCAAATCAATCCAGTTCCAATCATCTGTACTACCTGATTCTCCATATCCCGTTTCTTTTCTCATCGTTTCAATAATATCTAACAATTCTGCGCGCTCCTTCACGTCGAGGTTCCGCATTGCTTTTGGAACGAGCCTCGGAGGTAATTTCGCTAAAATGGCAGCTTTGACGTTTTTATCTTTACATCTCCCGATAACATCGGCAACATCGACGTCGTTGCACAATTCTTCAAGACTTGCGCGATCGAGATTTTGCATCAGTGGTCCTAAATCTTCCGGTCTCATTTGTTTTAAAGCATCTAAAAACTTCGAGTTATCATCCGAAGCGGCCAAGATTTTCGCCAATTCATCAGTACCCATAGCGAGAATTATATCGGTTGGATCACGCATTGCTGCAAGAATGTCTGCTGCATCTTTCGGAGGAAGCTCCGAGAGAATTTCTGCGCAAGTTCCTGGCATTACGCCGCTCAGCATTCTCGCAACGCTTTCGACGTCTTGACCTTGAATAGCATCCGCGGCATCTTTTGGTGATAGATTTGAAAGCGCTTGCGCCGCACCTTCGGGGAGAAGCTTCGGTAACATGTCTGCAATCTCTCGCGCTGAAAGATTTTCGGGTAACTGTGGTAATGCTAAGAGAATTTCGACGTTGTAAGGAGATCCAATGATGGCTTCCTGACTCAAATTGACTGAAATCGTATGCATCCCAACTTGCGTCCAGCGATATATTCCAGTATATACGCCGTTTTCAAAGGTTAATTTCACTTCGGCGACTTCACCGGATGGCAACAATATGCGCGTTGTCATTGCTTCAGTGCCAGTGAATTTTCTACCAATCGCGGTATCGTTAATAGTGCCCGCTCCGGCATGACTCGGATAAATCGTAATCGTGCCGTTTTCAAAACAAACGACGCCGCCAAGGTTATCCGAACCAAGGCCAGTAAAAGAACACTCTTGAGCCAAAACTGGACCGTACTCAGCTAAAATCGATTGAACATCGGACCTTCCTGCTTGACCGTTTACTACTAATTGACAATCCCACATGCCCGGTTTGTCGAGTTTGAATTCGCATCCGTACGTACCGTCGCTATGATCGATAACTTTAGCAGTGACGACGCTTCGTCCGTCTGGAGAAACCAAAGTCATATCTAAAACGTCACCTCCAGTTGCGCGCAAGTTGCCAAATTTATCTGCGGCATGAATCGTGAGATTGCTCGGTCGACCAACGCGCACACCTCCAGTGGCTTCACCGAAAACCATGCACTTGCTCGGATCAGTCGCTCCCGGAACGACGATGAGAATCCGCGGATATCCAGCTAACGGTTCATCTGCAGCTTCGGCGGATAGCAAATACGAACCCGCGGTTTGAAAGCTAGCCGATAAAGTCGCCTCAGCTCTCGGACCACCACGATTCTCAAACGAGTATTCTTCGTCATCCATGACGGCTGTAAAATAAACAGTTTGATCGCTCATAAATGAAGTTGAGTTTCCGTATGCATCCTTCGGCGACACGTTCGCGACAACTTCATCTCCGGCAACGGCAACTAAAACATCGCTGTCTGGTGAAGCGAGTTGAGCTCCATAAATTGAAGTCACGCACGCACCACCGGCGGCAATTCCCGGTGTGACGACGATTTCAAAAGGCGCACCAGGTAAGGAGTCCATATGTTCTCCACCGGAAACGGATACAAAGTACCTACCAGAAATCGTACATTTCACGATAACGTCGCTTCTACCGTTGGACCCATCGATAACGTCACATTTTGCTAAACCTGGGCCGTCAATAGAGCATCTAAACGCGAGTTGACCTTGACGAGATGGGCAATCGTTACCGTACGCGTCTCTTCGTTGAATAGTGACTCGACCTTCTTTACCAACAATTAAATCGAGACTCGAGTCTCCATACAAGATACAAGATTGAATAACCGCAACATTCGGTTCACAAATAGCTTTCATGTTTAATTCTTCTTCGCCTAATGCAACGACGAGTTCAAAATTTCCGGCAACTTTGCAAACGTACGAAGCTTCGTAAGAACCGTTTCCAAAATCGATAATTTCGCCTCGAAAACGCTCATCGTTTCCTGCTTTAGTTTTACATACGAACGAGACTTCTAAATCAAAACCACCTTCGCGTAGACGATTTCCTCTTTGATCGCGAGTTTCGATGATGAATGTTGCGCGTTCACCGGCGATGCATTTGTGAGCGCCCGGTCCAGTAATTTGCGAGGCGGCTAAACACGCGACCTCTGGAGCAACATCCACGGCATGAGGTGCTCCAGGTAACGAACGACCATCGAGAGTTACCGATACCCAGTTTTCGCCAACTTCTGGCCAGCACAAAGTACCTATAGCTTCGATGCCCCCGCTTTTACACTCGATTGGAATGCCGACGGAAATCCCAGAAGGAGCCGTTAGTTTAACTTGGAAGCCTTCGGCGCCAGAGAATTGGCGTCCATCTTCTGGCCTTTTGATGCGAATGCGAACTTGCGCATATCCGCCACATGGTTGAATACCTTGTGGAAGATCCAAGATTAAATCCGAAGCAGTTAACGGTCCGTGCGAAACGATCAATTTGTGCACTTCGCTCGATAAGCGTCCGTTATACGCGCATCGAAGCATCCAAACGCCCGAGGACGGACACGAAAAATCGAGCAAATACGAGCCATCACCGTGATCGGTAACTTTACAATTCGTTCGTTCGTTCGTTTCTGTGTGAACGACGATTGCCTCAACGTCGTCACCGCCTCGCGCGCGAGGATTCCCAAATCGATCAATCACGCGAACGTTAATTTTGCAGTTTCTGTTCACCATTAATCGTAAAGCGCGGTTACCAGGGACGAGAGTATCTGTAGCTTCGACACCGCCATCGACGTTTTCAAAGCGCAAAGTTTGTTGTATCTCTTGCCTTGTACTAGCAATTTGTTGCTGCTGCGAGTTTCCTTCTCTGTAGACGAACGCTTCGTCGGTGTTGTAATCGTATCCAACCGCGCCTTGTTGAGGTAAAATATCCGAACGACGATTATTATTATTATTATTTGCATAGTATTCGTCATCAGAATATTTCGAAGCAACATCGTCGTCGGCGGCATTTTTTTTTGTTCCTTTCTTCTGCTTCTTTTGCTTCTGCGAATAAGGCTCGGCTTTCATGGACGCGTTCGAGTCGTTTGTTGGAACCGACCCTCTCCTTGCCGGCGACAAATCCGACTTTTCTTCTTCTTCAATTAAATCATCGTCGCTATCAAAATCGCCTTCTTCAATCACGGACTCTAAATCGTTATTATTGTTATTATTTAAATCGCGTCTTTTCTTTGTTGAAAACTTTTGTTGTCGATCTCGTTCGTCGTCGTCCAAATCGAAATCGCTCAAATTCGCAATCGATACGTCAGAGCTCACGTCCGACATCGCCACGTTTTCCATCACAGGCACCGCCCTCACCGAAAACTGCAAATGCGTCAACTCAACTCCAGCTTTCCCAGCACTCAAAGGCACCGTCTTCGTAATCTCCTTCCCAGGGTTCACCGAAAACTCCATCAAATCGATCTTCGCCTCGGCGTACACTCTCTCCTTCTGTTTCGCTAAAATCTCCTTCACGACGATCAACGCCGGTTTACTCTCGTACTCTCCAGTCCTCGGGTTCACGAATAACGTAGAACTCATCTCGAGCAGTTCGTCGTTGAACCGGCACTCGCCTTGCACCGCTTTCACCTTTCCCGATTTCTGCCGTTTCGCGCCCCTTTTCAACGTAATCTGTACCTCTTGCGTGCCAGGTAAGAGATTATACACGGACGATAACTTGATTTCGAATCGATACTTGTCCGCCTTCCATCCCTTCGCTCGAGCTTTCGTCGACTTCGAGAACATGATTTCAATTAAAATCTAACTCTCTCTTCTTCTTCTTCTTCTTTCTTCTTCTTCTTCAACGCGTTATGAAGTCGAACAAAAACTTTTATATACCCTCGAAATCCTCTATTCGTTCAGGAAATGATTTCAATTAAAAACTGACTCTCTTCTTCTTCTTCTTCTTCTTTCTTCAACGCGTTATGAAGTCGAACAAAAACTTTTATGTAATCTCGAAATTCTCTATTCGCTTAGGAAACGGATTCGAACTTCCCGCGGGTCTAAATCCTCAAAACTTACAAAACAAAAGTCTTTTCGCGAGAGAGATCGTTCGAGATCTTAAATCAGCGATAGGTTTTTAAACGACTGGAATAGAAAAGCGCGGTAGCGTGCGTCTGGAATTGATTGATTGCTTGTTAACCGCGTGCGTGCTTGCGTGTTTATTAATGCGCTTAATAAAGAATGTAATTTTGTGACATTTAGAGACTTTTGAGGAAATTGAAACCCTAAACCCTCCCCTTAATCAGCAGCTGCACTCTCGAACGGTAGACATATTAGAAACGTGCGAGTAGCGCCAGTAAACTAATTCGAAGAAGTAGAGAAACAACTTTAAGAGCATCTTAGCATGACAGTAGCTTTTTTAGTGGTGTGATAAGAAGCAAACGAGTGTATACATTTTTCGTTGCTGAAGAAACAAAACTACGACGCTAAAATTCGCTCGAGCGCGGCGCGCGACGCCGACGCGGCGACTAACGACGCAGGCAGAGCATCGATATGTACGTATTAACTTATCAACGCGCTCGCTCGCTCTACGTAAGGCGAACTCATGAACGCTTGACCGTTTTCTAATTTCCGCACGGTATTTAACTTTGCGCGACGACGTCTTTGACGTCGGACGATGATAATCGTCCCGAGTGAAACTAAACTAAACAAAATATATTTTGTACTCTTCTTACTGCTATCGTTTGCTTGTAAAGGGACAATTTCACCCGAACGACGAGGGTAAGAAGAAGAAGAAGATGAAGCGCGCATCGTTGCCATCTTCTTCACGTCTACTGTAGAACTACGCGAACCCCACATCGACGACGATGACGAAATATGGATAATCAAATCTATTCCGTTTACGACGTCGATGTTTGCAATCGTTTTGCGATACGTTTGCGTAGCTTCTTGACATGTTACCATGATCTCAAACGTCGGTATCGTCGTCGTCGTCGTCGTCTTCACTGTCTCTCTATCGCTATTATTATCTCTCACGAATAAAGGTTTCACGAAGAACCCTTTTGCGTTTGTGAATACGGGCAGGGGTGGTTTCTTCTCATCGTCGTCGAAGTCGTCGTTATCACTATTATTGTTGTTATTTTGACGACGACGACGATCGACAGCTAAATTTTCAACGCGCACTTCGCACTTTGCCAAAGGCGCGTTTGTACTTTTATCAAACACGAATCCGCGAGCGGATATGAACATTAACTCGTGCGCGGAAGCAATTGAAGCTCTACAATGCGAACGAATGATTTCCTGAAGATTTTTATCCTCTTTTGGCCATTTCTGATCGTTCACCTCGATCGTTATATCAAGCGTTGAAGTTTTCACGTAATGCCAATCTTGCATGCCGCCCCAAAGAGGGTACCATTGCGCTCCGTTCGTGATTCCTTTTGAAAACTCTTTTGATTTTTTCATAGCACCGTGCGATTCGCTATATTTCAAAGCGATGTTTTTGAAGATTCTATCATCAGGTGCGCGAGAGTATTTCGTAGCCCCGTCTTTGTTCCCGTCCCAAGGATAATTCGCGACGAGCGCGCCTTCGTGATAATTCAAGGCGCCAGTTAAATTCACGCTCTTACTAAACTCCACGATCGCTAAAGTCTCTGGTTGTAATTCACGCAAAGTATCGTCGTATAAATCATTAACGCGTGTGAGTTTAGTCGTCGAAAATGCGCCGTTCTGTTGATGTTTCGGAGTAGACTTAGGTTCCGGTTTCGCGAATCGAATGAACGGAAAATCTCTGTTCAAATCGACCCCGTTCCTATTCTCCCTTCGTTTATTCTTAAACCCATCCGGGTTCACTGTGGGTATAAAAAACAAACTCGCTCGTTTCTTCACCTTGCTCGCTTCTTCGATTGAATTCCCAAACATCCCCATCGACGCATCTTCCGCGCACGCCCATTTCGCTAGTTCTAATACGATCTCTCTCCCAACCGGTTCGTCGCCGTGCATGTTCCCGATAAATCCAAACGACGGCTGCCCTAATCCATCACTAGTACTATCGTTACTATTCCTCTCATTCCTCTCATTCTCCTTCCGCACAATTTTCATACCGAACAAAACGAACCCTTCGACCGATTTCCCAAACTCGAAAACCTCGGCCGCCCTTCTCGTCCCATCGTCTTCACGATATTCATCGTCTCCATTTTCGAGCACACAATTCTGCGCGATTTCATCGAACTCTTCACGTAACTCTTCGTTCGTTCGATATTTCCTAATCGCAGATATTTCATCCTTACTAGCACTATCATCAGAATCGTTCGTTTTGCTTCTTCGATTCTCGTTCGTACTGTCCTTATTCGCTCGAACGAATCCGAAAAAGTCAACGGATTGGAACGAACAACTGTTGTTGATTATTATTACGAGAAGAAGAACTGCTTTAATGATCATCGCTGTGCACGCACAGAAACAAACACGATCTCTCTCTCTCTCTCTCTCTGTATGTATGTATGTATGTATATTGCCTCGTTTATGTTTTAATCGATTTCAATGGACATCTCGATTAATAATTTCAGTTCATAAAACTAGCGGTCTCGTCGTAAAAATGTTTTCCCTACTCTCTTTATTATTTAAACATTTACGAAACAAAAAGAGTACGGAAAATGTCTTAAAAACGTGTTCGGTGATCAATACGAACGTACGATCGTGGTAAAAATTTAGCCAAAACGAGCGCGCGCGAAGAGCTCGTTCTTTGGAGGCACCTGAAAATCTTGCCACACCGTCATCTCATTCGCTTTAAAGATCTTCTAATCGTGCGCGAATACGTTTTTTAAGTAAAAGTAGATGAAACCCTAAACTTTCCCAGCAAAAAGAGGGGAACTTTGTTTTCAAAGGAAATCGCGATACAAAAAAAACGAAAAGAGTTCGTTCCCGAAAACGAACAATACATCGAATCAAATCACACACACACACACGATACTCGCCAATAAAGATATCGAACGAAAAGAGCTATTCTTATATCGCGATCGATTGCGATATAGATTCAGAGTTGCGTTTATAGTAAAGATATATATTTTGATTCTCTCTCTCTCTCTCTCTCGAGGAAAGCGATTTTTGAATATCCGTTTCGTTCGGGAAACGATTTTGATTTCCTTTTTTTGCGTTCGAGATCGCGATTGAATTGAAGAGTATTTCGGTTTCACGAGATATCGCAGGATTACGAGAAGAAGAAGAAGAAGAGCTTTGCTTTGCTTTTGTTTATTTCTTAATTCGGTGCGTTGAGTGATTAAGTCTGCGCGTGAGTCAGTTTGATTTCAGATATAAGTGTTCTATTTTATTAGAGCTTGTGAGTGATGAGAGATGTACTGCACGACAGTACTACGGCGACGAGCGAATTAACGAACAGACGACGGAACGAGGATAGGAGCGAGATTATGGCGACGACTAACAAAGAACGAGGATTATTGGATTACGTACCGACGACGAATAATAACACTGAAAACATGACGCAATCGATAACGACGAACGTGAGACATTCGCGCGATCGCGGTTCCTGGGAAGGCGTTTTAAGCGAATACTTGAAAAGGAAAGGCGATACGCCATGGAGAGAGAAATCGAGTAGGTTA
>Ga0114998_10000323_pt1 | contig 34337 bp, 39 predicted proteins | sample ArcticOcean_MG_C_5_FD_87044 | JGI IMG/M metagenome (GOLD analysis project Ga0114998, IMG submission 87044) | Marine microbial communities from western Arctic Ocean - ArcticOcean_MG_CB4_138 | ecosystem: Environmental > Aquatic > Marine > Oceanic | place: Arctic Ocean: Canada Basin | collected... | reverse complement strand
CTATGCTGAAGTTCAAAAAATGGGCGGAAATAGATGGGATAGTTCTAGTCTAATTTCTCTGCTTAAAAAAAAAAAATAACAAGTGCCAAACGTCGTTAGTTATTACGAAAATTTTAATGAAATAGAAAAAAAGATCTGGGATCTTTTAACTAGTGCGGTTAGTGATCGTAACTCAGAATTTAGAACCCCGGTATTTATTTGTGGTAATGTTAATGATCTTGATGGAAGAGTAGTCGTTTTAAGAAAAGCTAGTCAGCAAAATAATTTTATTCAATATCACAGTGATATTAGATCCTCTAAGATAGAAAAGATTAAAAAAAATCCTAATTGTTCAATTTTATTTTACGGTAAACAAGAAAAGATTCAGCTCAGACTTAAGGCAGAATGTACAGTTCTCTTTAATGATGAAATTACAAAAGAATCCTGGGAAAAGACAGGTCATATCAGTAGAAAATGTTATTTAGTTACAAATGGACCAGGCACCGAGTCTGAAATGCCTACATCAGGGTTAGATGATAAATTCGATAATTTTAATTATACAAAAGAAGAAAGTGAAACAGGATATAAAAACTTTTGTGTAATTAGATGTAAAGTTAAAAGTATTGAGTGGTTATACTTAGCAGCTAAAGGTCACCGTAGAGCTTTGTTTGATTTAGAAAATAATAAAAAAAATTGGTTAGTGCCTTAATTTTTATTTAGCTTTTTCAATTAGCGTATCAAGTTTTTCTTTATTTTATATTTTTTATAATTTTCAACATAATGTTTAGCGTTTTCTTTAATTTCTTCGACCTCTTTATCAGTTACCTGCCTAATAACTTTGCCTGGACTTCCGAGGACCAAAGATCTATCAGGTATTATTTTATTTTCGGGAATTAAGGTGTTGGCACCAATAATACAATTTTTTCCTATTTTAGTTTTATTAAGAATAGTGCTTCCAATTCCAATTAATGTGTCATCGTCAACTTCACACCCATGCAGCACAACCATGTGTCCAACGGTTACGCCCTTGCCTAGTGTCAGAGGGCAACCTGGGTCTGTATGGAATACGCTTCCGTCCTGCACATTTGAGCCCTCACCAATTGTAATGATCTCAATGTCTCCTCTAAGAACAACATTAAACCAAACATTTGCATCTTTTTTAAGGATAACTTTTCCTATTAAAACAGCACTGCTTGCTGACCAAGAATCTTTATGAAGTGTTGGTGTGTTATTTTCAAAATCGTAAATCATATAATTGCTGTTATTTAATATTAAAATATTTATAATATTAATCCAAGAATAAAACTTATCTAATGTTTGTAGTAATAACTAGAAATTTTCCACCTGATGTCGGTGGTATACAGAGTTTAATGGAAGGTTTGTCAAAAAGCCTAACAGGTCATGGTTCTGTAAAAGTTTTTGCAGATGATTATCCAAAATGTAATGATTATGATCAAAATTCTAATTTAGGAATCCAAAGAATCGGAGGTTTTAAAGTTTTTAGAAAATTTAGAAAAGCTTATGCGGTAAATGAATATTTAAAAAAAAATAAAGTTAAAGCTATCTTTTTTGACCACTGGAAAAGTCTAGAACACATAAATACAGAGTATTTACATAACAATTCTAATTTTTGTTTAATTCATTCAAAAGAAATTAATCATCCTATTGGTAGTTCCTTGAATACTAGAATGAATAAAGTTTTTAAAAAAGTTAAATTTATTGTTGCAAATTCTAAGTATACAAAAGAATTAGGAGTAAGCATGGGTCTAGAAGAGAGAAAAATACATATTATTCACCCTGGAACGAACTATCCTATTAAAATTCACAAAGACGAGGAATCAAAAGCAAAATATATATTTGGCTCAGCTTTTCCAAAAATTATTACTATTGCAAGATTAGATAAAAGAAAAAGCCACCAAAATGTACTGATGACTATTAAAAATTTAATACCTATCTATCCTGGCATTAAGTATGTTTGTGTTGGGGACGGTGATGAAAGAAATAATTTGGAAAGTCTAAGAAAGCAACTCAACATTGAAAAACAAGTAATTTTTTTACCAAAGGTAGAAAATAATTTAAAAGTGGCACTTCTTAATGAGTCTGATTTATATTTAATGCCCTCTGTTGTTTACAAAAAATCTGTTGAAGGATTTGGAATATCTTTTATTGAAGCAGGTTGCTACGGCAAAGGTTCTATAGGAGGAAAAGATGGCGGACAAGCAGATGCAATAGATGAAGGAAGAACTGGATATTTATGTGATGGAAACGATTTAAACTCTATCTACGAAACAATTTTAAAATTTTTTCAAAATGATCATCATAAAGTTCTAGGTTTACAAGCTAAAGAGTTTTCTAAAAAATTTAAATGGGAAAATATTGTTAAACAATATTTAAATTTAATTTAATACTTTTTTAATTTCTTTCATCACCGTCTCTGTTTTAAGTAATTTTAAATCTTTAACAGAAATAGGTTTAAATCTCTCAGATTCAATGCTGACTTTGTGTGCCGAGGTATGACTGCCAAATAAAACTAACCCCGGTTTATTCATGTGACTACAAATATGAGCAGGCCCCGTATCATTCGCTATAATAAAACTAGCATCTTTTATTAAACTTATTAACTGATTTAATCTTATTGATTTTCCGTGATCTAAAATTGTATGAACATTTAAGGATTTAGATTCTTTGATTTCATCAGGCCCAGGAGCAACTACTATCTTGTACTTGTTGTTGTACTTAGCTTTTAGTTGAGAGATTAATGAAGAGTAGTAAGGCCATTTTTTTGCTATTAATTTTACTGAACAAAACGGGAAAATTAAAATATATTTACCATCAAAATAATTTTTTGTAACATCTCTAATATTAATTATAGCCCAGTTTAAATTTGATTTTTTTACATTATTCATTTTAATTCCACTTTTTCTTAATTGAATTTCCATTCTTTCTAAAACAGGCTCTTCGTCAAAATCTGACTTTAGTTGACCTGGTTCTAAAGTTGTTTCTGTTGACGACCACTTCGGTGTATTTAAAACATACATACTGTAAAATTTAGTCCTGCTTGAATTTTGAAGATCGTATACATGCGTAAAATTGTAAGTATCTAATTTTTTTTTTAGTTTATAAAGATAAAATAAATTCCATCTAGGAAGCCTTTTATCCACTAAAACCTCGTCAACATAAGGACACCTACTCATAAGATCAAAATAAAGGTAAGAGGTTAAAAGTACTACATGTGATTTTGAATTCGTTTTTTTTATATCTTCGATAGCTCCATTTGCTTGGATGAGATCACCAAGAGAACCATGTTTTATAATTAATATATTTGTCATTTTTTTGACTGTATAAATTTATATTTATAGTATATTTAAAAAAAACTCTATGAATAACAAGTTAGACAAAATATTGGCCGAAATATCAGCTGGGGAGTTAATTGATAAAATAACTATATTAGAAATAAAAAAAAAAAAGATAAAAGATAGTGAAAAACTTAAAGATATAGAAAAAGAGCTTTCTTCACTTAACACCACATTGAAAAATGCAATATCTGACACATCAAAAATTAGCGAGTTAATTAAAAAATTAAAATTTATTAATATAAAACTTTGGGATATAGAGAATGGAAAAAGATTAGCAGAAAAAAATAATAATTTTGATGAGAAGTTTGTTGAATTATCGAGAAGTGTATATAAAAATAACGACGAAAGATCGAAGATTAAGCTAGAAATAAATAATATTTTAGGCTCTAATATTAAAGAAGTTAAATCGCATTACTAATCTTTATTGAGACTTGGAATTCTTCTTCTTAAAATTTTTGAAATATTAGGATCAATATTAGCTGTAATCACGCCCATACCTTTTTTTAGTTCTTTTAATATTTTTCCATCTGGTGAAATAATTAAAGAATGACCATAAGTTTTTCTTTTGTTCCAATGTAAACCATATTGAGCGGGCGCAAATATATAGCAAAAATTTTCTATAGCTCTAGCTTTTAATAAACTGTGCCAATGTTTTTTTCCTGTAGTTTCTGTATAAGCTGAAGGAATAGAAATGAATAAAGATCCTTTTTTAGAAAGTTTTCTAAACATGTTAGGAAATCTTACGTCGTAACAAATCGAAAGACCTAATTTTCCCCAGGGTAAATTAGCAGTCTTAAGTAATCTTCCTGGAAAAAAAGTTTTTGACTCAAAATATTTTTCTTTTTTGTTTAAAACTGCATCGTACATGTGTATTTTATCATAATAGGTTACAATTAATCCTTTGGGATTAATTAATACTGATCTGTTTCTAATTTTATTTTTTTCTTTAATTGAAACGCAAGTTAAAATCCATTTTTTATACTTTTTAGACAGTTCTTGAATACCGTTTAAATAAACATCTTTCTTCATGACAGTTGCGGTCTGCAGTAATTGTTTTTTATTTAAACCAAACAAAGAAGATGTCTCTGGTGTAATAATAAAATCTGACTTTTGTTTTATAGCTTTTAGAATTAATTTTTTTGAGATGCTTAAATTTTTTTTAATATCTTTGCTGGAGGATATTTGGATACAGGAAACTTTAAACATAAAGAAAATAAATATTTAATATTTATTTCATTATAGAGGATGCAAAGTTCCAATTGCAATCAAAACTGGGGACGTGAACACCTGAAACCGTTACGTTTCCAAAACTTGTTTCCAAAACTTTACACCAGTTTTCGACTTGCTTAGGTTTTTTATCTTTACTTCCAACTTGTACGGTAATTATCCCACCTTTCTTTAAAATTCTTTGCAGACCTTTCATATTTTTTCTAGCAAGATCTATACAGTACTGGTCATCGTTAAGATCAACAAAAATTTTATCGTACTTAGAGTCTTCTGCTAATTTAATGCTCTCGAATGCATCGCCCCAGAAAGTATTTACTGTGTTGCTTTTTTTTACTTTTGAACAAACTTTAGGCAAGTGTCTATAACAAGATTCAACTATCTCAGGATCAAGTTCGTACCAATCTATATAATTAGTGTTGTTTTCAAGACATTCTCTAGCCACCCCACCATCTCCACCACCAATAATAGCGACGTTGTTATTTTTTTTACTCAGGTCGTAACTCGACTTAAAAAAAGTTGAACTATAAATTTTTTCATCTTTTTCAGCTACTTGGATTTCGTGATCGATAAAAAGAGCGTTACCAAATTCTTCAAGATTCATAACTTCAACAAATTGACCAACTTTTGATGTAAAAGTTTCCAGTACATTGTTAACCACATAGTATTTCTTTTGACCGGGTGTTGAGTAGATATCGTCATACAAACTAACGCTGTTTCTATTAAAACTATTTACAACTACTCTCTCATGTTCGATTTCTTTCTTTAATATTTTTAAAGCTACTTTTGGATGTACTTTTCCACACGTAAAAAAATCAAAACTAATTACACCTCTTTCTGGAAAGGTATGAAAACTAAAATGACTTTCAGACAATAAAGCGACTAAGGTAAATCCTTGGGGTTGGAATTCATGGCTGATAACATCAAGAATTTCTACTTTAGCAGCTTTTGCAATTTTATAGATTATTTTTTCGTAAAAAGATTTTTCATAATCTTTTTTAACACCTAGAAAATCTAAAGTGATGTGTTCCCCGACTTTAATCATAAAAAACTACTCCCTCTTATAATTTTTCATTTTTTCTAAAACTATTTTCATTTCTTTTGTAGAAAGTATTTTAGGTATTCCAATTCTTAGGGCATTTATATATTGATGGCAAATATTTTCGATCTCTTGTGCAAGTTCAAAAGATTTTTCTAAATTTTCTCCAAATGCAATCTGGCCGTGATTTCCAATGAGACATGCAGATCTATTATTTAAAGCTGATAAAATATTTTTTGATAATTTACGTGTGCCAAAAGTTGCATATTTAGTACATTTTATATCTTCTCCACCTGCGACTCCGACCATATAATGAAACGCTGGTATAGATTTTTGGTGTGAGGAGACTGCTGTAGCACAAGTTGAGTGTGCGTGAACAATTGCTTTTGCATATTTTTTATTCACATATATATCCTGATGAAATCTCCATTCTGATGATGGAATTCCTTTTTTTTTATCGAATCGTCCTTTTAAAGAAACAAAGACAATATCTTTGGGTTTTAATGAAGAGTATTTCATACCAGAAGGCGTTATATAAAAGCCGTTTATATTTTTTTCTTCAGCTCTAACTGAAATGTTTCCAGATCTTAAAGCTGATAAATTTGTAGAATTTAGTTTCTTAGAATATTTAATTACCTGAGATCTTAATTTGCTCACTTAAATAAACCTCTCAAACCACTTTCTGATGCTTCACAAACACCTTTTTCTGTAATTAAACCTGTTACTAATTTAGCAGGAGTAATATCGAATGCTAGATTGGTTGCTTTGCTTTTTTGCGGATAAATTAAAATTTTTTGAAGTTTGTTATTTTTATCTAACCCTTCGATATGTGAAAGCTCTGTTGGGTCTCTTTCTTCTATAGGGATGTCCTTAAAATCTTTAATGTTCCAATCAATTGTTGAGCTTGGAAGGGCTACATAAAAAGGAACATTGTTATCTTTTGCAGCCAATGCTTTTAAGTAAGTTCCAATTTTATTGCACACATCTCCAGTTGATAATGTTCTGTCGCTACCAACTATGCACATATCAACCTGACCTCTTTGCATCAAGATTCCTCCAGTATTATCTGCTATAATAGTATTAGGAACGCCCTCTTCATTTAGTTCATAAGAAGTTAAATTAGCTCCTTGGTTTCTTGGTCTTGTTTCGTCCACCCAAATATGAACTTTAATTCCTTTTTGATGAGCATGATAGATAGGAGCAGTTGCTGTCCCCCAGTCTATAGTTGCAAGCCAGCCAGCATTGCAATGTGTTAAAATATTTACGGTATTCTTTTTCTTTTCAGCAATTGCTTCAATAATATTAAGACCATTAAGCCCGATATTTTTACAAAAATTAACATCTTCCTCGACAATTTTTTTTGCTTCCTCTAAAGCTATCTTGAAAATTTTATTGTTATTAACTCCTAATAATTTTTTCATCATTCTATTTACTGCCCATTTTAAATTTATAGCTGTAGGTCTAGAATTTATTAAGTCTACAGCAGATTTTTTTAAAAAAGATTGATCATTTTTTTCTATAACAGATAAAACTAAACCGAAAGCAGCAGTAGCGCCAATAAGTGGAGCGCCTCTTACTTCCATGATTTTAATAGCGTTAATTGAATCTTTAACTGTCTTAAGATCTTTAATAATAAATTGATGGGGAAGTTTTGTTTGATCTATTATTTTAACAATATTATTTTCAAACCAGATTGTTCTGTGAGCTTTTCCATTAATATGCATTACTTTTTACTCAACACCCTACCAGCAATATATCGTAGTTTTTTTATTGTTTTCTTGGTTCTTAACTTTGGATCTGTAATAATGGCTGTATCCAAACAATCATTAGCTGGATCTTTCTCTGCAGAAAAATCTTTAAATTTTTTAATAACTTCTTTAATCATGTTTTGAGCATTTGAAGCATTTTTTGTCAGCGTCTGAATAACCATTGCCACATTTACTTCACCATGGTCAGGATGCCAACAATCATAATCGGTTACCATGGCAACAGTACAATATCTAATTTCAGCTTCCCGTGCCAACTTAGCTTCTGGCATATTGGTCATTCCAATCACATCTGCATTCCAAGATCTGTAAAGATTGGATTCAGCTAAAGTTGAAAATTGAGGCCCTTCCATTACAACATAAGTTCCATTCATTTGATAAGAAATATTTAATTTTTTTAATACTGTTTCGCAGCATTGACCTAATGATTTACTAACTGGTTTTGCCATTGATACGTGGGCAACTATTTCTTCATCAAAAAAAGTTTTAACTCTTGCAAAAGTTCGATCAATAAACTGATCAACTATAACAAATGTACCCGGGCTTAAATTTTCTTTTAAAGAACCTACGGCTGATACAGAAATAATATCAGTTACACCTAATTGCTTTAAAGCATCAATGTTAGCTCTAAAATTTATATTGCTTGGATTAATTTTATGACCCCTAGCATGCCTTGGGATAAAAAAAATCTCTTCATTACCTAGTTTTGCGGTTAAAATCTCATCTGAAGGGTTTCCCCAAGCTGTTTTAATTTTTTTCCACTTAGTTTTCTCAAAGCCTTCCATTTTATAAAGACCGCTACCGCCAATTATCCCGAGCTTTCTTTTTTTCATCATTTAATTATTAATGCTTTTTTGTTAGATAATGAAGCTAAATATGGATTTAAAAAAATATATAAGATCAATCAAAGATTATCCTAAAAAGGGAATTTTATTTAGAGACATCACAACTTTAATCAAGAATCCTGCAGCTTTTAATTATTCGATTGATAAAATTATAGAAATATCAAAAAAAATAGAATTTGATAAGGTTTCAGCAATAGAATCTAGGGGTTTTATATTTGCATCAACTGTTTCTTACTTAACAAATAAACCTTTAATCTTATTAAGAAAAAAAAATAAATTGCCAGCTGAAAGACATTCGGTAGATTTTCATCTTGAGTACGGAGAAGCTACAATAGAAGTTCATAAAGATTCAATCGATAAAGGTGATAAAGTATTGGTAATCGATGATCTTATTGCCACAGGTGGTACTGCCGAAGCTGCGGGTAAGTTGATTGAAATATCAGGTGGAAAAGTTGCAGGTTTTATTTTTATAATAAATTTATTTGATTTACCTGGAAACGATTTACTTAAAGAAAAATCTTACTTTACTGAAAGTTTAATGAAATTTCCAGGACACTAAGTATTAGTTCTTAAAAAATCATTTACATAATTTTTAAGATTAATTTTTCCAAAGTGTTTATGTACCTTATTTGAAAGATTCGTATTTATTAGTGCTGATGCAAATCTTTCACCAGGCCTTTTTGGTAAATATTTTATTTTAGATCTAAACATTTTTGCTACATCTAAAATAGAATAAGATTTGTTGTTTGAAATTGAATAATGCTTACAAAGATTTTTTTTCCATGCAAAATAACAAATAGCGACTGTGTCAAAAACATGTGTAAACCTTCTAGCTTGTGTACCGGGTCTCACTACAGTAAGTAACTTTTTAGCTTTATAAAGATTTTCAAATATTCCGATAATAGTGGCCATACTTCCTCTACTTATTTGATTGGGTCCATATACATTGTAAAAATAAATTACCTCAAACTTAAAATTAAACCATTTTTTTAAATTGTCTAATAGCTCTAAATTTTTTGCTTTCGTAAAAGCATAAGGTGATAAATTTTTGTCATTACCTTGATTACCAAGAGTCGCAGATGTTGCAGAATAAATAAGCTTAATTTTATTTTTTAAACAAAAATTAAAAACTACATTAGTGCCAATTGAATTTGAATTTATACATTCATTCATTTTAAGAAAACTTTGGTAGATTCTAGAAAATTCCCCAAAATGAAAAATAGAATGAATTTGTCCAGGATTTCTGATTAATTGAAAAATATTTTTTGTATCACCTTTTATATATTTTATTTTTTTATTTTTTATATGATTTTTTTTTGTACCTGTTGAGTAATTATCTAGACTTATAATGTTAAATTTTGTTTTATCTATTAATAATTTAATTAGATTAGAGCCAACAAAGCCTGCCCCGCCAGTTACAATAATAATTTTCTTTATACCTAACATTTATCTTTTAATATATTTATAGATCAAGCAAATCAATCTAAAGTTGATCTATACGAAGAAGGTTTTCCTATTATAGAATTAAAAAGGCCACTTAATCTTATTAAGTATATTTTACTTTTTTTACTATTAAAAATAAATTTATAAAAAAAAATTTTAAAGGAAGCAGAAAAAAATTTTGGCAAAACTAGCATTAACGCATAGATATAATTAAAATGTTTTTTATTATAATAAAAAAGAGACCACATCCAATGCCAATTTCGAACCAATTCTGTTTCATGAGAAAAAGTTTCGTTTACAGATTTTCCACCGTGATGAAATATTTTTATATTTTCATCTATATATATATTTTCTTTTGTTGCTTTTACTCTTTTGCATAAATCCATCTCCTCTAAATATAAAAAAAAATTTTCATCAAAAAAACCAATATTTATAAACTTCGACATATTTAAAAACATCGCGTATCCTTTAACGCTATTTACTATAAATAAATTTGAATTATTATAGTCATGAATTTTAAATTCTAACGGTTTCTCATTTTGCGAGGGCCCGAGAAGTGCAAAATCTATCTCTCTATCTAAAAAAATAAAAAAATTATTTATAGTCTCTTTTTGTAAAATGGTATCAGGATTAAGAATTAAAGAGTATCTTGTTGAAACTTTTTTCAATCCGATATTATTTGCTTTTCCATAACCTAAATTGTCTTTAGCCAAAATACACTCAACATTTTTAAATTTTTTTTCAATATCACTCTTAAATTTACTATTATTTGAATTTTCTACTACTATTACTTTAATATCTGAATCTATTGAATTTAAACAACTTTCTATTTTCTCTTCACTTCTATAAGTCGTAATTACAATTGTAAGATCTTTACTGGTCATTATTTAAACATTATTCATATTTACAAAATATTTCTTTTTGCAATTTAATATTAAAAACAATTATAATCTATTTAATTAGAATGAAAAAAATTATCATTACTGGCGGATCTGGCTTTATAGGTAGCAATTTAGTTAATTATTTTTTAAAAAAAAAATATTTTGTTATAAATATAGATAAACTGTCTTACTCAGGTAATAAATATAACATAAGTAATATTGATAAAAAAAACTATTTTTTTATTAGAGCTGACATTAATAATAAAAGAATAATCATAAAAACTCTGAATAGGTTCAAGCCTTCGGTTATTTTTAATTTAGCTGCTGAGACTCATGTTGATCGATCTATAGATAAACCAGAACCATTTATACTTAGTAATATTAATGGTGTGTTTAATCTTCTAGAATCAATACGTTTTTATAATAAAAATTCAAAGAACAAAACTAAACTCATTCACGTTTCAACAGATGAAGTCTACGGTGACATACTTGACAAGTATAAAAGAGCAGATGAAAGCTACCCATATAAACCTAGCTCACCTTACGCTGCTTCAAAAGCGAGTGCTGACCATTTAGTAAAATCATATATTAGAACTTATAATTTTCCTGCTATAATTTCTAACTGTTCTAACAATTATGGTCCAAGACAATTTCCTGAAAAACTAATTCCAAAATTAATATTTAATATATTAAATGGCAGACCACTTCCAATCTATGGAAAAGGTCTAAATTCTAGAGAATGGATACATGTCGAAGATCATTGTCGAGCTTTAGAAGTTATAGCTTCTAAAGGTAAAATTGGTGAAAGTTACAACGTAGGTAGTAATATTAATTTAACAAATATAAAATTAACAAAACTAATATTAAAAATAATGAAGAATAAACTATCTAAGATTAATAAAAATGTTAAAATTAAATTTGTTAAAGATAGACCCGGTCACGATGTAAGGTATGCTTTAAATTCAAAAAAAATACAAAAAAATTTAAAGTGGAAAGCTATTGTAAAAATAAATGAGGGTCTTTTAAAAACTGTCAATTGGTACATTGATAATAAAAAATATTTTAGATCGCTTTCTAAAAAAGAATATATAAATCGAATTGGACTAAAAGTATGATTAAGAAAGGTATAATTCTTGCAGGCGGAACTGGCTCTAGAATGAGTCCAATTACTAAAGCGGTAAATAAGCAACTTCTTCCATTGTATGATAAGCCACTTTTTTTTTACCCTCTTTCCGTTCTTATGCTTGCAAAGATTAAGGATATACTGATTATTGTTAATAAAGGACAGGTTGACCAATTTAAGAAAGTTCTACCTAATGGAAATAGCCTCGGAATTAAAATTTCATATGCTGAACAAGACAAACCCAAAGGATTACCGGATGCTTTTATAGTAGGAGAAAAATTTATAGGTAAAAGTTCAGTGGCTTTAATTTTAGGAGATAATTTTTTTTTCGGACAAAGTTTAACTAAAAAACTTATAGATTGTTCAAATCTATCAAAAGGTGCGAAGGTATTCCTGCATCCAGTTAAAAATCCATCTCTATATGGTGTTGCTACAGTTAACAAAAAAAATAAAATTATTAATATTGTTGAAAAACCAAAAAAAACTAAATCTAACCTAGCGGTGACAGGACTCTATTTTTTTGACGATAAAGTAGTAACTTTAAGTAAATCATTAAAGCCCTCAAAAAGAAAAGAAGTTGAGATTGTAGATTTATTGAACAAATATAAGAATAAAAAACAGTTAAGTGCAGAAATAATAGGAAGAGGTGGAGCATGGCTAGACACAGGCTCAATAAAAGATTTTAACAATACTTCAAATTTTGTCGCAACCATTGAAAATAGACAGGGATTTAAAATTGGGTGCATTGAAGAGGTTGCGTTAAATAACAAATGGATAAGCCGAAAACATATTAAAAAATCAATAAGCTTCTATGGTAAGTGTGAATACTCAAAATACTTAAATTTAATAATAAGTAAACAAGATTAATGGAAAAAATTTTAGTTACTGGTGGTGATGGAAGATTTGCGTCTGAGTTAAAAAAAATTAAAACAAAATTTCAATTTATTTTCCTAAGTAAAAAACAACTAAACATTTGTAATTTAAATTCTATTTTTAAAGTAATAAAAAAATATAAGCCTAAAACAGTATTACATTTAGCAGGTCTATCTAGACCGATAGAAATGCATGAAAAAAACATAAATAAAAGTATAAATTTAAATATAATTGGTACGGCTAATTTAGTTGCAGCATGTTCGGAACGTAAAATTAAAATTATTTATTTTTCTACTAGTTATATTTATCCTGGCAAAAAAGGCAACTACAAGGAAAATAATTCATTATTACCATGGAACAATTATGGATGGTCAAAACTTGGTGGCGAATGCTCAGTCCAAATGTATAAAAATTCATTAATATTAAGAGTTTGTATGACACAAAAACCATTTGTCCATAAAGCTGCGTATGCGAATGTTAAAAGTAATTTTATTTACCACGACGAATTAGCAAAAATTTTTTTAAAAATTATAAATAAAAAAGGAATTTATAACATTGGAGGAAAATCTCAGACTATTTATAATTTTGCTAAAAAAATTAATATTAATATTAAAAAAAAATATTCAAATGGAAGGTTTCCCTTAAATCAGAATATGAATTTAACTAAATTGAATAAAGTTATAAAATGAAAATAATAAATACAAAATTTAAAGGTTTAAAAATAATAAAACAAGATGTTTACAAGGATAAGAGAGGCCAATTGAAAATTACTCATAATAATAAAATTTTAAACAAAAAATTTGTATTTGAGTACTGTACTACTTCAAAAAAAAATTCTCTTCGTGGTTTTCATTTCCAGTACAGATCTCAACAAAGTAAGTATGTAACAGTTCTAAAAGGGAAAATTCTAGATTGTGTAATTGATTTACGAAAGAAATCAAAAACATTTGCCAAGGCTTACAAAATAATTCTATCAGACAAAAATAATTTAAGTTTATACATACCTAAAGGCTTTGCTCACGCTTACTATAGCTATGATAAAGAAAATATTATTTATTATAAATTAGATAATTACTATAGTCCCAAATTTGAAGACGGCGTATATGTTTTTGATAAAAAAATTAAAATAAAATGGCCAGGAAAAACATTTGTTATTTCAAAAAAGGATAAAAAACTAAAATCTTTAGATAATTTTAAAAAAAAATATAAATTTTTATAAATAATCGTTAATGTCTTTAAACTGCATTGGTAAAATAGCATATTTTGTGTATTTCTTAAACCAGTATGACAAATATCTTTCTGCTAAAAAACCATAAATTCTTTTTAAACCAAATCCACTTAAACTACTAAAGCCAAAAATTTTTTCACACTTATTTAACCAAGGAAATAGGGATTCATAATATGAGAAAAGTATTTTTTGGTTTTTACAAATAAACATATTCTGAGGATTAAAAGATACTTCTGTATTAACAAAATTTTTAAAGTCTTTTTTTTCTTTTTCATCCATAACTTCAATAGCTTTATCTAAGCTTTCATGACCGTGCATCATGTCAAAATGAAATTTAACTGTTCTTTTGTTTTCATTAAAAAACAAACTAGGTTTTAGAAGAATGGTTTTTAAGTTATGTTTTATAAATTTAGAAAGTCTAAATTGATTGACGTATTGACTTTCAAGCAAAATAGAATCAAATTCTTCTAGCTCTTTTGGAATCTCTTTTAAAGTAATCTCATCAAGACTAGTGAAGTCTGAGACTGATTGATTGCTTACTTCTTTTTTCCAAAACTTTCTATACTGGCAAAATCCGATCCAACCGTTGAAATTTACCTGTTTATTTTTCCAAAGCCAATAATGAAAAGTATACTCACCATAGTGGGGATTTTTAAAAGCTATATTGTCACCTGTCTTGTCTTGCAACCATCCCTGACCAAAATCTTTGTTCCCCAGACCTACAGGAACATATTTGAGTTTTTCTATAAGATTTTTGTGAAGTGGATTGAGTGTAATGCAATATATTTGTAAGTTTTTCATTTAATAATTTTTTTATTATTTTTATAAATAAATTTACATCAATATGGTAGTAAGAAATAAGCTTGTTCAATTGACTTTAAGCCTATTAGTCTTGAGAGATGCTTAATTTTTTCTTTTAAACCTTATTATTTAATGATTTTTTTTAACCTAAACCACTATTTTGAGTTTGAGTGAGTCCAATTTATAACAAAAATCAAGTATGCTGTTTGAGAATGAAAAAACTTATTTATATGAAAAAAAAAGAATGCCTTATATTTGGAGCCACTGGCAGTATATCTAATTCAATAATTAATTCTTTTAAATTCAATAATTTTTTTATTCATGGAGTATCAAAGAGATCAAAACAAAAAATAAAAATTAATAATTATAAACATCATTTTTTTGATATTACAAAAGGGATAAGCATAAAACTCAAAAAGATTTTAAATTCTAAAGAGTTAAAATTTATTGTTTTTGCTGTAAATAAAAAAGAAAGAAAAAAAAATTTAGAATTTGATACCAATATACTTCTTAAGTATCATTTTTTTTTCCCGATTAAAATTGCAGAATTTCTTAAAAAAAAAAAAAATATTCAGTTAATTATAATTAATTCTGACTGTATATTTACCACTAAAAGCAAGTTTCCTTATTCAGTTTCAAAATTAGCTTCTGCTTTTTTTGTAAAATATGCCGCTTTACTTTTTCCAAATTTGAAGTTTTTTTCAATACTAATGGGTAAATTGAATATTAAAAATCTCAGCAAGTTAGAATCTTTACTCAATGAGCTTATAAAAAACTATACAAAATATAATTCTAGGAATTTTCCTATTGAAAAGAAAAAAAACCAATTAGAACTTTATTAATGGTCTTAGCACTTTACCCTTATTAAAATCTTTGATTGCTAGGTTTATGTTTTTGAAAGAATAGGTTTTATAGACTTTTCTTATTTTAGAAAAACTTAATTTTTTTATTATTTTACTGTAATTATTAATATTATCTTCTAATGAAACATCATTCCCTGAAAAACCATAAATTTTTTTTCCAAATATTAAGTCATAGGGGTTTATTTTAATTTTCTGTCCTATTTTGGTATTTCCAGCAAGAACAAATGTTCCTTTTTTAGATAGATTTTTATATGCAGATTGCATCATTACTTCACTTCCAGAAAGTTCAATATTAAATTGAATTTGCTCTTTATTGATTTCACTATCGAATTTTTCCTTGTCTTTTAAAACATCAAAATTATAAGTTTTTTTACACCCAAATTTTTTAGCTATATGTAAATTTTTTTTGTTTCGATCCACAGCATAAATATTTTTAAATCCTAGATTCTTTAGAGCTATTATGCTCATTAGCCCTACACCTCCAGCACCATAGACGCCTACATAGTCTTTTTTGTCAAACTTATCAAAATATTTTAAGACTATTCCAAACCCAGTAGGAATAGCACACCCTAGCAACGCCGCTATGTCTAATGGTAATTTATGTGGCACTTTGTAGACTCTGCTTTTTGATACTAAAGTTATTTTTGAAAAGGTACTTACGTGACCTGAGTTTATTTTTTTTCCGTCAAAGTCCTGATAATATGGACTAGCTTCATCTTTTATTTTTTTCTTAATCCATGAAAGTATTACTTTTTCGCCAATTTTAAATGTTTCGACATTAGTTCCAATTTTTAAAATTTCGCCACTTGCCTCATGACCTAAGGTGTGAGGAAGATATGAATCCTTTCCCTTTTTCCCGTTAATTTCATTTAATTGAGTCCCACAAATATAAGAATACATAACTTTAACTAGTATTTGGTTTCTGCTTGGCTCAGGTATTTTAAGTGTTTTAATTTCTAGTGGTTTTTTAGTTTTTTTAAGAATTGCAAAAACAGATTTATTATAGAGCGTCATTCAAGCTTAGTTGTCTTTTCTTTTCTAGTTATTATTTATGATTTTGGTAAAATTTTTCAATTGTTTTAACCATGTGCTCTATATGTTTTTTTTGTATAAACTCATGAACAGGTAAAGACAATGATGTATTTGCTAATTTTTCAGCTATTGGAAAATCACCTTTTTTATACTTTAAATATTTAGCGGCTTTTTGAAGGTGTACAGGAATAGGATAATGAACTTTTGCGTCTATATTATTTTTAATTAAGTATTTCTGTAACTTGTCTCTACTGTTTACGTTTATATGATACAGATGAAACACTTCTTTTAAGTATTTTAACCGATCTACAAGCGTTATTTTTTTATTTTTTAATAAAAGATTATCAAGCATTGTTGCATTTTTTATTCTTTTACTTGTGATGTTATCAAGCTTATTTTTCATTTTATAGTTTGCGACAGCAGCCTGAATTGTGTCTAGTCTAGAATTATAACCAAAAATTTCAACATTATTTCTATCTTTTAGCCCGTGATTTCTAATGAGACATAATTTTTTTGCTAATGCTGTTTTGTTAGTTACAATAAAACCTCCGTCTCCCCATACGTTTAAGTTTTTAAGTGGGTGCATACTATAGGTGCATGTATCACCGTAATTAACTAGGTGTTTGTTTTTGAATCTTGCTCCAATAACATGGGCACTATCTTGAACAATATGTAACTTATATTTTTTAGCTATAGAGAATATTTTGTCCATCTCACATGGTCTACCTGCCCAGTGCACAGGCATTATTGCTTTAGTTTTTTTTGTTATAGCTGCTACTATTTTTTTTTCATCAATATTGTAATCTTTTTTTACATCTACAAAAACTGGTTTGGCACCAGCAGTTACTATGGACCCTACGGTAGCAACAAAAGTATACGGAACAGTAATTACTTCATCTCCAGCGCCAATTTCTAGCGCTTTTAAGCTTAACAATAAAGCGTCCGTCCCATTTCCAACGCTTATAGCATATTTGGCTCCGGTTCTTTTAGCAAAATTTTTTTCACAAAGATCAACTTCTTTCCCAAGTGTGTAATCTCCTTTTTTGACTACCTTTTCTACTTCTTTGAAAATCTTTGAATAGTCAGCAAATTGCTCGACTAAATAACTATGGTTAATTTTTAATTTTTCGTTTTTTTTATATTCAAGGGGTAAAAAGTTTTTCATTATTTTTTAAAATTTTTATCGTTATAGGTTAAATCTTTTTTTGATATTTGTTTAATATATTTATTATGATGAATTATTATCTTTTGTAAGCCATCTTTTAAAGTAAAAACAGGTTCCCAGTCCAGCATCTTTCTTGTTTTTTTAGTGCCAAGTTTGTATAAAAAATCTTGTCCTACTCTTGCTTTTGATCTTACTGTTAGTTTTTTTATATTATAGGACTTTAAGTCACACACATTTTTAATAACATCAATTACGCTATTAAAGCTATTTCCAGAAAAATGGTAAGTTTCTCCAGTTTTTCCTTTTAATAGAATTTTATTTATTCCATTGCAAAAATCGTAAGAAAAAATAAAATTTCTTTTTGATTTTCCATTTCCTTCAACTGGAAATTTTTTTTTGCTGTCTATACACGCTATCAATTTTGGAATTAATCTATGCAAAGGTTGGCCTGGACCATAAAAGTTTGAGAACCTAGAAATTATCAACGGAAACTTAAAGTGACTAAGATAATTTTTAAGCAAAATTTCAAAACTTAATTTAGATGTGGCGTATGGTGTATTAGGATTAAATATATTGCAATCTTCATTAATATTTTTTTTTGATGAGCCAAAAACTTCTGGAGTTGATATGTAAATATATTTCTGCAAAAAATTACTCTTACTTAAATATTCTATCATTTTAGCTTTAGATAAAACATTTGTTTGAAAATAAATTTCCGGATTAACCCAACTTTCGTTAACCATACAGATAGAAGCAAAATCTATAATGATATCTGGTTTTAGTTTAGCAACTAAGCTTACAAGCTTGTTTGATTTTTTTGATAAATCAACTCTGTATTCCCTAAATTGCTTAAAATTTTTATTATATTTGTATGGTAGATAACTATCTTTTTTTTTTCTTCTGAAGGTTCCAAATATTTGGTAATTGTTTTGAGTTAATAAATAATCAACTATTGATGCTCCTGAAAAACTTGAACATCCTAAGACTAAAATTTTTTTTTTCATTGAAATTAAAAAGGCCCCTTAAAGTTTAGGTCTGGTACATCGTGATGAATATTGGTGCTAGATTTTAAAATTATTTTTTTGTTAGTTAATATTTTAATCTTATCAAAGATATCTTGTTTGCTAACATAAAAATCTTTTGTGTAGAAAGTGCTTGTTGGTGAGGGGACGTCGGGTAAAGTAAGCAGGATAGGTGGCTTCGATAGTATAATTCTTTTATCTAAATAAATCTGAGTTATTATTTCTGATCCTATAGAACAGATAGGATGCGATATAGTATCAAGAACTAAAAGTTTTTTTGTTTTTTGAAGTGATTTTTTAATTACCTTTAAATCTAAAGGTTTGATTGTTCTTAGATCTACATGGTCATATGAAATATTATTTTTGTTGAGCTCTTTTTTGACGGACAACATTTCTAAAGTAGACAACGAGTAAGTCACGACCGTAAAGTCATTGCCTCTACTTAATAGCTTTGATTTGCCAATCTGATTTTTAATATTTTTTTTAATAATTGTTTTTTCTTCTACTCCATGTAACCACCTATGTTCTATGAAAATTACTGGATTTGGATCTCTTATAGAGGCTTTCAAGAGATTGTAGGCATCTGATGGCAATGTAGGCATAACTACTTTTAATCCAGGTATATGAGCAAACCAACTTTGTAAACTTTGCGAATGTGTTGGTCCTTGGCCCCAGCCTTTACCGACAACTAATCTAATTGTTATTGGTACATTTTTCTGTCCACCAAACATGTAGTGCCATTTTGCTGCACTATTTACCAATTGATCCATTGCTAATAAAAAAAAATCTAATCTTTGGTGCATCATCACACAGGGATTTTTGTAAAGCGACATGCCTATGCCAATTCCTGTCATTGCGTTTTCTGAAGTAGGTGTTTCGAACACTCTATTATTTCCAAATTTTTTCTCTAACCCTATTGTGGTTCCGAAAAATTTTAAGCTATCGTTTACACCAAGACCAAAACACACAAGTTTTTTGTTTCGTCTCATCTCTTCAGTCAACGCAAGATTAATTGCTTGGGCGTATGTAGTGTTCATTTTTTGTAAACTAAGTTTTTAATTTTATTAAATTTAGGTTTCTTAAATTTTTCAATAGCAGTAAAATCTATATTAATATTTTTAATAATATTTCTTTCTAAAGAATCTATTTTTTCTTTTTTAATCAAATTTTTTTTAATAAGATAATTTTTACTAAAAATTAAAGGATCTCTTTTTTTCCAATTTTCCAACTCTCTCTGAGTTCTGTAACCGAGGCTAGTATCGTCATTGGGTCCACAATGCTCTAAATGTCTGTAAGTTTCAATTTCAATAAAATGTGGGTAAGGTTTATTTCTAATCTTATTAAATATTTTTTTGAAATTTAAAAAAAGTTTGAATGGATTATTTTGACTAAACTTGTAAGATTTCGCACCAATTGCTTCAGCTAATTTGTATAATTTTCTGTTTTTGGGTTGTCTTTCCTTTAAATGAGTGTAAACAGAATAAAAATTATTTTCACATATAAAAACTACGGGAAGTTCCTTTACTACACAAAAATTTAAAGATTCATAAAAAACACCTTCCTCTAAAGAAGCGTCACCGACATAGATGCATACTAAATTTTTTTGTCTATTAATTTTTAGTGAGTAGGCTAATCCCACTCCTATTGGGATCGAATTTGAAACTATAGCAGTACTTCCATAAAAATTGTTTTTTAAATCAGTTAAATGCATGGATCCCCCAATGCCTTTACTGCACCCTTCTTCATAGCCATGAAGTTCTGCATATAATTTTTTGGGGCTCCCTCCTTTTGCTAAATAATGTGCATGAGATCGATGATAACTAATTGAGATATCTTTTTTATTTAAAGCTAAACCGCTTGTTGCGGCCACAGCTTCTTGACCAATAGACAAATGAGTTGGGCATCTCATTAAGTTATCTTTATAATTTATTGAAATCTTCTCTTCTACAAGACGTATTTTTTTTTGAAGCTCATAAATCTTTTGATAAATTTCTTTATTCATTATGGTTTAAACCAATAGAAATCTCCAGTATATCCAGATTCTAAAAATAGCTTTTTCCATTCTTCGGTGTGAAGTATTGTTTTTGCTGTTAAGTTCCATAAATTCATCAACTCTTGCTCTTTTTCATTCGAATAGGCATCTACAGTTATAAATTTATACTTTTTAGACACTCTTTCAATTTCTTGAAGAGATTCTTTGCATTCTTTGAGGTCTAAATTGTGAATGGTAGTAATAGAAATAACTAAATCAAAAGTATTATCTGCATAATTTAATTTTTTTGCATCTCCAGTTTTTAAATATTTCTTGATTTCAGGTTTTGCATTTTCTATAGCATAGTCAGAAATATCTATACCTACGACTTCTAATTTAGGGTTAGCTTTTTTAAAATCGTAAAGCATAAAGCCTTTTCCACATCCTATATCTAAAATTTTATCTCCATCTTTTAAATTGTAAAACCTAATGAAGTCAGGAATTGTATTAACCCAAAATTTTTCATTATAATAATAACCACCATAACCATTGCTGCGATCTCCGTCAAAAAAATCTTTACCAAATTTTCTTGCTAACGCTTGCTGTTCAGGAGTTTTTGTTGATCCTCTTTTTGAAATATCTCTTTTTGCCTTAGGATACTTGGACAATAGATCTGTTTCTCTTCCAATCCTATTTAACATTTAGTTTTTTCATTTTTATTAAATTATAATTATTTTTTCCAAATTTATTTGGTTTTGTTTTGCTAAATTGTAAAATCAATTCATCTATAGAATCATCTATGCTAAACTTAGGTTTAAAACCAGTTTTTATTAATCTTGATGAATCTTGCCTATAAGACCTTATATCTATCTTTTTTTTTACTACCAACTTAGCACCTGTTTTTTTTTGAATTCTTTTAGCTACTTGCATAATGCTTAAATTTTCAAACCCCATATTATAAATATTATGTTTTAATTTTTTTTTAGTAAACAGCAAGTGATCAACAACTCTTATAATATCTTTTAAATTTACAGTTGGTCTTATTTGACTCCCACCTTCTACAAAAATTTTTTTTTTATAAAAAGCATCAAAAGTTAATTTGTTAACTGTGAGGTCAAGTCTTAGCCTTTTAGAAAAACCAGATACAGTTGCTGGCCTTAAACACTTTATGTCAATTTTGTTTTTGTAACTCAAAAAAACTCTTTCAGCGATCATTTTAGTTTTATTGTAAACAGATATAGGATTCAGCTTTAAGTCTTCTGTAACTTTTTTTTCCTTTTTTACTCCATACACACTCCCTGAACTAAAAAAAATAATTTTTTTGACTTTATTTTTAATTGCATGTTCTGCTATTATTTTAGACGCTAAAACATTTGTTTCCCAAGATAAATTTGGGTTTGATTCTACAGTAGGATCGTTCGCTATATTAGCTAAATGAATAATAGTGTGAATATTTTTAATATTTATTTTATCAAAATTTCTTACGTCCTCTTTAATTATTTTTAAATTTTTTTGCTTTGAGTGATTTGTACCAAACCATAAATTATCTACGATAGTAACTTTATGATTGTTTAATAAAAGATAGTTGGTTATTTCTGTACCTATATATCCGCAACCACCTGTGACTAGAAAATTCATTATTATTTTTATATATTATTTAAGGATATAACTTAATTGTTTTTAGAGAGTACCGTACATAAAAAACTAGAATTGCCTATTTGGTCTGCAGAAAAGCTTCCTGGTCTCAACAGCCTTTTTTCTCTTTTAGTTTATTTAAATGCACGGCTCTTTCGTCTGCAGCTTTTGTGGCTTCCTCTATATTTTTCATAGTTACTCCATATCCTGGTAGAAAAAATAATATAGCTCCTATATTATGAGGACTTCCAGGTTTTTTTGCTTTTTGAGCTTCGTCCTTATATTGATTTGCTTTAAGAATTTCAGCAGATAACTCCTTACAATTTAACTCATTGTCATTTGGACCAATAATATTAACAACCGTGGGGGTTGCGCAAGATGTTATAAAAAAAAATAAAGTTAATAATGATAAAAATTTTTTCATTCAAGGATACATAACACAAGGGATATTTTATTACCAGTTCCCCCAAATATTATTATTTCTTTAAAAAAAAACATGACAAATATTCATGCTTTATTTGACGTCATAAATTATCTCTATCCATAAAGTCAGGATCGTTTGTATCGGGTCTTTTTTTCCATACAGTAGTAAAGTATTTTCTTTTTATTTCTATAAGAATTAATAATAATCTCTTCATAATAAATATTCTCTCACCAAGGCTTTTGAGTGTCAAGATTTTGAATTAGTGTTGATTTTATTGGTAGCGGGAAGTGGGATCGAACCACTGACCTCAGGCTTATGAGTCCTGCGCTCTAACCAACTGAGCTACCCCGCCATTTAATCTTGACTGATTTATAATAGTTTTTAAAATTTAGCACAATCATGTATTTGAAAAAAATTATTAAAAATTATGAATAGTAGGATACTGAGAGAGCGTAAAAGGCAATTTTGTTGTATTTAAAAAATTATTCAAGTTATTAGACAGGTGAAATTTTCCAAGTCTAGCGTAAGAAAGGAGAGATCTCTTTTTAAAACGATCAAACCAAAAAGATGTGAATCTTTCTGCTAAAAAGGCTGGCATTCTCATATTGTAACCATTACATATTTTTTTTTCATGGCAATAATTCATGCATTTTTCTAACCAGGGAAATACAACCTCGCAATATTCTTCAAAAAATTTTACTTTAGTAATAAACATATTGTGCGGAAATAGTATTTGACCACTCATATGATTCAAAAATTCTTTTTTTAAGTCAGTTCTTAAAAAAGACATACAATCTTTCAACGCACTTGTTTTGTGAGTTTCTTCAAAATCAGAAAAAAGATTTTTATTTTTAAAAGTTATAGGCTGAACCTGTATAACATCTGATTCTAATAACTTTGGATTTTTTATTGATAAAAAATTTGAATAAAGGGAGCTAGAGTTGAGTTTTTTTTTTTTACTATACAATTCATCTAGCCATAAAACTCTATTGTGGCAATTTCCAATCAAATCATTTTTATTAAATAATTTAATTTGGTTTTTCCATATCCAGTAGAAACCTGTAAATTCAGCATAGTATTTGTTTAGAGAGGATATATTATTTCCCATTTTTTCATCTAACCAATTATTAGGATATTCTAAATTTCCCAACCCCAATGGTTTTATATACGGGGGTAATTTTTCCATAACTTTGTAGTATTTAATTGTTGTGCAGTAAATGTTTAAATTGACCATAGGGAGTATATTTAAAATGAAGTTAATTTTTTTTAAACAATAGATTCATAGATTTAATATGTTTTTTTTTCTTCTGCAGCCCTGAATACTTGAAGTCATTAGTTGATTTAAATATTAAAGTAAATTTATTTTTTAATAGTTTTTTTATAATGAAATCATACGTGTAAATTTTTTGTGAAAGGTTTTTTTGTTTTTTTTGTTTTTCAAGTACAAAACTTTTAGCGTCAAAAGATAAAGGAGTATGGGTTATTAAAACAAACTTACTTTTTGCTATAAAATTTAATTTAGTCAGTAGCTCCTCATCTCTAATGTATTGCAAGCAAGAACCGAAATAAATTAGATCAAATTTTTTTTTATTTAAATGACTGATGCTATCTACGACACTATAATTAAACAAAAAATTTTCTTTTTTTTTTTTAATATAAGGATTGTAAATTGTGAAATTGTAGTTTTTCAGAGTTATTTTGTTAATCAAGTTTGATTGTGAGATTAATCCTCCGCCATAGTCTAAAACCTTGGTCTTCTTTTTACTCTTAGATATAGTGAGTGATAGTGCGTAAATATCTCTTATATGGTTGTAAATACCCTTTTCTGAATAGTTGAAATTAGAACTTAAATTAAATTTATTTATTTTAACAGCTTCTTTGTTTCTGTCTGCGTTATATTTTCTCCAATCAAAGCTTGAATTCATTAAATTTAACTTTATATATTTATATTGCTTATGTTTAAAGACTATCCACTTATAAAAGAAAGTAGAAAGAGTGTCACTCAATTTTATCCTCACATTCCTAAGAATGCGGTAAATGCAATTAAAAAAGTTTTATCAGGCAGGTGGATAGGACAAGGACCACTAGTTGACAAATTAGAGATTATTTTTTCCAAAAAATTTGGAGATAATATGCCGTCTGTTGCCGTGGGATCAGGCACTGATGCCTTGCACCTTTCGTATATATTAGCTGAAATAAAAAAAGATGATGAAATTATTTGTCCCGTGTTCACTTGTACGGCTACTAACATCCCACTTCTATATATTGGAGCAAAAATAAAATTTGCAGATATAGATCCAAAAACATTTAATATAGATATTGATAGCGTAAAAAAATTAATAACCAAAAAAACAAAAGCTATTGTTTTTGTTAATTACGGTGGTTTACCCTGCAATCTTTCAGAACTAAAAAAAATTGCTAAAAAAAATAAATTGATTCTAATTCAAGATGCTGCGCAGAGTCTTGGTGCCACCTATCAGAATAAACCTATAACTTCATTTGCAGATTTTACAATATTTAGCTTTCAGGCTATTAAGCAAATTAGTTCTGGAGATGGAGGTATGCTAGTTTTAAAAAATAAAAAACTATTAAAAAAAGCAAGAAGAATAAGATGGTTTGGAATTGATAGATTGGCAAAACAGGGTGGAACATGGGAAAATGATATAAGAGAGGTTGGTTATAAATATCAAATGACAGATTTAGGTGCAGCACTATTACTTGAATCTATAAAAGAGTTTAAAAAAATTGATAATTGTAGAAAATTAATTTTTGATACTTATACAAAAATTTTAAAAAAAAATACAAATGTGACGATTGTTGATTCAAGCGATGTCAAAGGTCATGCTCATTGGTTGTTTACAATTTTAATTGATAAAAAAGATCTCCTACAAAAAAAACTAAGAGAAAAACTAATTGAAACAAATCAAGTTCATTTTAGAAATGACCGCTATTCAATATTTAAAAGATTTATAAAAAATCAAAAGTTTAAAAATATGGACGCTGTAGAAGATAAGTATTTAGTTTTACCTATTCATACAAAAATGACAGTTCGTGATGCTAAATATATAGCAGAGCAAATTAACAAAATACTTCCTTTTGAATAAAAGAAAACTGTTAAAATTATAAGCTAATAAAATGAAATTAATTTTTAAATCATTATTTTTTATTTTTTTTTCTATTGGCTGTTTAAGCTCGGCTGAACTTAGGGGTAAATTTGAGCAAGGTAATTTGATTATTGGAAAAACTATACCTGACTCAAAAGTATTTGTAGATAAAAAACAGATTAAAGTATCTAAAAAAGGTTTTTTTGTTTTTGGTTTAAGCAAGAACAGAAAAAATGATGTTACTATCAAAGTAGTTGAGAATGGTTTAAGTCAAGAAATCATAAAAAAAGTTTATAAAAAAAAATATATAATACAAAAAATAAATGGACTGCCTCCAAAACAAGTTACTCCTCCTAAGGAAGTCTATGAAAGAATTAAAAGTGACAATAAGTTAATCGCAGAAGCAAGAGCAACTAACAGTGATTTACATTTTTTTGACAAAAAATTTAAACTTCCAATTAAAGATTCAATCATCACTGGTGTTTACGGTAGTCAAAGAGTATTAAATGGTATTCCCAAGTCCCCACATTATGGACTAGATTTTGCTGCTAAAGAAGGAACAGAAATTGAAGCAATGTTAGACGGTACTGTAACTCTCGCAGAAAAAAATTTGTATTACACCGGTGGTACAATTATTTTTGATCATGGTCATGGTATAAGCACTCTTTACATGCACTTAAAAGATATTAGTGTAAAAAATGGCGAAAGAGTAAAACAAGGTGATATAATAGGAACAGTCGGTAAAACTGGTAGATCTACTGGTGCTCACCTTGATATCAGGCTTAACTGGTTTGGTGTAAAATTAGATCCAGCGAGTGTTTTAAAATTAAACTAATCTAATTTAAATTTGTTTTTGTAATCTTCTTTTAAGGAATTGTCTTGATCCGATTTATATAAAATAAAATCTTCAACAACCAAGATGTCTAAATTAGTTCCCATAAAGCATCTAAAAGCATCCTCTACGGAACATACTATCGGCTCACCTCTTATATTAAATGAAGTATTTACTAAAATTGGACATTTTGTTAATTCATTAAATTTTTTAATTAACTTATAGTATCTAGGATTTGTTTCTTTGTGCACTGTTTGCACCCTTGCAGAATAATCAACATGAGTTACAGCTGGAATCTCAGACCTTTTAATATTTAATTTTTCTATTCCAAATAAATTTTTCTGTTCAGTTGTCATGGGGATTTGAATTTCTTTCTTGATATTAGCTACTAGAAGCATATATGGACTCTCCTCATCTAGCTCGAACCAATTACATGCTTCTTCATTTAAAATTGATGGAGCAAAAGGTCTGAAACTTTCTCGGAATTTAACTTTAAGGTTAAGTACTTTTTGCATTTCTGCTGATCTTGGGTCTGCTAATATTGATCTTCCTCCTAAGGCTCTAGGGCCAAATTCCATTCTACCTTGAAACCAACCAACAGTTTTTTTTGTACTTAGTTCTTTAGCTAAAATATCAATTAATTCATCTTCTTTATGTTTTTTAAAATTTGCATTTAATACCTTAAGCTCTTCTTCAATAATATTGTTTTCAAATTTAGGACCTAGGTAGGATCCCTTCATAGTATCAGTTGAATTTACAATTCTTTTTTTCTTGAGTTCTTGATGCCAGTAGGCTAAGGCAGCACCCAATGAGCCTCCTGCATCACCAGCAGCTGGTTGAATCCAAATTTTATTAAATATTTTATTTTTTAATATTTTTCCGTTAGCCACACAATTCAAAGCAACACCGCCAGCCAAACATAAGTTTTTAATTTTATACTCTGAGGCAATATTTTTTGTTAGCCTCAGAACTATTTCTTCTGTGACAGCTTGAACAGAGGCAGCAATATCCATATGAAACTGTGTTAAGAGTTCTTCTTCAGATTTTCTAACTGGTTGACCAAACAAATCATCAAACTTCTTATTTGTCATTGTTAAGCCTGTTGCAAAATTGAAATAACTCATATCTAGCCTAAATGATCCATCGTTTTTAAGGTCGATTAAGTTTTCTAAAATTAAATTTTTATAAATAGACTTACCGTAAGGAGCTAATCCCATAACTTTATACTCACCACTATTAACTTTAAATCCAACGTAATAAGTAAAAGCAGAATAAAGAAGACCTAGAGAGTGTGGAAAATGCATTTCTTTGAGCATTGTAATTTTATTTCCTTTTCCATGAGCAACTGTGGTTGTAGCCCACTCACCCACTCCATCTAAAGTTAATATTATAGCTTCTTCAAAAGGTGATGGGTAGAAAGCACTAGCGGCATGGCTATAATGATGTTCCGAAAATTTAATTTTTTTTATATCTTTAAAATCTTCATCTAAATTTTGCAAAAAATCAAATAAATATTTTTTTTGGAAAAGTTTTTCTCTCAACCAGGCTGGCATAGCTAGAGAAAAAGATTTAAATCCTTTCGGTGCAAATGCCAAATAAGTTTCAAGCAGTCTTTCAAATTTAAGAAAAGGTTTTTCAAAAAAAACAACATAATCTACATTATGAAGTTCTATTTTACCTTCCTCGAGAACATATTTAATTGCATTTTTAGGAAACTTTTTATCGTGTTTGACTCTAGAAAATCTTTCCTCTTGTGCTGCTGCTATTATTTCTCCATTCTGAATAAGTGTTGCTGCACTGTCATGATAAAATGCCGAAATGCCTAAAATATTAATCACTAAAAAATGGTATAAATAAATGGAGCTACGGCAGAGCCTTGGGCTAGTACTATTAAAATACCAAATAAAGCTAAAACTATTATTATTGGTAAAAGCCAGTATTTTTTTCTAACTTTTAAAAATTCTAAAAATTCTTTTATAAAATCAATCATCAAAATTGTTTGTCCATTGAAGTAATATTTTTTTCTCTTTTAATCCAATAAGAATTATCCTTTGAAAATTTAATTTTTAAAAGGTCTTTTCCAAATATACGAATTATTAAACTCAATGGTGTTAAAATTAAAAAAAAAATTAAGGCCATAACTATTGGCGAAATAATTTTACCAAGCATCTCTCCAAATTTTATCCAGCTGTTATTTAAGGGTTTTAGTAACTCTTGTTTTAAAAAAGCAATTATTAAAAAAGCAAATGATACAGCTAAAGACCAAAGCCTTATTGAGTCGCTATTTAACAAAGGCCAAATGGCTACTAAAAAGAAAACAATAAAAAATAATATACCAAAACTTTTTTCGGAAGTTTTTTTCACATTATATTTAATATAGTTTATGATATTAAATTCAACTTATTTTTAAGCTGCTTGTGGTAAATTATGTTTTTCTGCCATGCCACTTAAAAAATTCCAAAGATATTTAGCTGTTAATAGGGCTGCAATTTCAGCTTTACCTTGCTCTTCTTTAGAAAGTCCGTCTAATAATTTTTCGCATTCTACCCTGTGAAAAACATCAGCTTTTTTGTGCGTTTCAAAGAACTCAAGACCTTCTTTTGAGTTAACACCATAATGTGCTTTCAAACCTTGAATTTTCGTATCTGCTATTTCAGGTATTTGTCTCTCGTATGTGTACAAAGATGCAAGTCCTTCAGCATAAGTTGATCTTCCATTTTTGAAGAAATTATCAATTAAGTCTTTTGTAAATTGATCAGGTTTAATTTCTTCTATTTCTTTAGCGTCAGCTCCCATTGCCATTGCAAAATTTTTCCAAAGCTTAGGATGATCTGAGTCTCTGTTTTCTTCATCGTTTAAGTTTTCTAAAAGGATTTTTCTCTTTTCAATATCTTCACATAAAGAATGTGTAGCGCTGATATATCTAGGAAATGCTTTTACATGTTGATAATATTGTTCGGCATAATCCTTAATAATTTCTCTTGTTAACTTTCCCTCTGTCCACGATTTGTAGAATGGGTGATTTAATAAATGGTAATGGTCTAGTTTTTTATTTAGTTCTTTTGAAAACATTTTATATCCTTTGTTAAAGTACTTTTTTCAAATTAAAATAAAAAATACAATAAAAATATTTACAACTATTAGATGTATTTGTTAATATATATAACTGGTTTATATTCTGATAAGTTGAAATTTTAAAATAACTATGAAAAAAAAATTTTTTGAAAATAAAAAATCTCTAATAGTATTAATTGCAGGGTGCTTTGTTGTTCTAGTAGCCATGGGTATTAGGCAAACTTGGGGTTTATTCTTTCAGTTTTTTGAAGATGATTTAGGAATTAACAGGACTCAATTTGGACTGGCAATTGGCGTGCAGATGCTTTTGTGGGGAATAACAGCTCCTTTTTTTGGAGTCATTGCAGATAAGTACGGTGCAAATAGAGCTGCGTTTAGTGCTTTCCTTATTTATATTCTAGGTACTTATATTGTTTTAATTCAGCCAGCGTCTAATTCAATCTTTACTGTAAGTATAGGCCTTATGATTGGAGCTGCACTTGGGGGTACTGCCGTGTCTGTTCCCGTATCAGCTGTTGGGAAGTATTTCTCAGATAAAAATAGAACAATTTCTGTGGGAATAGTAACCGGGTCTGCATCAATTGGTTTTTTTCTTATGCCATTATTTGCAAAATTTTCTAATGGTGCTTATGGATGGCAAAATACTGTTCAGTACTACATATACTTTTTAATTTTTGGAGCTATTTGTTCTCTGTTTTTATTTAAAAAAGAATACGTGGATACAACGAATAATTCTTTCGCAAGAAACCAAACTACCTTAAGCGCTTTGAAGGAAGCGTTTAAACATAAAGGTTATATGCTTTTAGTTGCTGGTTTTTTTGTTTGTGGTTTTCAAATTACCCTAGTTGCAACACACATACCTGGATACATTCAAGAAAAAGGGTTGCCCGATTGGACAGCGGCGGCAATCTTGGCGTTAATTGGGTTTTTTAATATTTTCGGTACAATAGGAATGGGATTTTTGGCTTCAAAATATAGCAACAAAATTTTATTAAGTATTCTCTATTTTGCAAGAGGTGTTGTGCTTATTATTTTTCTAGTACTTCCTCCTTCAACTTTTTCAGCTTTATCTTTCGGAGTTTTATTTGGTATTTTATGGCTAGCGACTATCCCACCTACAAATGGAATAGTAGCACAAATATTTGGCACTAAATTTTTAGCAACTCTTTTTGGCATTGTTTTTTTCAGTCATCAGGTTGGCTCATTTTTAGGTGCTTATTTAGGAGGTTATTTTTTTGATACCTACGGAAGTTATAATTACGCTTGGTATCTGTCTGTATTACTTTCAGTATTTGCAGGTTTTGTTCACTTGCCAATTGACGAGAGACCTATATTACGGACTGCTTAAAATATTTATTTAATATATTTTAAAGAATTTTTTAAATCAGCTATTAGATCTTTTGAGTCTTCTAATCCAACATGTATTCGGACTAAGTGCTCATTTTTTTCAAATTTATAAAAATTTCTACTTTTTGATACATCGTGATAAATAGCTAAGCTTTCAAACCCTCCCCAGCTATAACCAATACCGAACAGTTCTAGTTTATTTACAAATTTTAAAACAGATGCTTTACTTTTAGCTTTTATAAGAACTGAAAGAAGTCCTGTAGCACCAGTATAGTATTTTTTCCACATTTTGTAATTTTTAGAACCAGGTTTATGCGGATACAAAACTTCTTTAATTTTTTTTTGTTTTTTTAGAAAATTAACTATTTTTGTTGTATTTTCATAATGAGCTTTAAGCCTTACATCTAAAGTTCTGATACCTCTTATAATTAAATAAGCTTCATCGGCGGACAATCTGCTCCCTAAAAGTTTGTCACAAAATTTTACCTTGCTATAAGTTTTTTTATTAACAGCTAACGTTCCACCCATAGCATCAGAATGCCCGGAAAAATATTTAGTTGCTGAAGAAATAGAAACATCAAAACCAAGTAACAAAGGTTTAAAGTATAGTGGCGTACCCCAAGTATTGTCCATTGCTGTAATAATATTATTTTTTTTTGCTAACTTGATGATCTCTATAAGGTCCTGGAATTCAAAAGTTATACTGCCTGGATTTTCTACAAAAATTAGTTTTGTTTTTTTTGTAATCTTACTTTCTAAATCCTTAATATTGTTTGGATCGTAATATTTAGTTTTAATATTGTATTTAGGTAACAACTTTTCTGTTATTTCTCTCGTTGGATAATAAACATTGTCACCTACTAAAACTTCATCACCTGATTGGCACAGGGCCATAAAAGCTAACGATACAGATCCGAAACCAGTAGAGTGTAAGAAAACATGATGAGCTTGCTCAAGCTCTTTAACAATCTTTTGCAGCTCGATAGTTGTTTGGCTGCCATATCTGCCATATGCATAATGTGTAATTGGCTTGTCTAGTAAGATTTTTTTTTCATGGGACGCTAGCTCTTGCATAGAATCAAACAAGATAGTTGACGCGCGTACTACAGCCGGATTTGCTGAACGATTTATTTTACTGAAAGAACTGTGTTTTATAATTGTGCTTATGGACTTTTTCATAATTTAAGTATAATCAAACGATAGTTTTAATATTATATAGATTTTAATAACTAAGAATATAAAAAAAATTAAATTATGGGATATCCAAAGAAACATAGAGGCAGACGAAAAATTGGCTCAAAAAAGAGAAGAGCTAGAAAAAGAAATAAAAAGAAATAATTTTTTAATATAGCGATGAAAGAAATAGCTCAAATAAGATCCTTGAGTCTCTGGGTCTTTTTAGTCCCTCTTGTTGCGGTAAATGTATGTCTATTAGTCTCTGTAAATTATGATTTTTTTGAAAATACTTTTTTTACTGTCGATCAAATAGGAAGATCTGGTTTCACTATTCCTTACTTGGATGGTAGCTTGTCTATAAGTAGAGCTTCAAGAACTTTTCCCCAATACTTAATCTTTAAACCTGGCATGATTATAACTGCAATTCTTCTTTGTTTTTACTGGTACAAAAATAATATTTTGATAAACCATTTTAAAAATACTGATACTAAAAAAAATAATTTTATGATTTTTGGAATTTTATCTGCTGTATTTCTAACGCTTCATTCAATTCTTCTAGGTCTGGAGACAGATATAAAAATATTTAAATTTTTAAGAAGAGTTGTTTTAGTGAGTTTTATTGTATTCGAGATAATTGCTCAAAGCGTGCTTGTTATAAATTTTTATAAACTAAAAAAAGAATTAAAAGAATTCTTTCATCCGAATATTTTAAAATTAAAAATTTTATTAGTTTCTATCTTAATACTTGTGGCTGTAATAAGCATTCCTTTTCTAATATTAGGTGGAAATGTTCATTTCAAACATGGACTAGAGTGGAACTATTTTGTAGGAGTGGTATTTTTTTATTTGCTCACCAGTCTACTCTGGAAAAAAACATCTTAGTATATTAATTTTTAGGTTTAAGAGTTAAACACAATCCATTGCTACAAAATCTTTTCTGTGTTGATGTTAGGCCATCATCAAATACATGCCTATAAAATTTATATTTTATTCTACAAAAGTTTTATTAAATTGATTAGTTACCCTAACAAAAGTTGTACATTTACTCAATTGCTTTAGTGATGGAGCCCCAACGTAAGTACAGCTACTTCTGATTCCGCCTAAGATATCTAAGATAGTATCTTTTATTTTGCCTCTATATTTAACCCTAACAGTTCTTCCCTCGCTACTTCTGTAATCAGATAAACCGCCATAGTGTTTTTTGTTAGCTACAAGTGAACTTGATCCATAAAATTCAATATATTTTTTGCCTTTATCTTTGATTAATTTTCCTCTTCCTTCGTCATGCCCTGCAAACATTCCTCCTAGCATTGTAAAATCAGCACCAGCACCAAAAGCTTTCGCAACGTCACCGGGACAAGTACATCCGCCGTCAGCAATAATGTGGGCTCCAAGCCCATGTGCGGCATCTGCACATTCCATTACGGCGCTTAATTGAGGATAACCAACTCCGGTTTGTATTCTTGTTGTACAAACGCTTCCAGGTCCAATACCAACTTTAACAATATCGGCACCACTTAGCACAAGTTCTTGTGTCATGTCTGCTGTAACAACATTTCCTGCTATTATTGTTTTGGTTGGGTATTTTTCTCTTACTGCTTTTATGAAACTACTAAAACGCTCTGAATATCCATTAGCTACATCAACACAAATAAATCCTATAAAACTGAATTCTTTTAATGCTTTGCCCAACTGTTCAAAGTCCTCTTTTTTTATACCCGTGCTTAAAGCTATATTTTTATAAATTGATTTTAAATTTTTATATTGTTTAAGTTTTTTTACATCATGTTGTTTAGTTAAAGATGTAATCATATTAAATTCTGAAAGATTTTCGGCTACACCAAGTTCACCTACGCCATCCATATTGGCGGCCATAATAGGAATTCCTGTCCATTCATTTTTACTGTATTTAAATTTGTAGGTTCTATGAAGATCTACTTCTTTACGGCTAGATAGTGTGCTTCTTTTAGGTCTGAACAAAACGTCAGAGTAATCTAGTTTTAGTTCTTCTTCAATTCTCATGATTTATATTGATACTTATTATAATTAATTTTAATAGTACAGAAAGTGTAAAAAAGAAGTGTTTATAAAAAATCAAAGATTAAGTGGCTTTCGCCACTTAATCTTGAAAT
>Ga0114998_10000314_pt1 | contig 34525 bp, 26 predicted proteins | sample ArcticOcean_MG_C_5_FD_87044 | JGI IMG/M metagenome (GOLD analysis project Ga0114998, IMG submission 87044) | Marine microbial communities from western Arctic Ocean - ArcticOcean_MG_CB4_138 | ecosystem: Environmental > Aquatic > Marine > Oceanic | place: Arctic Ocean: Canada Basin | collected... | reverse complement strand
TTATTACAAGTAATAGTAAACTGAAAAAGTATGATGATTATTCGCGCGCGTGATGAATGAACTAAAACTGGACGTATAATTCGCGATCGGCGTTTAGCTCACCGACTAACTCGGCGGCTTCGATCAACGCGACTTCACCAAGTTTCGTGATGTAGTTATTGTTCACGGAAACGTTTTCGAGCGCGCCGTCGGCGTTGTTTTTAATCGCGGCGGCGAGCGCGAAAGCGCCCTCGTCTTTGATTTCGTTATACCCTAAATCTAAAGTCGCGAGATGTTCGTTGACGACGGCTAAGGCTTTTCCGAGCGAGCGCACGCCTTCGTCACCTAACTCGTTTCCACGTAAATCGAGCGTAGTGAGGCTTTCGTTGTACGTGATTGTTTCGGCTAAAGCTGCAGCGCCTTCTTTATTGATTTTACACCAACCCATGCGCAGGGTTTCGATCTTCGCGTGGAATTTTAAAGACTCGGCTAAAGCGATGCCGCCTTGTTTTCCTATTGGGTTATACCCGAGTTCTAATGTAGTCAAAGCGGTGTTTTCTTGTAACGATTTGGCTAATGCCTTGGCGCCTAGAGCGCCGATGTTGTTCCCGCCAATATCGAGATTTTTCAAGGTTACGTTATCTTTCAACATTGGAGACATTTTAATCGCGCCATCGTTGCCTAACTCGTTCATATATAAGTTCAAATGCGTCAACGCCGAATCGTCTTTCAAATACGAACATAAAGCGTCACCGGAATCTGACCCGATCGCGTTATTACCAACATCCATATTCGTCAACTTCATCTTACGTTTAGATAAAGCTTCGCAAAGCTTAATGCAACCTTCGTTACCGATATCGTTTCCATTCAAAGTTAACGATTTCAAACTGCTATTAGTAATCAAAGCATTCGCGATTGATATCGTGCCCAGAGCGCCGACGTAATTGCCTTGCATCGATAAGTGCTCCAAAGTTTCGTTTTGGGACAAAGCTTGCGCCAACGCAGCTGATCCTTCATAATCGATTGCGTTATTATTAAGCTCTAAAGACGTAATCGTCGTGTTTGATTTTAAAGCTTCGGCTAGAGCTTTCGCGCCTTCATCGCCGAACGAGCACGAGTTAAGATTCAAAGTAGTAATTTTATTATCCGTCTTCAAATAGTTCGCCAAAGATACGACGCCGGCATCCAACAAAGGATTCGAAGCGAACGATATCATTCTCAATTTTGTGTTTTGCGCCATCGCTTCGGTGATTGCTAAAATCGCCGTTTCGCCGAATCCGTTTGCTCCGAAATCAACGCAAGATGCCGTTTGGTTGAACGCAACACCTTCTGCGATAATTTTCGCGCCATCGTCACCAAGATTTTTGCCGTTCAAATCGACTGTTTGAAACCTTCTAAGTTCGTCCACACAATCGCGGCATAAACGTTTGAACTCTCTCGTCATCGGTTGTCTTTGTTGTGGTTGTTTTTTTTGTTGTTGTTGTTGTTTCTTTGCGCCGCTGTCGAGATTCTCTTTTGAAGAAGACGACTTGGACATCGAAGCGGATTCATCGTCGCTACTTACTTCATCAGTGGTTGTGAACATTCGCAAGCCTGGGGGAAGATTCCCAGCGCCGACTGGAGCGTTTTCGCCAGTCCCATCGATACCGACGTTTTCCTTAGCCGCCTTGTTCAACGACTTATAAAAGTCCGAATCCGATGACGACGACGACGTCGTCGTCGACGCTTCTCTATTTTTCTGTTGCTTTAATAGTTTTTCTTGTTTACCACTACCGTCAACACCACCACTCTTTGCGTTCATATCAAACACTTCCTCTCCATCGTTTCTTTTCAGTAGTTGTCTCTTCTGCATCTTCGTCCAAAGAAAATATGCAATCATCCCTACAGCGCCGACGCCGGCTGCGATCAAAGTCGGATCCGCATTCGCGACTCGCTCTTTAACAGAGTGCGAAATACTCACAGTACTCTTAGTACTCTTACTACTTTTTATCGTTCGCCTCGATTTTCTCTCGTTCACTCTATCGACTCTCTCCAGATCTCGTTCTTCCCCATTCGTTACATCTGTACTACTGCTGGTACCGATTGGAACGAGACCTACTCGATCGTCTACTCTTAATCGTCCCTCATCAACAAGCTTTTGATGATCTCTATCGACCGAATCAAACCTATCGCTCGTTACATCGCTGTTTGTTTCCAACGAATCCCCAGAATCATTCGCTTTAAGCGAACTTTTTAGTGCGTCTTCGAAATCGACTTCTTCAACATCCGTCGTTAGCTTTGGCGGCTTCGCTTTTGTTTGGAACTTATTTCCGTTCTTCGGCGCGGTGTTCAAAAAAACGTTCTTTCGTCTCGCGAGTACGAACAGCGTTCGTTGTTTTGCAGCAGTAGCAGTAGTAGCAGTAGTAGCAGTAGTTGATAACATGTCTTTATTCTATGGAATATCGCGTCGTCGTAAGCTGCTGATGGTTTTTCATTTTTGACCCGAAATTGACCCCTATGGACTGATAGAGATTGGGCGCTTTTTCATGCCTTGACCCGAAATTGACCCTAAATTGACCCCTATAGAGAGAGGGTGCTTTTTCATGCCTTGACCCGAAATTGACCCGATGACCCCTATAAGAGAGAGGGTGCTTTTTTGGAAACATTATTTGGCCAGACTTTTGGGAGAACCGAATTCTATATCTTTGACTCCTCAACACACACACACACGCACACGCACACACACACACAGACACACACAGAGCGCGCGAAGAAGAAGAAGAAGAAGAAGAAGAGAGAGATTAAGAGAGAGAGCTCGTTCCGCTTTTGTTTCAGTTTCGAAGCCTCGGTCTGAGAGATTGCGCTCTCGCGTCTTCTAATCAAGAAACTGAAAAGAAACGAAGAAAAAAGATTAGTACTACTTTCGTGGAAATAAAAAGTAATATCTATATAGAGTATTGTTTAAGTCAATTAATGACGACGAGTGCGATGATGATGGAACACGTATTGATTGAAGAAGAACAAAGTGATGCTAGTGCTAACGATAGGAATGATAATAGTAAGCGATGGTACGCACTCGTGGGATTTGATTCACGGGCGGACGAAATAACTGAATTAGAACAAGAGTTGTTAAGGACGACGACGAATAATAATAATAATGATAATGATAATGATAATAGAAATAAAGAAAGGGAAAATGTTGCCTATGATGACAGCGAGACGACGACGATGAGGATGATTATTAGGCCGCCGAGTAGGTTGGGATTTTTCTCGACGACGTTATTAGCCGACAAGGAGGAGGAAGATAATAATAATAATAATAATAATAATAATAATAATAACGGTGATTCAGGTGGGAACGTTGAAGCGGAGGAGGTAGATGCAGCGGACTTGTCGCCTGCGACGAGTCCTGGTAACGAACACGGTAAGAAACGAAAGAGACAAGAAAAAGATAATAATAATAATAATAATAATAATAATAATAATAATAATAATAATAATAATAATCAAACGACTACGACTACGACAAATACGAGAGAGTTGCCGCCTGGATGTAAGCCTGGAGGCCCGTGTGACCATTGTGGTGCCCTAGATTCACCTCAGTGGCGACGTGGGCCAGTAAAAAAGCCTTGTTTATGCAACGCATGCGGCACTCGGTTCAGGAGGACAAATTTCCTGGCTCCTCTCGCACCGGTTCCTACCACGAAGGTCTTGGAAGAAGACGCGATTGCGACGAAAAAGAATTATACAAACAATAGCGACGCTTCGAAAAGAAGCTCGCTTGCAATTGCGATGTGTTGATTTTTTTGTGGATATGTCTGCCTCGCTCTGTATTATATTGTTCAATGTATACTTTTATTATCATCTATTCAAATGTTGTACAAAATAAAAAAACTCCGACGATAAATCATCATACTAAACTACATTAAAAACGCTCGTAATAAACGCTTCGTCTCCATCAATTTTTGGTTTCGTTGCTCAACACGAGCGGCTTCTTCTCTTAATTTATTTAACATTTTGGATTCTTTCGGCGTCGACGATGCAATGATCATTTTTGCAAGCAAAGTCGTTGGCGGAGTTGTTGAAGAGGATGGCGACTCTTTTCCTGAAGAAATTACGACAGAAAAATTGTTATTATTATTATTATTATTATTATTATTATTATTATTATTATTATTATTATTATTATTATTCGGCGTGTTTGTCGAAGCAGAATCAGCGCTTGAATTCCTCGAAAGCTGCTCTCCGTTCACTTGTTGTACAAACTCGTTCGCTTTTTCATTCGCACGTTGCTTGAAATTCTTCAAGTTCTGCGCGAACTTTGACGTTTCGAATTGAGCGTTTAGAGACTCCATTCTACTCGCAAGAAAACCGGAAGTCTTCGAAGTTTTAGGCATCGGAGAGTCGTCCGTCGCGTGAAATGACGAATTATCTGCGTTATTTCGAGATAGTTGTTGCTGCTGCTCCTGAAGAAGTTCTCGTTGTTTCTGTTCATCGACGATTTCTTTAATTTCCGCTGCTAATCTTAATGCGACAGAGTTCGCAACTTCCACGGATGCATCCACGACTGAAACGCACTTCATGGCGACCTCGACTGTAATATTTTCAATAAAAGCAATCCATGACAACATCAACGTTTTCACGGCATTTTCACTTATCGATTGAATCATCTTGCACTTTTCTAAACAGCCATGAGTTGATTTCTGAAAATGCTCTTTGTTCAAGCGAGCGTTTAAAACGAGTTCAATGTCACCTCTAGCGCTTCCAATTTCACACAGCAATGCATGTCTCAAGCGAGAACGCGCTGATTGGATATCTTTCACGCGGCCAAACAATTCCATCTCGCGTTCTAAAGCGTGTGCGCGCCGAGAAATCATCGCATCGATTGCATTCGCCGTTACGCGAGCCGCATGTAATCGATGGTCTTCTTTTTCAATTTCATCCGTAAGTTTTGTCGCCTCTTCCATAGAATCCAGATGCGGAATATCTCCATCGAGTGCGTCGTTTTCTATAGTTCTTTCGCCTTCAAGTTTACTTTGTTTCCAAGGTGCGAGCAAAGTTTCTACACCAGCTGAAACTTTATTGCCACACGTTGCCTCTCTTGTTCGTCTTCGTTTACGGGCAAATTCGCTCCAGTTTTCAATCGCGCTTTTTCCTTTGATATCTTCATTCTGGAATAATTCTTTTTTACTTTCAAAGAATGAGCACAGCGTTTCTAAATCCTTTTGTGCTTCATCTTTTGTTTTTGTAACGAATCGAGCGACGCGATGTAAATCTTCGGTAAACTTTTTATCATTCTCCATTTTGATGGACTCGATATCGTTTTTATTGACGAGATCAACTTTTTCAATCGAATAAGAGATTTGGTTCAACTCGCTTTTCTCGATATCTTCCCACGATTCGTCATTATTTTTGCCGTTACCATTATGTGTTGCACTACTATCTAAGCTCGCTCTACCCATCGTTGCCGTCGTCGTCGGTGGAGACGTTCCAAATCCTTGCCGTTGCAAAGACTTTGGCGGTGAAAGTTCAAACTCTTCTTCGTGATTTCTAATAATATTATTGGTATTCGGACTTATAGCAGCACTATTCTCAAGTACGTCCTTAAGTTCTGACGACGATGATTGTAGTTTTGACCGTGATATGATGATCTTCAACACCTTCTTCAAAACCCCTATCTGATACAAAACTCGTTCGCCTCTTTCTAACGTGACGTTTAGCCAAGCTAAAGCTTGACGATCAACTTGTACTTTCGACAAATCCAACGCATCTCTAATCAAACATTCTTCATATCCCTCTCGAAAATCTCTCAATTCTTCGGCTAAAGTTTCTCTTTGTATAGCGAGGTCTGTAGAGGAAATCGCGTGGATTGATACTAAAGCCGCTTCAGTAGTCAGTTGCGCGATTCGACGAGCCGTGGCGTCTGAAACGCAAAAACGCAACTCGCGCTCGAGGTTCAAAATGAGCTCAATTATTGATACGCTCGAATCCATGTTAATTCCAGCTTTAGGCACTTCTAGAATTTCTCGTTTTGTCTTCTGAGCAGAATTCGTCGTCTGTACGGCATCAGTTTCATCTTTTTGTACTGCTACTCCTAGCGAAGAAGTTGATGATGTATTGGTGGTTTTCTTCTTATCATTTTTTTTCTCGTTTGATGTACTAACATCATCATCATCATTATCATCATCGTTGTTCGATACTTCTTCGTAATCACCATCAAGTTCTTGTTCTTCAAAACTATCTTCTTCTTCTTGTTCTGTTGCGGCTTGTACGACGCTTAAATCATCGAACAAAACCTGCGAAAACGAAGTCGCTTTACTTTCTCTCGTCTTCATCGTCTTTTCTAGTTGCATCTTGAAATCATCTTTACTATTAGTTGTCGTTGATTTTTCGTTCGATTGTTGTTGTTGTTGTTGTTGTCTTATAATGTCTAGCGCGTTTGGTATACCTTCTGATATCATTTTCCTATACACTTCTTCTCTTTCTCGTTTCAAACAAGTCGTTAAATCGCCGTCTTCTTCGAGCACTTCGTCCTCGACTGATTTCAAAAACATTTCGTCCATCTCCTTGCATAACATATCAAATCTGTTCTCAAATCGTTCGAGCGATTGTTCGCTACTACCAACATCTTTCCCTAAATTTTGTAATCTCTCCACTGCTTCGCCGAGCTCTGTTGCATCGAGTAATCTCTCCACGTTAGCTTCCAACAACGCAACGCTGGCGGCGAACAAAGGCGCTCGATGTTTACTCTCAATAACTCTGTCCCATACTCTAAACGTCAACCTGGTCGGTAACACGTTCACGAACAAAGTCAACAACCATTGACTACTAGTAATTGCACTAACTATATTATCCGTAGCCAAAGCGTCTAAATGAACACCTAGTTCTGGAATCATTCTATGTATACATCGAGCGAAAACTTTCTGATCTCGCGCGGCGCCTACCATGCCCTCCGTAAAATACCCTTTTACGATCTCCGATACGATCACATCTAAAGACCAAAACGCTTCGTTCTCGTTCATCCCACTCAATAACAGAAACGCGCTTATGAAGTTCATGGATTGTACGTATCCAGTCTCTTTGTTATAATTCGCGTATGCCGTAAGAATTCTCTTAAGTGACTCCCACATCTTTTCGCCAGGTTTGGATAACCCGCAATTCTCGAACGTTGAGCCAGTCCTAGGCAGATCTTTCTCGATTTGTTGACAAGTCTCTTGTTCTCGTTGATTCTCGGTTTTGTTCAGCGCAGACTTTGTCAGAAATCGTTCGAAGTGTTTATTATTATTATTCGTCGTGTTCGTTATGAGTTTTCGAGTCCAATGCGAAGCGCGTGAGTTTTCTTCGTGTAGAGTGGATTTGAGCCATTTCTTTAGTTCCGGGGTCGACCTAAGATGATCGATTACTTCGTCTTTTGTTTTGTCTTCGTCTTCCTCTTCCATCTCTTTAGTATTCAATTAATTGAAGAGAGGTGTTAAGTGAGTACTCTACTGATGATGCTGTGGAAATTTTTGCAATTTTTATTAAAATACTCTGATGAGTTTAACGTGAAGATGACCGTGTATCACTCGTCGTCATCGTCGTCTACGCTGCTGCCGATCTTATACGATCTTATCTCCAAGCGCTGGAAGAACTTCCTCGTCGAGCTATTAAATCGTACGTCGGGGGAGACAACGCTACGGCTTCGGCCCAATCCGCGAGACCGTACTGACCGAACGAAGGTTTTATGAACGTTCGTATGAGAATAGGTTTCTTTGAATCGGCTATGAACGCTGATATCATTCTCGAGTATATCAAATCATTTGCTTTTGCAATGCTGTGTCGCATGATCTCAGCCGGTGTCATTAATCGATGTTCTCTGGCTAAAATTTCTACCACGATACTCTTAGTATCTTTTTGAGGATCTTTAGTCTCCGTAACTTTTTTTTCCGGCTCTATTGACAAACCACCGACTGTTTCATCTTCTATTATTGAACCATTTAAAGTTCTCGATTCTTTCGAACCTTGAACAATCACTTTCAAGCGTTCAACGTTCTTGTTCGATGCGTCTAACAAATGTCGCTGCTTCTCCAAAAGCGCATTCTGGTTCTCTGAAATAATTTTTACGAGGTTTAAATGTTTGACGTGATCTTTAGAGAGCTCATCAAAAGCTTCTTTATTCAACTCAAATTCGCGCTTTAGTTTAATGTATGCCGCCGCAAAATTCGTCGATTTGTGCAACACAACTTCGTCGTTATTATTCAACTTTTTACTCTGTTTTCTCAAAAACTGGCTACCACAAATATACACTCGACCCCAATTTTCTGGTATCGTCTCGATTACTAGACAATCGATAGCATCGTCTACGACGTAGACTTCTGTTCCTGGTTTACTATGACCTGGTTTTGTTTTTAAGCGCATTATATTATTATTACTTTCATAGCGCGCGTGAATTGATTAATGAAGGAAAGAGAAGAGTTGTATTTTTTCGGATTTTCCGATATAAATAATTGTAAACAAAATGCAAACTGATATTGATATTGATATTCCGATACAGTGCTGGCATATCTTGTACTGCTATGTACTGATGGTACTGGTATGTTTATATATTGATACAGCAACGCTTGTGATATGCGCAATCTATACTCCTTTACTCTGCTAACGTATATTTACCGTGCCTAATTTTTGAAAACGTTCGTCTTATTGACTTTTTATTATTATCGTTCCTGAAAATGTCGTAAATGGAGGCTATGTTTAAACCTTTACTCGTAGATAACGGATGTCTCGCGATATCCATCGGAGAAAGCTCTCTTTTTTCTGTTCGAAGGACGGCGATAATGATTTGTTTCGTGAATTCTTTTCGAGTGCTAGTGAACACGTCTGGTTCGAGCTGAAGGCCATTACTTAGCAGAAGTAGGACGGGCGCGAGATCTTTCATCTCTTCGTCGTCAATCTTTTGTCTGAGCTCGTAAAGCATATCCATTTCCTTGACGTGATCTCTTAAACACTGCAGCGCTTTCTTCTGCTTACAATACAAAACCAATTTTCTCTCGAGTAGATCATTCCTCGAGCGCGCGTGAATCAGTTGCCTCGTGCAATCGCGCAGTGCCTCTAAGAGCTCCTTCTTGTACTTATCTATCAAGTTTCCGTTCATATCAACGAGTTGCATCGAAGCACTCGTCGTCGAAGAACTGGCCGTAGATACTTGACTTCTTCCTCTATTCTTCTTCTTTGCTTTTAAACATTCGATGCGTAATTTCTTATCGAACGCGATATATGTTTGATCGAAACCAAGTTCGAGAGCTTTTTTTCTCGCTCGTAAAATATCTAATATTTTCTTCGAAGATGGAACACGCGCGTCGTTATTCGAGGCGAGTCCGCATTCGATGAAGCAACTTAAATCATCTTCTGAATAGATTTGCTTAGCATCGTTCGGAAGTTTTCCGTCCATTTTTGTGCGTGCGCGTGCCGATATGTGTACGTACGTAGCAATTTTAATGACGCAGATATATTTTTCTCGTTGTAGGATACTTTGTACTTGTTAGTATTTTAAGAAACAAAGCATGCGAGACAAAAATATCGCATACACCACGATACTACTCAGAAACAGTAATGCTACGATGTAATAGTAGATGTACGGTACAGATAAGTAAAACATTGCTCACTCATACTTATTAGCTATCGAGTTAAGAAAATGCTATTATATATATATATATATATCATATCATATCATATCAAGAACGAATGATTCTCTCTCTCTCTCTCTCTCCCTCTCTCTTCTGAATTATTGAAGTTCGGCAGCGGCGAGACATAAAGCGTTCAATTTCATAGATTCTTCTTCTTCTCCTCCTTTTACTTCTTTTTTTCCAGTCGCAGCAGCAGCAGACCCTTTTGTTGTTTTGCCTAGTAGATTTTGCTTTTCCAGTTTCTCGTTCGACATGAACCCTTCCGGTTGCTTACGAACAGTCGTTATTAATATATCGAGCGGCGTTTCTTGCAAATAAGTTGCCAAATGTTCGTACTTGGCTGACGAATAATTTAACTGAGGAACGCCTTTTCCGTTTTTCTTCGGCGGTCGACACTTTAAAGCTATGATATCCCAAGCGTTCGCTGCGTCTTCTTCTCGTTTCCAGCCTCCTAAATAAACTTGTTTCCCAGCCGCACCTGCTTCACCTTTCATCCACATATGCGCTTCCCACCTTCCGGAATTTTTATGTTTCGTTACTCCTTTGAATTGGCTCGTTCGCAGCGTTTGAGTTTTTTTGATGTTGGTGTCGGTTTTATGGACTTTTTCTTGATGTTTTTGCTTTTTCTTGATGTTCTTTTCTACTAAGTTTACGGGCTCATTTTTTTCTATAACTACAGCCGGTGGCGGCGGGGCGCTCGTCTCTTCTCGTTTCCTTTTCATGGCGGCTTCGTTTTGTTGTTGCAGTCGTGAATCGTGAATCGTTTGCAGTTGAATCATAGTCCAACGACTCATGAAAGCTTCGCACTCTTCGTCATTTTCTTGCTTCCGTAGCTCAAATTTTCCTTCCATTTCTTTCAACGCGTTCGCGCAAACGAGTTGCACGTTCTGCAAGAGTTTCTCTTTCTCTTCAATACACTCTTTCAGATGCTTATTTTCTACTTTTAAAACGTTTTCTCGCTCGATTGCGCGCGAAAGACTCTCCTCTTCTTCATTTTTCTTCAATACCTTTTTTTGGTCAAAAGTCTCGTCATCATCAATAAGTTTTGGAACTAATCTTTCTTCTAATCGACAATCTTCGCGCAAACCTGAATCTTCGGAATATTCTACCGATTTTTCTTCTTCGTTCTCGTTTTCTTTATTCATCGTCGTTTGTTTTCTCGCTTCACTCGCAAGTAACTTCGATTTCAGATGGTGTCTGTGTCTATTATTATTTTGACCGACGAGTTTGCATTGACTCTCCTGTAAATCTCGAAGTAATACCTCCGAGCGACGAAGCGCTTCGTTCAATAATGAGACCGTGGTTGAGTTCGCGATGGCATCGTTCAACTGTTTCTGTGCTTCGTCAGATCGACCGTTCATCTGTTGGTCCATTCTTCGTTCGAAAGAGAGAGAGAGAGGAGAGCGCGAAGTATTATATTTAGTTACAAATAGTCAAGTCTTGTTTGAAGCGTTTATTTTTTTGAAGAGGAGACTTTTATTAGCAAATTCGACTTTTCTTGGATTCGGTCATTTAAAATCACTTCAAAAGAATCCCTCTAACTCTCTCGTTTTAAAACCGCGAAGGGTAAATAAGAAAAAACGAGAAATGAGCGCGTCGTATCTGCGCGCGAACATCGCTGCCGAAGAACAATCATGGAAAGTGCTTCCGATGGTCCGAGTTTCATCTTCGAACGATACTGCAAAGAACAGATCGATCAAAGACGCGTTTTCTTTAGAAGAAGAAGACGAAGAAGTCAACAACGACGACACCAATACTACCAAGAAGAAAGAGGTTTTAATAAGTTTTGAGAAGTTCTTCGAAAAGTGCGCGAAGAAGTATCAAACGATCGAGTCAGTTTTTGATAACGCGAAGAAGACTAACGTAGAGGATGTCCCGTTTCAGTTTTTTCCACCAGCGTATGATGGGTGCGATATCGAGTGCGCGATTGAGACGAAGTATATCGAAGTTGTCAAAACGGTCGTCCAGGCTGAAGGTTTGTTTAGGTTTTGCGAGAGAGATGAGTTTTTGTTAGATGATTTCGGGGACGATGAGAAGATATTGAAGGTGCTACCGGACGCGGTGTTGAATTCTTTAATGTTCAGATCGTCTAAGTTTGAAGGTTTCGGGTTTAACGAGAACGCTTCGACGAGAAGGTTTGCGTTGCGTGTCATCGATACTTCCAACAAATCTTCGAATGCTTTTATATGCGAAGGGATTGATATAGAGCGACCGTTCGTTCGAAGAGAACAACAACAAAAAAACTCAATGATTATGGTTGATAATACATATCATGGAGATGAGAAAGAAGAAAGAACGGTAGTTCCGAAACCTACGTTGGATTTTGCGAGCGTGACGCCATTTAAGCTCTCGATGAAATTAGTTGGCGACTTACAAGCGGCGTGTAAGAACGCGAAAGTACGCGCGTCCGATGTGAACGCTTTTTTTCCTCCATCAATCGCTACTGCTAATGAGAATAATACTAAAAAAAGAAAACAAGAAAATTCTTCTTCAGTGGTAGTAGATTACAACAATTTACCGAAAGTTCTTGATATTTCGAAAACACCTATCTGCGTCGTCGCAATGCCCAGAGTCAATAAGGACGCTTTAGTCGTAGCTTTGCGACGAGAGCTACCAGAGTCTCTGCAGAGCCTTTTTGAAAGAGATGAAGATTTTTTGAGAGCATTCGCATTGAGCAGTCATTTAAGTTGCGATGATGATACGTGCTTAATTACGCGCATGGATTTGAAGGAGAGAAAAGAATTCTACGGAGTCAAGTATGTTGATATAAAATTCGAGTTAGAAGAGGGAATATTCATTTTCCCGATTCAATTGATATTAAAAAAAAATGGTGCCGTAGAAGTCGTCAAAAATCGCAATAACGAAGGATGTAGTCAAAACTTGGCCATTAAGAATTTATGCGAAGGCATTGAAAATAAAACGCATTTAGGAGTTTCGTTATCGTTTGAAAGAAATGCTGAAAATACGCCTGTGCCAAAAGTACTTTTACAAGAGAAAGAAGGAGACCAAGATAACGATATCGATCCTTTGATGCGATCGCTTTTAAACAACAAAGATTCATCGCCACCGTTCTTAGGTTTTCGCATCGATCAGACTCCTTCTGAGTTGAGAAGAGCGGTCGGAAATTCAGCAGAACAACTTTTTGGAGAAGATTTGATGGGCTTTTCCTTGGGGACCCCGTCATCTATGCTCCCGTTAATGCACGACTTACAACAAATGCCGCTCATCGACAGCATGGAACGACATCAGTGTTCTTTTCTTATAACTCCTTCGACAACGAACAGACATGCAGACAGACGTGAAACTTTGCGCAGCAGTGTCAAAAGGCCACAAGTGGAATCAGAGCCAGACACGCCGGAGAAAGTTGTGAACATACCCTCGAAAAGAGAGGAAAAAGCAGCAGAGAAAGCGAAAGCAGAAGCTGAAAGAGCGCTTATTTCGAAAATTGATTCAATGGTGAGTACGAAAAATCATCGTGCTGTCGAGAAGTTAACCATTGTTGAATGTCTTTTGTTCATTAAATCGAGAGATCGAGCGTTTAGTGAAGAATGCAGGATTGATGTCGGCAGACGAAAAATGCACAAGGCGGAACTGGTTGAAATCGTGATGAGAGACGGGAAAAGAAGCACTACTCGTGCGACGAAGAAATGATGAAAGTCGCTCGATTAGCTGCGTTTATTATAGAGTTTTTTTTAAATGCATACATACATATGTGCGGGAAGATAATATTTAAGAGAACATTTTCGTGGCGACTTGCTTCACGACGATGGAAATCTTTGTTTCATCATCCAAGCTTAAGGCATCTTTCGGGTTTGCATTCATAGAATCAACGACAAAGGGAATTGTACTCTTTGTTTCGGCGATGCACGCGTTAGCAAAGTCGAGCATCTTTGCAGAACTAACATCTTCTCTTTCCGCGAACGACGTTTTTGTCATTGCGTAAATACCTACAAACGATTCTGCGATTGATCTCACCTCACCAGGCGTTTGCTTCAAAAACAACCCTACGGCGTTCGATTTGGCATTCATTTTTCGTTTCTCTTCACCGGATTTTCCAAACGTAGACATGTCTTCGGATTGCATGAGTTGCAAGCGAAGTTCTAACGCGTTGATCTTTTTAAAAGCCTGCGCTTGTCCAGGAGCACCTATGCGACTCACGGACATTTTTTGATCCCAAATCCAACCGGTCTTCTCGTTGAAATCTTTAATGAACACTTGCCCATCCGTGATTGACATAAACTCCTCGACGAGTGAACGCGATTGAACGAATTCGTTCTCTGGCGCACTCGTTTGATTTTTACGTTTTGTAAGCGTAATTGAATCGTTCGTTGATGTTGATGAACTGTTTTGTTCAGTGGCTTTATGTTTCGCCTCGAGAGCGGCGGCAAGTTTATTTTGCAAAGCTTCCGGGATCTTGTCGAAATTTGCAACCGATTCTCTGGCTCTCGACATGAAATCAATCGAACTCGCTTTTTCACTACTCGCGTTAATAGTCTCATCCTTATCGTAAGCACCAATGGGATGCGTCATTGCCCCCAAAAGCGTAATCGAACCTCCGCCTAATTTATCGTTCAATCGAGCTATGCGTTGTAATGTTGTTCCTAAAAATCGCCTTCGCTCTGCCATTGCCGCGCTAACTAACATTCCTTCAATCTCCTCTCTATTTTCTCCTGATTCATCGTCTAATCTTGTATCTGGTGCCAGAAAGGCCATTTCGCGCGCGAATCCAGTCATGCCGCTGAAATCATCGATACACAAAAGAGCGTCTTGGCCATTTTTCCTCGCTCCTTCGGCGATTGCAAACGCGGTCAAAGTTGCAACATAACGCTCTGTAACCGTGGCATCTTTTGAAACGGTGACCATTGTTGTTTTCGTATTCGTCTTATTATCCTTATTATCATCATCTAATTTGAGAATCTTTGCGATTGCCTCTGATTTTTCTTTACTCGCGCCGACGGCTGCGTATATACATCTCACGTTACTCGAACTCTGCGCTTTAATTGCCATTTGCAAGAACTCGGAAAGGCCCGTGTTTGGTTCTCCAGATACGAGTAAACATTGTCCACGCCCAATAGGTGTCAACACATCAACCGCAGTTGCACCTGTGAGAAGAGGTGTCGTGATCGGTTTCCTCGCGTCAACTGGAGGCGGGTCTCGAATTAACTCTTCGCCAGTATATTTCGTCATATATTCATCCGAGATCGATTTAAAGCCTTCGATTGATACGGGCGCCCCGAGCGCTGATACAATCTTACCTCTTAAATCTTTCTCTGGTGGAATTTGAAACATTATCGTTTTCCGCGTAGTAGTAGTAGTAGGGGAAGAAGTCTTTATCGTCGGCGGCGGCTTCGCGTCAACATCATCCTCATCATCATTCACATCATTCACGTCATCGCCAATCCTAGCGACTTCACAGAAGTCATCAACCTTAATCATTGCCACGTTATCTAAATCTGGGACGTGCACAGAACCAATTTTAGTCGCCATCATAGCAAACGATTTCGGTTCCCTGTGCCCTAACAAAACCGCCGTCGCCTTAGTCCCAGGGAACGCTAACGTACTCCCTAACCTCACCGACGAACGTAATCCTTCGATGACCAATAAACCTCCTCGCTCGACCGATCTCACTACACCGGTTTGTCCAACCGAAGTGTTCCCATTCGTCTCCTCTGCAGTACAGTCAATGACCTCCTGCCCATCGAACGTCTCGTTCGCGCGAGAGTTCGCCTCAGTCGTAAACGCACGCGCCACTCTTTCGTGCTCGCAAAAACTCTTCGAAGTACTGCTCTTGCACGAGGTCGATTGCACCCATTCTCTCGCTCGCTTATGATCACGACTACACATGCGACGCATTACACCCGTCGCTCTTCTCATCTTCACCGAGTGCCCGGTCGTACTTCCCACGTTCACGGTCTTCGAAGCCGCCACTGATTGCATATCCAAAATTACGCTCAACAAACGCTACCGCTCGTTATATCAACTACTACTACTATACTACTACTACAACAACTACAACTACTGCTACTATTACGAGAGAGAGAGTGAGAGAGAGAGAGGGCCTTCGCGGTTGATTTCTTTTGTGAAGATCAAGATGAGTGTAAAAAAGTGAGGCACGAAAAGCCGTTTCCCCAAAACGGTTTGAAGGGTTGGAGAATTTAGGGTGTGGCTCGAGTTTAGGGTTGAAACCCTAAACCCTAAACACCTTATCAGCATCAGCAGACGACGAAGAAGAAGAAGATTCACTCAACGAACAAAACGACTTCGCGTTCCGCGCTTTATCCAATCCACACGCTCTCTCGCTCGCTTAGCACTAAATCGCTCTCTTAAATCAGTAATGTCTCAGCAGCAGCCTTGGTACGTAGAGCGCAACGAAGTCAAAACGAAGAAACAGAAGCAGACGAGGACTGTTATCGCGGCGAGTACGATCGAGAACGAAAACGAGCGAACGAAAGTGAACGGAACGAAGTCTGACGCGAGTGATCGGACGACGACGAAGAAGAAGAAGAAATGGAGGAACAGTAATACGGCGAAGAAACGAAAGAAGAACTATGAAATGAACAACGCTCGAGCCGTTGCGGCTGACTGCGTAGACGGCGATGAGCGAGAGAGGATTAGGAAAGAGAGCGAACGAAGAGCGATGCTCGAGAAAGCACCGAAGGTCTCCATGAACTTCCAAAAGCTCATCGCGTTAGGGGAGATTAAGCAATCCGCGAAAGGGAAACATAGGAAACATGATTTTGAACGGAAAAGGAAAGAGGATGATGATGACGATAGTAACGATGACGATAATGGTGATGATGGTGTAGGGGAGTTGAAGAGACCGGTGCCTCAGTCGAGGGATCAATCCGTGACTGAGATTCTCGGTATCGATTGCGAAATGGTCGGCGTAGGCGAAGACGGGCAAAGGTCCGCGCTCGCTAGAGTGACAGTCGTGAACGAACACGGTAACGTCGTTTTAGATACGTTCGTGGATGTCATTGAACGCGTGACTGATTATCGAACGAAAGTGTCAGGTGTTCGTCCGAGAGATTTGAAGAACGCTCCGAAGTTCGCGGATGTTCAGAAAATGGTTTCAAAACTCATAGAGAAGAAGATAGTCGTCGGTCACGGGTTGAAGAATGATTTCAAGGCGTTACTTTTGAATCATCCGCGCGAGCGTACGAGAGATACTGCTTTATATCATCCACTTACTAGACCTTTGAGATCACACGAACGATGCGTCGAAGGCGCGCCGAGAGGTCGAGGAAGTCGTAGCTTGAAGGAATTGACTAAAACGCATTTGCGAATGATTATACAAGAAGGCGAGCACTCCTCGGCCGAAGACGCGAGAGCTGCTTTGTTTTTGTACTCGAAATTCAAGAAGAAGTGGGAGCAATCTCTTATTAGGAAAAACAATAATAATAATAATAATAATAATAATAATAATAGTAAAATTGGTGGTAGCAGGAAATAGAAAAGTAGAAAAGTCTCCTTTCATTATGATTAGTAGTATTCAACAACAACAACAATAACAATAACAACAACACGCACTCTACAATTTGCGGTCACGATTCATTAATCTCGCTGCCACCTTTACCTACGTCATCGGTCCTATGGCTGTCTAAAATTTACGCGGCTTCATTCCTTAATCTCGCTGCTACTGTTACCATCGTCATCATTCCTACGGCTATCTAAAATTTACCTTGCTTTTGCTCTTTCAATCTTAAGATTTTATTCTGAAACTCGACCAGACCGAAATCGTCCCAAAAATTCCACTTCGCTTCTTTAGGATATACTATTATTGGCTCTAACGGTGTACAATTCTTTGATATTCTTAAATGCGCTCGCAGGCGTTCGGCTGAACGCGTTTCAAAACCGCGCCCATCATTTCTATAAACAAACCTCGCTGAATACCCCTTGTTGTGCGGACCGTTTTCGCAACACCGTTCGTCGCATCCGCAGCATCGAAAATAGACAACAGGTTCGTTCGATATTAATCGTTTCGTTTCTTGCGCTCCTATTAAAACTAATATTATGGACGAAAACGCAAACACCGACGATAAAACGACGCCAGTACCAACGGTCAACGAAACTAAGCCACTTTTCGCGTACGTCGGCCCCATTTCCCCAAACGCATCCTTCACGTACGTAATAATCCCATCCGAAGCGTTAATAGTGATGTAATAAAACCCAACGCTAGCGAATACACAAAACACCGCCGAAGCCCAAATCGGACCAGGCGGTCTATTCGCGGGCAATCTTCCACCCACTAACTGCGATCTCTCTCTATTTCTAATTCGTTTCTGTTCATTTCGTTCTCGTTCGTTCATATCAACCCTCTCCTTCTCTTTATCAATATAAATCATATCGTTTCTTTCCTTCAATCTCTTAACTTTTTGCAAAAGTGCTTTGTTCTTTGCCTCTTCCGCTCTAATCGCCGCTTCTTTCACTATGACATCCGCCGTCGTCGAAGTCTTCATATTCCGTTCATCGTCATCATTCAAGGCTCCTACTAACTTTACGAAACGTCGTCGTTGCTGTTGTCGTCGTCGCCGTGTCGTGCGAATCAAATAATAACACCGTCCCCTACTTCCCTGTAGAGAAGAACACGAAGAAGACGACGTCGGATTCGTTACTAAAAAACTGGACCGCATTTCTCTCACACACACACGCACACACACGCGTGCGCGTATTCACTGCTATTAGTTATAGCGATCTGCGCGTATCCAAGCAAGCGCTTAGTCGTACACGCAAAAGTGAAGTTTACTCTTGATGAAACGATTTTGCCACATCTCCTTTTTTAGATATTTTCAAGACGGTGTAAATGTCTAATACGCGCAATAAAACTCTCTCTCTCTCTAAAGCACGAATAAATAAATCAGTCATCGATCTAAAAAACGCGCTCCTCCTACTCTTCTCCTGCTTCTCCTTCTCGTTCTTCCTCGTTCTCCCTCGCTCTTCCTTCGTCTTTGTCAATTTGAGAACATCCGTTGTCAATTTGAGAACATTGTCTTAAAGTTGTCTTAAAGTTGTCTGTGCCGGATATATATATATGCGCATAAACTTCCTCTCGAGAACGACGACGACGACGACGAATTCATTGAAGAGGGACAGTAGTTTGAAGTTCGGTGCTTTAGTTATCGCGCTAGTGATAACGCTCGTGTTTCTAATAAACAGTTACAGAGAACAGAGGAAGATATTGTTATTGAACGATTTTAGTAACAGCGAACGAGTCAACGAAGAGATCAAAGGGGCGACGCAGGAAGATTTGAAAAACTTGGAGACGAAAGATTTGCTCGCAGCGTTCGAGGAATTAAAGCTCGAGAAGAGAACGATTGAGAAGAGAATAGAGGAGGTTTTTGGTGTATAGTAATACATATATAACGCACGGAAAATATGATTGTGTGATTATCGTCGTGAGTGTGCGTAGTGGTCCGTTATTGCGAGAGATAATAAAATGAATCGAGCGCTCGATAAACGTACGCTAGCGAATGAACAATATAAAGTACAACGAATCGAACTGTTGAAGCAGAAAAAATATAAAATAGATGAGAAAACTTCGAGAGATTTGTTAGAGGAAATGTGTTGGAAAGTGCAGCCGATTATGAAGAAACGAGAGTGGACAGTGCCAGTGGTTACTGAAATGCCGCCGAAGAATACGGGAGCGATTGGGAAAAACTTTAACAGAGGAGAGAAGATTACAATCATGGTCAGGAAACCGGAACGGTTTGGAGGATCGAAGAAAGGAGATAAATTTTTTGATTTAGAACACTGCGTGTTAGTCATGCTTCACGAACTGTCACACATTACGCACATGAATCATAGCAAAGATTTTTGGAAGTTATTGGACGAATTGACCGAGGAATATTACGCCCTGAAAAAGGAAGGCAAAGGAGGTACTGGCGAAGGATTTGATGCGAAATCAATTGGGAAAATAGGCATGCGCGGTTTTGGTGGTATTTGGGACAAGAAGAAAGCGGGAGAAAATCCTGCCGATGCCGCTCGCAAAGCCGCTTTGAAACGTCAAGAGCAACATAATAAGATGATTCCTATTGGCGGCGTAAAACTAGGAGGCGGAACTTTGCGAAACAATCCAAATATTGACCCGAGAGAAGCTGCGCGAGTTGCAGCTGAAAATCGCATGAAACAAACGGCTATTTTTTCGAAACAATTTGGTTTAGATTTAGACGATGAAACGATAGAAATAGACATGTCATCAGACGACGACGGCGATGATGATGATAATGTCGTCGCAACGAAGAAGAAAAGTAATACGAAAGAAATTATCGTGATCGATTTACTGAGCGATGTAAGTAGTAGTAGCAGTGATGACGAAACAGTAATGCAAGGGGGCATGAAACGAAAGTGTTTGTGTTGCGATGGAAATTCTTTCTGTAAAAAACCGTTTAGTTTATAGGTTAGCTAGAATTAGGGGTTTGCGCAACAATTATTATTTGCGCGCTTGAAAAATCCGACAATTAATCCGTTCATGTTCTTGATTTAATCTCTCAAAAATGGACCACTCGTAATTCACAACATGTATAGAGGTCTCTTACTTTAAATACGTGCGGAGGTATCTCTCATCCGACCAAACTCGTCCCAGGTCCCATGATTGACTTCCTCTTCCTAGGCTCTTGCACGACAATACGCATCTGCCTCGGTCGCTCTACGTCGACGATTATATACCCAAACGGTTCGTCGATATTCTCCTGATCATATTCAGCGTGCACGATTGCGTTCCCTCGACTTCCTCGGCAATGAAATTGCACTCTCACGATCTCTCTCCCAGTCGCCGGATCTCTCACGATTGAGTGCGGAATCCTTTGCCGTTGACTCCTATTCCTGGACTCTGACCCGTACCCAGTCAAACTTCCCCCAAGCGCGCTCGTTACCCTAGTATCTCTCTCAATCTTCTTCAAAGCTTCGTTAAACGCGATATATTCTTTAGGCGTAATGAACAACTCCTTACTGGCAAAGAATAGCGCGGCCGCGGCCAGTCCTAATCCTACGACGATGACGACTGAGTACCCGGCAGTTTCCGCTTTCGTGACCGGTTTCTCTGGTATCCATTTATCAGTGAGTTCATCGAACTCGTCGTCGTCGTCGACTATCAACGCTTTATTATTAGTATTCGTACTACTTTTACTATCGCTACTGCTACTAGGCTGCCTCGCCTTTTTTACGAATGCGCTCGCGTGCAAATAGTTCCTATTATTACGAATACTCACGGACGCAGACCTACGATAACTCGCGCTACATCTCTCGCCATCATCATCACCGATCTCTTTCGCAGAACTGTGACGATAGTAATACCTATAATTCCTTCGTTGCAAACAGAGACCGTTTGTTACTTCATTTGACGTCGTCGTCGTCGTCGTCGATAGATCCAAAAAACTCGATCTCGCTCGAATCAATTTCAAAGACGAAGATGATGTTGTTGTTGTTGATGATGATGAAGAAAGAGTATTCGTCGCACGACCGAAGTTCCTGCAAAAACCTTGCAAAGAAGGAGAAGGAGAGGAAGAGGAAGAAGAGGAAGAGGACAGTAACGCGCGCGCGATTCGTCTCGAGACCGTCATTTTAAGTACGATAAATGATTGTATTTTAAAAGTGCATCCAACAGTAGGGAAATCACGCAGTCAGTCCGTACTGAAATCCCCCTCATCAGCAATTTAGCATCAAGTACCTCTTTCCTGTGTACTGCAGTCTGCAGTATAGGCACTACAACCCTAAACCCTAAACCCTAACCCTACAATACACCATAGTAGGCACCGTAGGCATCAAAATCAGTGCTGTGTGGAAATTCTCCCAGCAGCAGCACTTCTTCCATTTCTTGCTCTGTGCTCATCAGCAAACTCTCTTCATGCTTGTTTGGACTTTTTGGACGGTTACGAAACACGGAACAGAGTTTTTGACTGCCGTCGACCAGTAAGTCGTCGTCCTAAACGCTCGACTGAACTGATACAGGGTTCGCATAAATAAAAGCATGTTCACGTTCGGGACGATCAATGACCCGGTCGAGAAACTGAAGCGAGAGCAGAAACTCGAACGCGAGCGAATTGGGAAACTGCGAGATCAGAAGAAGAGACGCGAGAGCGATGCGACGACCAGGGCTGAGTCGTCGAGCATGGCTTCGAAGAGGGAAGAGAAAAAGCAGTCGCAATCATCGATCGAAAAGGTCGTTTGGAAAGCGTCGTTGCGAGTGCGAGTGAGAGATTTAGCGATCGAACGAGGTATTCGGGCGAGGACGAGTGATAAGGTACAGCTCCCGAAAAGTGCTCTGCGGATGGTCGAGAGAGCGCGGCGGAGCGAGTTTGGATTTACGTTTTTTTACGTTTCTTTCGTTACGGACGGTGACGATGAGAACAGTAGTACTAGTAACACTAGTACTGATGATAATAATGGCGTAAAAGGGTGTTACTGTGGGGTTTTAGATTACGCGGCCGATGAAGATACTTGCGTCGTTCCAAGCGCTTTAGCTAAACGACTTGGAATAATAATAGGCGATGGAGACGACGACGGCGAAAAAACGACAAATCATCGTCTAAGAGTCGAGTTTAGGGCGAAAGGGTTGGAAAAATGCGAATGGGTCAAGTTACAACCTCTCGAGAACGCGTTTTCAAAGTATTTAAACGATAACGCAGATGCAGATATTAAACTGGCTTTGGAAGATGCGTTAGTGCAACGCTCGTGCGTTAGCGTAGGCGACGTCTTTGATGTTTCTTTTCATCGCAACATTTTTCAGCTCAAAGTAATCTCTTTGAAAGTAGAGGGAGGTGAAGAGGCTCAAGACGCTTCGTTAATTGAAACCGACGTCGAGGTCGATTTAGCGCCATCTCTCGAGCACGATAAAGTGTTGGAAAAAATAGATAGATTGAACACCGCGGATGAGGAAAAACTTAAAAAAGACTTTGAATTGAAAACGCTCAAAGAACTAAACGAACGCACGAAATTGAAAGAAAAAGAACTATTTGTGGAAAAACAGAAACAGTTTCGAGAGATGATGTTAACAAAGTTACCTATAGAACCGCTCGTCGATAAAATGAGCAGTAAAGAAAACGTCGTCAGAGTGCGAATTACGCTTCCGAATGGCGAATTAATCACTCGAAGGTTTTTCAAAACCGACGACGTCTCGTCCCTCTTCGATTTCGTGTTTTCGCACTATTCTTTCAGCGATACTATTTGTCTCGTCACTCGAGGAGGATTGAAGCGTATACTATATCCTGAAAAGAAAAATAAGAGCATGTATTTAGCGGGCGTTTGCGATGGAGACTCGTTTTTCGTTGAAAAGATTTAGTTATTTTTCTATATTACTTTACTGTACAAGTACTTAATGAGTCAATATTCACTCATTATCATCTATCATAGAAGTCGTGGTTAATAATAAGAAATAGTTTATATACATATACTGTAGAATGTTTGTTTTTTGCGTATTCGGAAAAACGAGACCTTAAACCCAAAATTTTTTGAGTATTCTTAATTCTTACTAAACCCTAATTGTAAAACGAGCTTAAACACTTACAGAGTTCAGGGAATCTTGAAACTGGATACGCAACGCGTGCGCGAGTTCAAACCTCGTCGTCTGCGCTCTTACTATGAGCAGACGTGGCCGAGTGGTTAAGGCGTCCGGCTGCTATACCGACAATAATTTTTTTTGTTTGAATGATTCAAGAAGTTTTTGGTTAATGATTCAAGAAGTTTTTGGTTAATGAATTATATGTAAAGATCGAATTACAAAGACAGGGGGGCTAATTTTGTTTAGAGCTGTTCGTTGAAGCATCAATCAGCAGTCTTGTCAAAAAACATAAATGTTTTCTCGAATTATTATTCACGAATGAGTTGAGCAAAAACGGGTTTAGAGTAACGTTTGTCAAACTGGTCGTTTGAATTTAATTTATGACGATGATTATTACAGTCCATCAGCAATAGTTTTAGCAATTAGAATTTGTAGAGGAGAAAGTTTTTTTTAGCGCTTGCTTGGAAAATCGAGGGCGGAAAACTTTGCTTGACGTGTTATTAACGTGAGCACGCTGCGTTGTTCGCTAACGCCAAAAGCTCTTTGCTGTAGCATTTTCTGCAAAGGTCTGCGTCCATCAGAACCGTCTTCGATTTGTATCAATCACTATTCGTCGTTGCTCTTTCGCGTTGCACTTTTTGCAATTGAATGCGTTCAAAACCGTCTTCGATTTGTACCAATTAGAACCAGGACCACCCGGTTTTGTTGCGTCACAAGTCTCGCACTTTTTGTCCTCTGGATTACTCTCATCTTTTCTTATCTTCCTTTCTAAAGATATATTTAAAGATGCCGTCGTATCTATTGCTAACATTTCTTCTAACCTTTTGAATTGCGCTGGCGACGGCGTCAATCGAGCTTTCCCCGATCGATATACGCCAGTGTTTGGAAACACAGAAGCTGGTGGTTTCCCCGTGGCTCCATTTTTTTCAGGGACCGCATTCGCCGCTTCGTGTGTTATTTGTAGCAACTGTTGACAAATATGCGCATAAGCGGCTATTTGTTTTCTCAAAGCGTATCGTTGCTGTTCGGTCATTTGTAAAGAACTACTAATCGCGATGTGTTCGTTGTTTGTAACTTTAGCGAGTATTTTAGGTCCTCGTTCTTGTTCTTTTTCATCATCATTTTCTTCATCATTTTCTTCTTCTTCGTTGTTCTCATCGTTGGTGTTATCTTCATCGTCGTTGTTGTCTTCATCATCTTCATCGCCATCACCATCATCATCGCCTCCATCATCACCATCGTCTTCTTCTCCTTCATCTCCTTCTTCTTCCATTGCTTCTAAATCTTCTAAATCTTCTTCTTCTTCTTCTACGTCTTTATGATTATTATTATTATTATCAGTAGTAGTCGTTGTTGTTGTAGGAGGAGCAGGAGCAGGAGCAGTATCGACACTCATCGCATCATCATCACCATCACGATTGTTCTGATGCTGTTTCTCATCATCACGATCGTCGTTACTATGATCGATTGTTGTCGTTGTTGTTATTGTTGTCGTTGTTGCATTTTGATCAATGTTTTCTTCTTCTTCTTCTTTTTCTTCTTCGCCCATACTTATTATTACTATACGAGTATTATTATTATTATTTCTCTTAGAAACTATCGTTCGATGTTCGATTATCTTTCATGCGTATGAAAGGTTTTGATAAGAAATAGTGGTTTGTTCTTGTTCGTGTTGTTTAAAAAAAAGTATAGTAAAAAATACAGACAACACTGACGATGATGATAAATACCTCGTTTTCCCAACGTTTCATGGTAAATAGGTACGTTTTGCTTTGTGGTAAGCGGTAAGAAAGTATGAATTTATGTAAAGAAGTGGTTTAACGCATATTTTTGTGCTGTTTAGGATTTCACACCCTAAACATAAAGAAGAAATTAGGTGAGAATAAATCCCTACTCCTCCTCACAACATTTAATTCTTTCGTGCGTTTCGCCGTCGTTAGTATTAGTGTTCACTTTTGAGCCGCCGCTCTTCACATAAATAAATGTGATAACTATCTGTGCCATCCATGTCTTCCACTTACGCGACGGCAGAGCAAGAGAAGCATTTTGTAGCAGCGAGAGAAGCAACGGGAGCGGGACAAACAGCATCGACGCGCTTGCGCGCGATAGCTTTAATGGTATCCGCTTTCTTATGCGGCATAGCACTTCTCTCATCAACGAACGACGCTTCGACGATCACGACAGAGATCAATGAAACGATCGAAGATGGTTTAATAATGAGAGCGAACTTAAAAGTCGATTTAGCTGAACGAGAGAGTTTTGATTTAGACGTAAAAGGACAGCAAATAACGAATAGTAATAGTAAGAGAATAGCGTTGATAGGAAACGGTCGAGGCGTTTTAAAATCACGGAAAGGCGCAGAGATCGATCGCGAGTACGACATCGTCGGGAGGTTTAATTTCTTTCAAATACAAGGTTTCGAACGCGACGTCGGAACGCGAGTAGATATGTGGTTCTTGAACAAGTTAAAGCTACCCGGGAACGCAAAGTTCAGAGGGTCGACGACGACCGGTAAGTCGAAGATGAACATGAGAATAAAGCCGAGAGATGGGTATTTCATACCAGTACCGTTCGAAGTCTCTCAAGCGTGTCAAAAGAAACGAGGAGGGTTATCGTCGATATGCGTCCCCGATAAGAAGAACGTTAGACAGATTGATTCCGAAAAACGAGTTATTCAGAGAGCGTACGCGCGCTTTAAAATCACCCCAGAGTTTATCCCAGAACTCTACCAACGATTGTTACACTCGAAATACGAGTTCTTGCATAGATTCCCATCGACTGGAATTTTGGTTTTAGTGTACTGTCTCGAGCGATTCCCGAACTCCACAGTCGCTTTGCACGGGTTCGATTTCGCGAGCGACCAACCGCGCATCGGTCATTATTGGGAGAAAATCTTTAAACTCAGGACCGTGCATTCTATGAAATTAGAGAAACAGTTCGTTTTGAAGCTCATTGATTCTGGTCGCGTGCGTATTTTATAGACATGTAGTAGATAATTAGATTTATTGGTATGTATAGTATGTATAGAATCTTAGATTGAATAGAGAAAACTCTCGCGCTGAAGAAAGATATTTTGAATGTTCTCTCGCTTGCACTTCCCCACTTTTTGTTTGGCGTGTTTGTACTTTTGCCTTCTTCGTCGTCGTCGTCGTCGTCGTCGTCGCAGGCAAAACGCATAAAACACAATTTGGAAACAAAAATAGTCGACTCTTCATCTCCATCTTCTCCTCGCGAACGAAATCTTCCTCCTCCTCGAGAACATCCGATGGGATCGGAAAACGGCTCGAAGGAAAATAGTAGTACGATGAGCTCTTTTAATCAACAACAACCCTCTTCGTTATTACTATTAACGCGAAATTCGAAACACTCATCATCGATGGCGAAAATAGCAACTATTGTGATCATGATAATAGTCTTTTTCGTGATGATATCATCGTATTCACCGGAAAGTCATAGGTCTATCGCGAATTTAGTAAGCGAGTCGCCAGAGATTCTGGAAGAAAAAAGAGTTTCATCATTACAACAACAACAACAACAGCAACTACAACAGCAACAACAACAGCAACAACAGCAACAACAACCGCGAATGACGGTATACGACCATTTCCCCAATCAATTTCAATTAGACGGCAACGCGTTCGATTTCACGACGTTAAAGGGTAAAGTTACGTTATTTGCGAACGTCGCATCGAACTGAGGATACGCAAACGCGAATTATAAAGGATTCGCGAATTTGCGTAAGAGATTTACGAAAGATGAGTTAGCAATCGTTTCCTATCCATGCAATCAGTTCGGGAAGCAAGAGCCAGGCACTTCGGCGGAGATTTTAAAATTCGCGAAAGAGCACGAATATCCCTCTGACGCGATTTTGATGCGAAAAGTAGAAGTAAACGGGAAGAACGAAGACGAAAATTGGACTTTGTTGAAGAGAAAGTTTGGGAACAAGAACGTGTTTTGGAATTTCGAAAAGTTTTTAGTCGATCAACAAGGCGTTCCGATCAAACGCTATAGCTCGCAATGGTCGAACGATATCGAAAACGATATAGCAAAGTTATTGCTCGAGAACGATTTGTAAAAAGAAGAAAAGCGAGAATGTGTGAGTGTGAGTGTGTGTGAGTGTGTGTGTGTGATATAACCGTGACGGCGGTATCCCGGTAACCAAAGTAAACAATCGACCGGATCGCCCGATATATTATTATATATATAGATATATAGATACATACAACACCATATCATACTACATGTATACTACATGTATATACCTACTTAAGCGTTAAGTTAGTTAGTTAGTTAGAAAACGACACACAAAAAATGACTAACAACAACGATACTAATAATAACAACATTAACAACAACAACAACAACAACAACATCGATACTACTACTAACAACAACAACGACGATACTACTACTAATAATAGTTCCTCTCACAACGAGTTCCTCTCGTTAATACGCGCGAGATTCCCAATCAACTTGGCCCATAAATCCACCGTATTCGATTTCCAGTCACGAGACGCAATCGCGTCGAAGATCTCTTACGCGCACATGTCGACGATAGCCGAGTGCAAGAGCGGCGTAGCGTGCGCGTTTCAGTGCAGCAGTTCTGCGTGCGAAGGGACTTCTGCACAACATATTCGGTTTTGTACCACGTCAAATGATTCGAATATTAGCAGCGGCAGAAGCTGCAGTAGCAGTAGTTCTTGGTCTGATACGAAAGTAGTCATGTACGGCCTGCAAGCGCTATGGTCGCCGGTGTTATTCGCACCGAAAGGAATCGAAAGCGATGAGTTGATCTTGTTCTACACGGAAAGTAGGAAGCAACTATCGCCTGGGGGCGATATAAAATTAGTCAGGAGTACGGATTTCGGTAAAAGTTGGTCAGAGCCGGAGACGATTATGACGCACGAGGCGTACGGCGGCGTACCGAAAGTAATCGCTAACAGAGTGTGTAAAGTCGGAGGCGGGAGGACGCGGAGGGAGCGACTGTTGCTACCGTTTTGGACCGAACCGACGGATTCGTGGTTGAGATATGAGCAGTATCATCCGATGCAAGAAAACGAGAACTTGCGCGAAAAGGTCTATAAAGAAGCGCCGCGAGGCGGTATGAATGATGATTGCGAAGCGTGTTTTTGCGCAGTGATGTGGTCGGACGACAACGGTAAGACTTGGACGAAACCGAACAGAGAACTCGGGGAAACGATCGAGTTCCCGAAAGAAACGTGGTTGATTGAGAACAGTTGTTGCGCTTTCTCGAACAACGATTGTGAAAAGTACGATCATCTATTCGATAATGACGATCCCTATCGTCGATTTCATCATCTTCAAATGTTCATGAGAAGCGGAACTGGACATATATGGGAAGCGTATAGCGACGATTATGGTTTAACGTGGACAGACGTACGCGAAACGAAAATTCCAAACCCGAACAGTAAAGTAGCCGTAGAAATAGAAACAGTCGATCCAGAAAACGGAGGAGGCATCATGTTTGCACTCGCAATGAACCCTTCGAAATCAAAGCGTTCGCCGCTCGGTTTATTACTAATGACCGGCACTCATTCCCTCAGAGCGTGGTACGCCATCGAAGACGACTGTACCGAAGGTGATGGAAACTTTGCGTATCCAACCGTCGCGCGCCTTCAAAAATCGAACGAATTCCTCGTCACGTATTCTTCCTGGACGAAGGGGATCAAAGCCTATCGTATCCCAATCGTACTCTCTGATTGGTTTTCTGATGAGTAACTTGTATATATATATGCATATATATATATATGCATACTTTTGTAAACATGCATCGCGTATTACGCCTCTATCGCACTATTTGCAGAGACAGGCTTCAATCAATCAGACATTAAAAAAGCAGGAGAGGAGTGAAGGCAGCCGCCACATCTCTTAACGCGTTCTCTTAAAAAGAAAACCAATAAACGCACAACTGTTCAAAGAAAACCAACACGGACATCATCATCATCATCGTCGTCGTCTGAAATCGGTCGCATCAAAGCTCTCAATAAACACTAAAACCTTTTAGCACGAACGAACTAACGAGAACATGCCGAAGAAATCGCAAGGCTCGAAATCGAAGCGCACGACTTTGAAACAGAAATATAAAGTGATCAGAAAAGTGAAGGAGCATCATAAAAAGAAACGAAAAGAAGAGCAACGATTGAAGAAACTCGGGATAAAGCCGAAGAAGCAGAAAGAGATCGGGGGCGTTCCGCAAGCGTTCCCGAACAGAGAGGAGTTAATTAAAGAGATGAAGTTCGAGAACTTCAAGCAAGATTATAAGAAAGAGCGAATGAAGGAACAGAGTAAGTTGAGGAGAACGGAGAACAGGGAAAAGGCGAGGAACGGGGAGTTTGAGGATATGGCATCAATCGCGAAACAAAAAGAGAGTCAGTATGAGTTGAAGTTGCGAGCGCAGTTGGCCGATGTCGTTGGTGGTGATGGTGAAATGAAAGGCGACGATCGCGATTCGGACGCGAGTCGTAGGGCGTATTATAAAGAGTTCGTGAAGGTCGTCGAGTTATCGGACGTGATTATACAGGTTTTAGATGCGAGAGATCCTCTTGCTTGCCGCGCTCCTGAAGTTGAGAGATTTGTGAGAAGAACGAATCCAGGGAAGAGAGTTATTTTGTTATTGAATAAGATCGATTTAGTTCCGAAAGCGAACGTCGAGGTACGAATGGCTTTATTTTCTTTCGTTTTTTTTTGTCTTTGTTTTAGTGGAAACGCGCGCGATTAGTAGCATGAATTATATTTATTACGTGCGGGAGTGATGAAGAAAATATTAGCGGATTTCGCTGATGTCTCGGCGCTAAATGCTACACACATTTGTCGAGATGCTTGACGTTTACCAATATATGATAGGAAGATCTGACTCGCACTGTTTGTTGTTTGTGTTATTATTATTGTTATTGTCAAAAATGGTCGCATCATCGTATGCGGGGGTGACGAAATAGTTTTCACTGATGTCTCGGCGCTAAATGTCTTACACACATTTGTCGAGATGCTTGATGACTTCTCCAATATAATGATAGGAAGAGTCTGACTCGCACGACGCACCATGACATTATACCGATATATATATTTTCTTTTTCTTCTCGTTCTCGAGTATTTGTTTTTTTTCAAACACAACAACAACAACAACTAACGAGATCTCAACGACTAACGCGCATTATTATTATTATTATTATTTTCTAACTATTTAGGCATGGTTGAAATATTTTCGTGAAGAGTTGCCAGCGATTGCGTTTCAAGGTAACAAGAAATCAAAATCCAACGGCGGAGGCGCAATTCTTTTACAATTGTTGAAGAACTACGCACGGAATAAGAATATTAAAACGTCAATCACCGTAGGCATCGTTGGTTTTCCGAATGTTGGTAAATCGTCAATTATTAATGCGTTGACGCGTTCGTCGACATCTGCCGCAACCGGAAATACTCCAGGTGTTACCACAAAGGCTAAAGAGATCATCTTGGATAAACACGTGAAATTACTCGATAGTCCCGGGGTTGTTTTTGCATCCGCGAATGGTGAAACAGAAGGCGCTACTGCTTTACGTAACTGCGTCAAAATCGAACGCTTGCAAGATCCAATTGCTCCAGTGCATGAAATTATTAAGCGCTGCCCAAAGGAAAAGCTCATGGTGACTTATAAAACTGGAAAATGGACAGACGTGGATGATTTTTTACGCCAAGCGAGTCGCGCGATGGGAAAGTTGAAAAAAGGAGGCATTCCTGATATGGTTGCATCCGCAAAGGTCATTTTGGCCGATTGGAACGCCGGTAAAATACCTTATTTCACAAACCCGCCAAAGTTTCGAGAAGGACACGAAGAACATGCATCGGCGGAGTTTGTATCTGTCGAGGCGAAAGAGTTTGATGTCGAAACTGCGTATAAAAACGAAATGTCAACCGTCATTGCTGGCTTACCCGAAGGCGATGACGTCGATTATGCTTTAATGTCAGAGACTATTGGCTCTGGATCGATGATTGAAGAGCACGAAGATATTTTACTTCAAGTAGGGCGAGCCGGACCGATGACGGCGAACGCGATGGATGATGGCGAAGATGAAGACGAAATGGACGTTTCTGACGAAGAGCGTGACGTGGAGCGAAAAGACAACGCGGCCATGCGCGCCGAACGTGCTATGGAAATTTCAAAACGCTCTGACGCGAAAGCGCAGCTCGGTAGAAACAAAAAATTGTACGGAAATGAGGGTCAGTATAATCCAGCGCAAGAAAAGGCTAAGAAAAAACGATTGAAGAAAGAAAAAGAAATTATAAATTCATTAGTTGCCGATGACGATGGTTCTGACTTTGATTGGAGTGACGAAGATGGTGATGAAGAAGCAGAGGCAGAAGAAGACGTGGAAATGTAATCTATAAACCTAGAAATTTGTTGTTGTTGTTGTATGTGCTAAAATGAATAATCAGAGCCCATCATCACTAAGCAAAGGCGTGAATGAATCGTCGTCATCGTCTTTTTCCTCTTCAGATTGAATTAATGGATCATAATCTTCTCGTTCGTTAATTTCTTCATCTTTTTCTCTCAAAACGCAGAAAAATACGCGATAGATCAAACCTATCATTCTCCAAACGTTCAATAGAAGCTTACCAATCCAAATTCGCGCGATTACTTTCGTTTGATTATCATCATCCAGAAGAGTCGCAGTCAGAATAGTCGGTAGGAAAATTAAACCGACGCCTGAAATCATTATTCCGCGAGCGAACCGAAACGACCGCGTTGCATACATCATGCCATCTAAAACGAAAACAACGGAGTTGATTGGTTGCGCGAATGAAACGACAATCCACGTTTTCGTCAAGAAAAATTTCGTTACTTCGTTCTCACCAGCGTACGCCTTTCTAACGTATTGTCCCAATGACAGAAACAATACACAGAATCCAATACCGAGCGTAGTTCCATACGATAATAACCTTACGGTTAAAATATGTAAAAGATTTATCTTTTTCATAGAATACAAACGAGCGCCAAAGACAGTAGCAATCGTCGCAAAGCCATCGACTACGTATGAGCAAACGAGCCATAATTGCGCAGTTAAATGATGCGCGGCTAAACCTTCCACCGGTAAACGACGACTCGCTACGACGACGGCTACAAAAAACGAAGCTTGCAACAGTATAGAGCGCGTGAACATATCAAACGCATCTTGCCAATATTGCTTTCTTTCTTCTTCTAAGTTTTCTTCCTCTTCTTCTTCTTCCTCTTCTTCTTCTTCTTCTTCTTCTTCTTCTTCTAAATCATCTAATACTAATTCACTAGTTCTCACGACATCTTGTATTGGATTCTTAAAAAAAACTAAAAGCCATCCAACGCACATATGCACCCCGACAATGACCATATACGCAACACCGAGCATATCCAACACATTTCTCTCGCTCTTCTTCTCGCTCAAATGTAAAACGACAACGACTGAAACAACTTGCGCTAAAGCAATGCAGCTATTCATTAACGACACCGCGTGAACGAACCCGTATCCACCCAACACGCCAATAGCCGCGTTCGAAGACGTCTTCAACGGCATCGAGAAACATCTAAAAGCGTAGTAACCGCGACCGATCTCTAATTTACTATCGTTACCATCTTTACCGAGCAAGTTGAACAAAACATCCGCGCTTAAGAACAATACTAGACCGGCTATGCACCCGCTTAAAATAGAAACGATGAACGATCTCTTCACGACTTTCGCAACCATTTTCCTCTTCCTCTTTTGCACTGACTCACCGACCCTACTCGTCGACCCATCGACGAAGAACTGAAACACGGTCGTTCCAAGATTACTCACGCTCACGCAAACGCCAAAAGCTGCTAAAGACTGTGGACTTCTCGCGCCCAAGAAAACGTGCTGCAGGGCTAATCCAATCGGTCCAGCCGCGTTCTGTATCGATGCCGATATTGAATTACTTAACAAATTCTTATGCGAGAGCTTTTTCGGAACCCTTCGTCTTCTTTTCGTATCACGCAGCATTCGTGAGCGCTCGTTTTATTTATCTCTCTCTCTCTCTCTCTCTCGCTTGTGTGTGTGACTTTAAAGAATAGAACGAAATCGATGATACTGTAACTTCGATTGTTTTGTATAGCGTTTACTAACTCACGTAAACAGTAACGAACGAACGAAGATTTCGTTTATTGATGGTTTTTTTACTCGTTTTTATAACGGTTTTGGTCCCCAAAAAACGTCATTTTTATTTTGCATTCAATGAACGACGAAGAAGTAACAACGTTCGATCGATGGATCGAGAAATGGACCAAAACGGCAATCTGCTCGTTCTTCTTGCTCTTTTTCGTCCCAGCGCCGTACGGGAAGCTTCGCAAGAAATCGTTCGGACGAGCAATCGATGGGTCAAAGTGTTGGATCGTTCAAGAACTGTTTTCGCCCGTCTCTTTTCTGTTCTTCTACTTAAGATCCAGCGAGAACTTTTTCACGTTTGGAGAAGATAAAGCATTCGTGGGGATCGATGATGGGAGATATCAAGGAGGCAAATTCGTCGCGTGCTGGTTTGTGTTGCACTATTTTCATAGAGCGATCGCGTGGCCAATGAGAAGGAGTTTGAGTGATTCGAACGTTCCAGTGTTTGGTGAGCGTGCTTTGAACGATTGATTTCGTTTTTGCGCGCGAGAGAGACGCGCGTGTTTGGCCATGACGAACAGATATCCGCGCTTCTTAATTGTATGAGTATAATGATGCACAAAACGATATTATGGTTGAATTTCTTCTTCCTGAGCCTTTTTGTTTTTCATCGATGCGTTCGTTGTGTTGCGTTATTGTTCTTTGTTTGCGGCGTCGGCGGTACTCTTTTTGTATGTTATTAACCGCGTCCTTCATATAAATAATCATAACAGCATCCGCGGTTTGCTTTAACGTCTTCAATGGGTTGTTCGTTGGCAGCGAATTGCAAAAGTTTGGAAGTAGAAACTCACTGAGGTCGTTAAAGTTTGTTTTTGGGATCGCGCTAGCTTGCGTCGGCGCGTTTATTAATATATATTCGGACGAGCTATTGTTACGTCAAAGAAATAACAAGAACAAAAAGAACAAATACGTCCTTCCTTCGGGGTTCCTCGAATATTCCTTATCCGCGAATTTCTTAGGCGAGTTCATTGAATGGTTAGGCATCGCACTTGCTACTGGGAACAAATCTTTATTAGTTTTCGCGTTGTGGACGTTTGCGAATCTGTATCCGAGGAGTCTCGCGTATAAGAAGTTTTACGTCGATACGTTCGGAATCGATAAAGTTCGCAGGCGAAACGCGTTCTTCCCATTTAAAATAGTTCGTAGTTCATAGCTCATATATGTACGTGTACAGATCTAGTGTAATATCATTATTAATTAATTTCAGCAGCATCATCATCTTTTCTAGCGCCTTCTATTCCTATTTCTATTTCTTCTAA
>Ga0114998_10000308_pt1 | contig 35103 bp, 39 predicted proteins | sample ArcticOcean_MG_C_5_FD_87044 | JGI IMG/M metagenome (GOLD analysis project Ga0114998, IMG submission 87044) | Marine microbial communities from western Arctic Ocean - ArcticOcean_MG_CB4_138 | ecosystem: Environmental > Aquatic > Marine > Oceanic | place: Arctic Ocean: Canada Basin | collected... | reverse complement strand
GCGTCTATTCCACTATTACAGTTAATAAATTATGATTTTCTTGCCTTCTTGGATTTTCTTGCCTTCTTGGATTTTCTTGCCTTCTTGGATTTTCTTGCCTTCTTGGATTTTCTTGCCTTCTTGGAATTCATTTTTCCTCCCAATGCTGCTGCAACTTGTGCTGCAAGTTCTAGTTTGGCAGCTGCAGCTTGTGCTACAGCTGCTAATTCGGCTGCTGTTAGCGCAGTACCATACACGTTCGCTAGTTTGAACGTGGCCGCAGCCGCAGTGAGTAAGCCGCCTACTGACCTAGTAAGCCCCGCTCTATACGCAAGTATAGCAGTATCTCCACTCACACACGTGTCTGTGCCGGAAACCATGGAAGTAATGCCGGAAACAATGGCTTCTGCACTCCCACACGTAAGTCCAGTCGCTATATCTAACTTATTTTTAGAGGCATATACCAAATATCCCGCGATAATTGATGACGCAAACGAACTTAATAATCCTATCAACTCGACAGATATGTGTTGGCCCGCAACCTGGTCGCCAGAAGGAACATTACATTCTGATTTGACAATTTCTCTAAATTCCTCACTATTGACAATTGTTTCAAATTCCCCACTATTAAAATACGCATCCCACCCATCTTTATCAACTGTAGAACAAGTAGCCATAGTTGTATATAATAAAAATACATTTTATAATTTTGTGAATGATAAATAACAATCCACTCAGACAAATTATTAATTATCACATTACGGATTTCCATACAGAAGTATAAAACGAATGAAACTCGTTACTTCATATCAAATAGTTGAAAAACTTAATTACAAATGTTTTTACTATAAAACATAATAGAAAATATTTGGTAAATATATAGTAATGAATGTTCCTGTTACATATTTAGAATTATTAGAAAAAAAAGAAATACCAGGAAAACAACAACCGGTGTATATACAATTGGAAAACCAACACGAAACCGACCAATTGCCCCAGGAAGAAAACCTCGATGAAACACAAAGAGAAGTAACAAAAACACAAAACACCGAACAAATTATACAAGATAAACGCAAACAAAACACAATTAATCGTAGTTTTATATTAGATAGATTACGAGAAAAAGATGTTTTTACTGTGAAACCACGTATATATAGCGAAACAACAGTCCAAAAAAACAATATTCAAATCGACGAAACCAAACTTATTATACCAACACCAAGCGAACCAGAACCATTAGACACAATGAATGAATTAAAAGAAATGGAAGTAGATGATGTAACCGAGATAGCAATCGATAGTGATGTAGAAGAAAATCAAAATACAAATCAAGTCGTCCAATCACCAAGTGAATTGGAAAAACCATTGTTACTAGAGACAGAAATAGTTGAACAAGAAGTTGAACGGTTAATAGAAAACGCAACAAATATAGGAAAGAAAAAAACAGGAAGAAAGCCACGTAAAACAGGTAAAAAGGGAACCGACCAAGACAATGATATCGCGAATATAGATTTAACCGAAGCAATTTTGAACAAACGAAATGTATTGACACGATTACCTGCCAAAATAGAAAAGGATATTATTGTTGCATCGCCATATTATATGAACAATAGAAAGTTGTTTGTTAGTAAACTAACTAAAATGTATGAAAAAAGATTGAAAGAAATGAAAGACAATACTGAAGACGTGTCTTGTGATACAAAATCCAATGCTGACAGTTTTAAATTATTAACACACCAGAAAATAGTTCGTGATTATTTAAATTTATATACACCTTATCGAGGTTTATTAATATATCACGGATTGGGTTCAGGTAAAACGTGTACGTCTATTGCTATTGCCGAGGGTATGAAAACAGATAAACAGATTATAGTAATGACCCCGGCTTCATTAAAGATGAATTTTTTCAGTGAATTGAAGAAATGTGGTGATGATATGTATAAAAAGGACCAATATTGGGAATTTATACAGTTGCAGGGCAATCCAGATTACGACCGCATATTATCAACCGCATTGTCATTGCCTATGTCATATATAAGAGACCGGGGGGGTGCCTGGATGTTGAATGTTGACAAAGAAACGAATTTTACAGAATTGTCAACCGAACACCAGAATGAGATTGATGAACAATTAAATCAAATGATACGTTCTAAGTATCAAGACATTAATTATAATGGTTTAAATATGAAAAAAGTAGATGAGATGACAGAGAACAAAACCAAAAATCCATTCGATAATAAGGTGATTATTATTGATGAAGCACATAATTTTGTCAGTCGCATTGTAAATAAAATCAAATCACCCAATTCTATTTCATATGTGTTATATGATTATTTAATGAAAGCGCAAAACGCAAAGATAATATTATTATCAGGAACCCCCATTATTAACTATCCGAATGAAATCGGTATATTATATAATTTATTACGTGGATATATCAAGACATGGACGATGGATATTCAGGTAAATGCAAAAACGAAGATAGATACAAGTTCTATTCTCAAAATGCTTGATGACAATAATCTACGAACATATGATTATATACATTATAGTGGCAATGTATTAACAATTACAAGAAATCCCTTAGGATTTATTAATCAAAAGAAGAGAGGTGCTGTCAAAGGTACACAGCGAGCACGAAACCCTGTTAATAAAACAAAGAAAAATATGTCTGGTGGAGGGATTGTTGCTGTATCTGACCGTTATAATGGTGTGAAATTAGATGATAGTGGTAATATTTCAGATGACGTATTTTTTGAAAAGGTCGTAGATATATTAGAACGAAAGAATCCATTGAAAATCAGTAACGTAGTTGTAAAAGTGAATAAATGTTTACCAGATGATAAAGACCAATTTTTAGGAAAATTTGTAGATGCCGATAAAGAAGAAGTTACTAATATTCATTTGTTTAAACGCAGAATTCTGGGTCTCACCTCCTATTTTCGTAGCGCACAAGAAGGTTTATTACCATCTTTCGTTGAAACTGACAAGGGTGATACATATCATGTTGTAAAAGTAGAACAATCCCCTCATCAATATGGTATTTACTCCAAAATACGAAAAGATGAAGCAGACAGAGAAAAAACTGCTAAAAAACAACGCAAAAAACAGAAACCAGAGGATGAGTTGTTTAGTGTATCATCGAGTTATCGTATTTTTTCGAGAGCCGCGTGTAATTTTGTGTTTCCAGATGAGATCGATCGACCTGTCCCGGCAAGAAAAATAGAAGATATTAATGAAAACTTACTGGATATTGTACCAGATGAGGTCGCAAATCAAGTGGATGTCTTTTCGAATATAGATGATGATAAAGAAGATAGTATTAGCAATGTCGAAATAGATAATTATATTAAACGTATTGAGAACGCATTACAAAAAATAAATGCCGTTGATGAAGAAACGGCTCGTAGTAAATATCTTACAGACGACGCATTGCAAATGTTAAGTCCTAAATTTATGAAAATATTAGAAAATATAAGCGATTCCGATAATGTTGGGTTACATTTATTATACAGTCATTTCCGTACCATTGAAGGTATTGGACTTATGAAATTAATATTATTAGCAAATGGTTTTGCCGAGTTCAAAATAAAAAAGGTAGGTGAGGACTGGGATATTGTAGAAGAGGAAACAGATATTGGAAAACCCAAGTTTGTATTATATACCGGCACAGAAACAACTGAAGAAAAAGAAATTGTGCGAAATGTGTATAATGGTGCTTGGGACTTTGTGCCAGTTACTATTGCGAATAAATTAAAAGATAGATACGAAAATAACATGTATGGTGATGCGATTAAAGTATTTATGATTACATCTTCTGGTGCAGAAGGCATTAATCTAAAAAATACTCGTTTCGTTCATATTGTTGAACCATACTGGCATATGGTAAGAGTAGACCAAGTTGTTGGACGTGCACGTCGTATATGCAGTCACCAAGAATTACCCGAAGAACTACGAACTGTCAAAGTATTTTTGTATGTATCGACATTTAGTGAAGACCAAAAGACGGACGATAAAAATATAGAACTTAGAATTCGTGACGTAAGCCGTGTAGACAAATCTACCCCAATTACTACTGACGAAAATTTATATGAAATCGCAAGCATAAAACAGCGCATCAATTATGAATTTTTACACGCATTAAAAGAAACCGCAGTTGATTGTACGTTGTATTCTAACAAGATAATCAACAATGAACGACCGGTTGTATGTTATGGTGTAGGAAAATTTGAGTCGAATGTGTTTGATTCTTACCCTACGTTTGAATTGGACCAACAACAACAAGAAGGATTAGATGTTACGGTTGCTGAAATGAATGTTCGTGAAATACCAGGAACAAAATACGCAGTAAATATGGAAACATTGGAAGTCTATGAAAAAGAAGACTATGATAATGTGATTAATATACCTGGCACTCTTCCTACTGTGGTTGGAAATATTGTTATTGAAAATGGACGAAAACGAATAGCATTCAACAAATAAATTATAGAATGCATACACAGATGAAGATTTTAATTCATTTATCGGTAACGTTGCCCTTTACGATTTTATGGTACGCTTAAAAAAGCGTGCGATTTTAAATCTTCAAGGGGGTAAAGGTTGTATAGTAAATTATGTATTTTACTATACAAGTAGTTGTTGCGTATTGCGCATATGTATCATTTAGAATCGTCTTTTGGGAATTGCTACTTCACCTAAAACATACCAATGATCCTCGACATAGTCAACACTCGTGAAATAATCAATGAATTTGACATCAATCATACTAGCGGTATCTCTAAATTTAACCACAATAAACGGATTGGTAGCATTTCCATCAGCATCTATATATGATGCGGTAAAGCTAATACTAAGAACCGCGCGGTCCTTTACGGGTCCGTGAGAATCTACTGCCAAAGTATTCCCAGACGCATCGGTATAAATGGATATGATTGGTATTTTGCCCGCTAATGCACTTGCGTTAATCGCATCATTCAAAGCGCTATAATTCTCACTATTCAAAGCAGTTGCCATTATGTATATAATATTGTAGCATATTTTTTTATCCAAATATATTAGATAATGAAGATTCCTGAAAGATACTTGCCAGATATTCTTAATGTGCGCGATAAAAAAAAGCAGCACAAGAATTTACTAAAATCTAGAAAATTGTATAAGAAAGGAACATATTATAAACGTCCAAATGTAAAATCATTCAAGACGAAACCGTCTAATCATGTAACACGCGCGAAAAAAATGTATAATATAAACAATATGCGTGTTACACGTAAAATGTCGAGAGCAACCGGTTGTTCCGGTTCGGCGCTACGGAAAATTGTGAATAAAGGACGTGGGGCATATTATTCAGGTGGTTCGCGTCCAAATCAAACACCAGATTCTTGGGGATACGCGCGATTAGCAAGCTCCATTACCGGTGGTAATGCTAGTATAGTCGATTATCATATTTTACACGAATCTTGTAAACCAGGTAGTAAAGCATTACAACTCGCAAGAAAGACTTGTAAAAAACAGGGCAAATGTCAAAAATATACAAAATAATACATATTGAGAATAATACATAAAAACAAACGCAGTAAAGAAATTATACTACCCTTTCTAAAATATGAATGAAGAAAATAATGTTTTAACTATAAAAACAGTTCAAATACAACCTATACGTAATATGATTACAGCAATTAAGGATATTTTAACGGATGCTACAATCACATTTACAAAGGATAATATGAAGATTATTAATTTTGATAAAACACAAACTATTTTAGTAAATGTAGTTCTAAATGCGAAGAATTTTGAGCAGTATGATTGTGAACCGGAGAAGATTATTATATGTGCGAATACGTTACATTTGTTTAAGTTGATTTCTACAATGTCGAACGACGATACATTATCAATGTATATCGATAAGAATGACTATCATGATGGTATTGTTTCGCATTTGGGTCTACAATATGACAATGGATTGATTAAACAGTGTTATAGTCAAAAATTAAGATTGATTGAACCCGATGTAGAAGAATTGTACGTTCCCGATGTAGAATATTCTACTATTATCAATCTACCTACTTCTGATTTTCAAAAGATTATTCGCGACCTCAATGGAATTTCAGATAGAATCGAGATTAAGTCTGTTGGGAATGACTTGATTTTTTCGTGTGAAGGGAATTTTGCGACTTCGCGTATTTATAGGTCTGAATCAGAGGGAAATATGAATTTCATTCAAAAAGCAGACGCGTCCAATATTTTTCAAGGTGAATTTTCATTAAAAAGTTTGGCTCATTTTATTAAATGTACGCCATTATGTAGTCATATGGAAATGTACTTAGGAAACGACCTTCCTTTAATTATCAAATATGATGTGGCCTCACTCGGAAGCATTCGTATGTGTATGGCACCTTTACCATCGTCTTAAAAAAATAATATTATTATTAGTTACATAATAATATTTTTGGGTTGAAGAACAGTTACTTGACCTTCAATGTGCGTTTTAGTTATATTGCAAATATACGAATAAACGATCTCTACATTTTTATTGGATTTATATTTTGAATTTTCTTTACATACAAGAGCGCCTTGTTTTATTATTTGACGTAATTGTTTCTTATCCAATTTTATATCTTGCGGAATTGATGCTATTACATGACACGAAGAACATCCTTCAATATGAAACCATAAGTCCGTGGGTAGCGAGTTGTCAATAATGACGAAATTATCTTTTGAATTTTCACCAATTTTATATACAATCTCCTGTTGCAATGCAGGAATATCACGTAACTTGATTTTCATTATTGAATATTATACGAACATCTAATATGTAATTGTTTTTTTCAATTTTACTGTTTCATTTATGCTAAAATTCTGGAACGTGTTTCTTGAATAAACAACCTTCTCTGGATAGAAACTGAATATCCTTGATTATTTTAGGATCTTGAAACGAAGAAATACTAAACCATATTTTGATAATACAAAAGTTTTTCTTGGGAGAAATTGTTATGCCATTCACTTTGTCATTTTGTTCTTTTTTATCACATAACGATTCGCCACAAAGCAAATAAAATAGTGATTTCCATACTTCCGCAATATTTTTATTGATTACTTTGTAAGAAAAACAACCTCCTTCGCGGTTCTGTTTATCTTCCCACATTGGACTTATTCCATCTTTCATTACAAACATCATACACGATTTCAAAAGATTTGCGTGTATTCCTTGGTTCAAAGAAATGACCTTTTCGATAGTATCAATATTATCCATCAAAACGGAATAACTAGATAGTTCCCAATTGTTATTTTGTGGTAAATGATAATATAATTTCCATTTACCATTTAGATTATGTGTTTGGGCTTGAACACTCACTGTATCCATTTTTCAACAATACCCGTGATATAATAGTAGATATAATCTTTATGTGTTTTTACATAATCATTGAAGTTTTTTAATTTTATATGTATCCTTTTCCAGACAAATGTATTCATTTGATGTTAATGTAAACATATTGATATTTGTATCCATAATATCTATTGTATAGTCTTTGTCAAAATAAAATGGAATTGATTGGTATTCTAAATATCGTAAAACGAATGTGGGTGACAGAATTTCATTTCCGATAATATAAATTCGTTTATCGAATTGTATGTCTATAGTTATCTTTTGCTTTGGATGACAATATTGAATTGTAAGAAAATGTGAATCGCAATTATTTGATACAGCCGTGATAGGTTCAAATGTCCGTTGTGTATTATATAATATACGATAATAATATGTATTTTTCACATTCATTACTATAATGGACTCGTAAATACTTTCAAAATCGATTATATTATTTGCAGCATCATGTGCTTCTTCAAGATATTCATTGTAATATGAAGTTTCGTCTATTTCATTTTCATTTTCATACGGAAGAAAATAACTATAATCTTCAATAAACGTGTATGGATTATTCTTTCGTTCGGGTAAATTGTTCTTGTTTATAAAAACAACACATAACCAAGGTTCAACCGGTGGCTCTGTGTGATAACTATAATACGACGCGTGTAGCATATCGTACGCAAGTTTCAATTCATTTGTTGCGCCTCGAACAATAGGGTAAGTATCATATGTATATTCGAAATAGGATTTTGTAGTATGGTACAATGACACGTATTGTGTAAATATGAGAATACATATTGATTCTATCATAGGAGAAACGTAATTATATAACCAGTTATATCCACCGAATGTATAAAATAGTAACCCCGACCCACATATGTTTATTATATCATACAAACCAGGCATTTCTTCCATTTGATAAATTTAACACGAATATTTCTATATTGTTTATTGAATTGATGAAATACAGATGCCACGAGAAAAACCCTTTACGTGAAGGAGGATGATATTTGGGAGAAAGATACAGAGTTGGTGAGGATGCTTCTAGGTATAAAAACATTGGCTAGGAAGCAAAGAGTTATGATAAATGAATGGAAGGACGTAAATAAGGGGTGGGAAAAGGATGAAGATATACAAATCAAATTTACAAACTTAATTTGTAATTCCATGACGGATATTGAAAACACTGATGGCCTCCTTTTGATAAAAAATTGATTTAAAAAATTGATTTAAAAAATTGATTTAAAAAATAGATTTAAAGAATAGATCACAATTATAATTATAATGCCGATCTTATCCAAAGAGAAAACCCCAAATAGTAAAATAGAATTGTTTAAAATAAATAGACCTGAACTATACGAACACGTATTATTGATGAATACTGAAAACCATAAATGTAAAATATTGAGCGCTCCAGTTAAATCCGGAAAGCGAGGTGCTGTTGAGATAAGTGCTTTGATTAATCCCAGTAAAAAACATATATTTATTACAGCATTAATGCGAAAAGCAGACAAAAACCAATTTACTGAATTAGAATCGTTTGGCATTATGGTGAATACGATAAATAATTCCGGAAATAAGGATATATGTATTAGCAATATAGATAACCATTTAAAAACACAAAAAATTATAATTCATCTCGATGAACTCGATTATGGTTGCGGTGAGCGCCAACTTGTAAGTTATATTTGGAGTAAATATAAAAATAACGACGATGTCGAGTTTATAATTTATAGCGCAACACCACAAGTTGCTATGGTAGAATTCTTGGTTGAGACAGGTGATGATATTAAACATAAAACATATAAGTTTATTCCTCCTCCATCTTATTATGGAATTAAAAGATATATTGACGATGGAAAATTTCAGGAGGCCTCTAATTTTATTAAAACTGATGATGACGATGATGACGATGATGAGAATGACGGCGATTGCAATATTAAATTTACATCTCAAGGCAAAAAATTAATTAAGGATTTAACCGATGCTACTGAAAACCAAAATGACCCTAGACACATATCTGTTCTGCGGTTGGCTGGAACTATGAAAATAAGAAACAAGAAAGTTCAAAAATTCACATACATGAAAGAAAACCAAAAATATATAGAAGATACATATAAGATTCGTTTAAAGTTTGGTGGTAGCGATGATAACAATATTGAATGGGACAATAAACCGTTTTGGGACGACTTATCAGCCACTAGACCATTCATTATAGTAATCAATCAAACATCTGGTAGAAGTACCGAATGGAGTTGTCACGATAAATTGGTTTGGTTTCATACAGCGCGAACTGAATTTACTCCTAATTCTACTAGACATCAAGACCAAGAAAGACCTGCACACTACATATGTAAATACAAAACCCCAGTTGACATGACGATATACGGCGACCTTCTCTGTGCTCAATATTCAAGTGAAAAAATTTCACTTGAAGATTATAAGGCGAACACTCAAAGAAAAATAGATGCAAGAATCAAGAGAGGTAAGGCAACATATATCGAAGCCGAATTAGATCCACAAGACTATGCTAACTGGGATGATATCCCCTCGGCAGACAGAAGAGGAAAACGTTTATCTACATATATTTGTGACGATAAACAACTAAGACAAAATATGAAAAATGGCAGTAATGATGTAAAAATATGTGACACACAATGGAATAAATGGAAAAAATTTGAGGGGTTTTATATGACCAATGTTAGGTCGTCTAGGAGTAAGTTTAAAAATGGAAATAAGAATGCTAGACCTATTTGGTACAGAGAGGACATTGAATCTGATAAAAAAGAAGGCATCAACATAAAATCAAGAGTTAGAATCAATGTAATTTATAAGAAAGATGCAACAGATTACAAAGACTATAAATTTACGGTAAGACGGTTTGTCAGTGCCATTCCTACTATTGATGATAACACTTCTATGTACAATACATAATTTTCCAAATAAAATCTAATTCTCAATACTTGCTTCATATTTGCCTGTTTTTTTTATTTGTGGGGTAACTATTGCGATGATTATTATATAAGTTGAAGTGAATGGGTTTTTCGATACATACGTTGTAGTTTAATTAATGATGCTTTACCACGTATCCAATCACTTTCCCAAATAGAATTATAATTATACCCTGATTCTTCACATATCTTTTGTTTTATTTGTGTATTTTTGTATAACTGTCCGAATGTCTTTTTACACATTACGTTTATTTCGTCTGGATTATAAATTGCTGGATTTCCGTGGTAATAATCACCATTGTATTCATATATACATGATTCTTTATGACTAAATCCATCTGCTTTATATCTAGACTTGGGTATTCTATATTCACCACCATCGTGATTGAGCATATGGTGAATATCTGGGGTAGATACCTTAATAAATTCTAACCATTCTATTTGTCCGTGTGAATAACCTACTTTTTTAAATTTTGATTTATCCCAATTATAATCAGGATATACCATTTTTAAAAGTTTAAAATACATCCAACCATAATAGCGTCCCAGTAATTGTGCACCATAATTTTCGTCAAAATCAATAACTCCAATATTATACCAATCTTCCAAATTAGTATAACCTTTATTTTTACCCAAATATTCTACATATTTTTTATGATTTTCTATATTCGGGTAATTTTGAGTTCCCCATACTCCTTTAATCGCACGTAATGAACCATCTGGTAATTTATACATAAACCATGGAATATTATTATAACTTCTTTCTTCAATACGTTTATCTACATTCGATAATGTAAATAATTCTACACATTCACTACAGCCACAATAATCGCTTAAATGAGAATTCGCATTTTGATAAAACCATATATTATGAGTATTGCATTTTATATTTATTTTTGAACTAATACGATCATATGTTTCATGCACTCTTGAATAATCAAACTTATCTCCAAATAATTCGACTGATTTACTCATAAATGTTTCAATAGGAGTTTTTTGTTTTTCGTGTATTCTTTCGGTAGCACACTTATTACACCCAGCACTACATTTATGGCTATCTGCTTCTACTTCAAACTGTCCGTGTTGTTTACAGATTACTACTATTTTCTTTTTACAATTCGTATAAATAGTTAATGAATAATCATATATAAAATTGTGTTTTATATTACACGCTTGTATAAAATCTTCTTGTGATATTTGTCTTGATTCCCCAGTTTTTTTACGTCCACAAGCCATACAACCAACTCCTTTATTATGATTTGCAGGTGTAATTATAAAATCACCGTGTTCTCTACAAGTAACAGTCATATTTGTACGATTATTTACATAATCTTCCACCATTCTGGAATATTCGTATTTATTATTATTTGCTTCATTAAAGGATGATATTAATTCGTCTCGTGACATTGTATTCATAGTTATTTTTCCTGATTTATGACGTTTACATTTAAATATTTTTGTTTCATATAATGTTCCAAACGGATATGAATATTCTTTATCACAATCATCCTCCGAACATATACCACATAACTTAGTGTCTTTGTTTAACGTTCCATCGTATGTATGTTGTGATAAATTATATTCATTTTCCATTTCATGTAATAGTTCCAAAGTATATTTTTTACGCATCTTATATTATTATATTGATGATACTCTTTATACATATATATTTAAATCATTTTTATTACTATAATAGGTAACAAATAGAAACGTATATAAGTAATATTAATCATCAGTCTAATTCTCAATACTTGCTTCAACTGAAATAAAAGCACTAAAAAAACAGAACTATTACAATCCTATGTATCAACAACGATATTAGAATCATTTTGTAATGTCTTATGTTTTCTTCTACAGCCTTTTTGATGGGCTCCTAGAGATCGATTATTTGTAGCTTCAAATTTGTTACAGATATTACATATAATGGTCTCATTTTCATTATTTAAAATAGAGCCGCATTTGGACACTAGATACTTGGAGAGGCAAGGGAATTTGATTTCATCGACTTCAGCATTAATTTTCTTTTGAAAGTCTTTTAAGATATCAATTATGGATGATTTTCTCTCTATGAACCTAGAATATTCTTTATTAATGTCATCGAGAACTTCTTTGGGAATACATATTTCATCAACGTCTTCCTCGAGTTCAGCCAAACGGTCAGAAAGGGTATCGATAATGTCAATGGCGATTTTGATTGTATGGGGGCAATAATCGACATTATGAACATAGACAATGATATTGGTGCCCTTGATATCGATTTGAAAGTTTTGTTTGGATGTAATACCGCTATGACTGTCAGACAAAGTTGTATATTTACTGTATTCGAGGCAATCATATATCGTTTCTCAAGATAATAAAAAATATGTCTATATTGTAATTATAGGTTCTCAATATGCGTGGACTATTTTTATTTCATCGCGATTTACGAATACAAGACAATATTGGATTAAACAACGCTATCGATATGTGTGATTCTATCTATACTTGTTTTATATTTACTCCCGAGCAGGTTAGTTCATCAAATAAGTATCGTTCGAATAATGCAATTCAGTTTATGATTGAAAGCATAGAAGATTTAGGTGCCGAAATTAACAGCAATAATGGCGAATTATTGCTATTCTACGGGAAACAATTGGATGTATTGAAGAATATTATAAAAGAACTTCATATAGAATCATTACATTTCAATAAAGATTATACCCCATACGCAGTTGACCGTGATATAAAAACATCAGCATTGTGTGAAAAATTAGGTGTGAAGTGTTTTATTCATTCTGACTATTATTTATATGAACCCGGTACAGTCGTTACCAGTGGAAGTAAGACACCTTATAAAAAATATACCCCCTTTTTAAATGAGGTTCTCTATAGACCTGTAAAAAAACCTTTTATTAAACGTAATTATAATTTTATACCTATTATTGATACGAATGCTAACGATAAAAAATCGATTATATATTTTAGAGATAGGTTTGTAAAACAGAATGACAATTTAATCGTTCACGGAGGACGAAGACACGCTATTCTCAAATTATATAATGCTACTATGAAACAAAAAAAATACGACCAAACGCGCGATAATTTTTCAAAGAAAACCACCCATTTATCTGCGTTCATAAAGTTTGGTTGTATCTCTATTCGAGAAGTATACCATTCTATTAAAAGTGAATTTGGACTCAAACACGGCATAATACGTGAACTTATATGGAGAGAATTTTTTGCTCATGTTCTCTATGGTTATCCAGAAGTGGTCGGACAATCTTACCAACCGAAATATCGTTCATTAAAATGGAGTAATAATAACAACTTTATCGACAAGTGGAAAAGGGGGATGACTGGTTTTCCAATTGTTGATGCTGGTATGCGTGAATTAAACGCAACTGGATATATGCATAATCGCGGACGAATGATAGCTGCAAGTGTTTTAATAAAGACATTGTTAATTGATTGGCGTATTGGAGAACAATATTTCGCAACCAAACTAACAGACTATGATATTGCGTCAAATAATGGAAATTGGCAAGGAATTAGTGGAACGGGTGTAGATATGAAACCCTATTTCAGAGATATGAACCCGTGGATACAGAGTTCAAAACACGACATACACACCGAGTATATTAAAAAATGGATTCCTGAACTTAAAACAGTCTGTGCTAATGACATCCATAAATGGTATCTTGTGTGTGATTCAACCAAGTATAAATCGATTGATTATACTGAACCAATTGTTGATTATTACTTGCAAAAAAAGAAAATGATTTCTATGTATGAGAACACATAACAATTTTACTTGTATCTTTTACCTTATGTTGTCATTATTTATTTACTATGTTCGTGTTGTATACCGATTGAACCCAAGTTCTTTGGGAAAAAACAACAACAAAAATATTTCTGGAAGAAGGTGCGACGACGAACACGTTCACCCAACAATTCCTCAATCACTGATAAAGTATTTCCATCGCTATCCATATTAGAATACATAACTTAGTTCTTTATATTATGACAACATAAAATTGTTTCAACTAAAATATGTTTTCTGTTGCTTTTTTACATCAAATGAGAGATTGATATCTATGTTAGAGAACACATAATTACACATTTGAAGTGATATAGAATTATTGATACATGCTATGATAAGATGTTCCAATTATTGGCAGTCGCATTTGTTTCGGTTTCTCATTTTTTTTCACGAACTCCCTATAAATTACATCATCAAGGAATAACAGGGCACACTGAATTACCTTTCATTGAAAGCGATAATATAACCTTTTCGAATTTTACAAGCCAAATTGGATATGATAAACGATATATTGAGAACCAAGAAGAATTAGAAAAAGAATTAACCCATTTGGTACATCTTCACGTAATGTATACTCTTTACAAGTCACTTCAATGCGACTCCCAAGATATCAACCAGAAACTAGATGATATAGACAACTACTATGATTTGTTTGATACACAATCGATGTTTGTCCCAACATTACACGCGGGTGGTCTATATGAGGAGTGGAACTTTGATATATAATATGACATATGACATTGAAATTCGTTTTCAATGTCATTCTATTCACTAATCTACTGAATAATTCGGTTGGATATCAGAATAACTGTCGCTGTCACTGTGACTGTCACTGTCGCTGTCGCCATCAGTCATTTGTGTATGAATTTCGACCGAAACCTGAGGGGCATTATTACCTTCAAATGTGTTAGTAAAATTATATACACCTGGATTTTCATTTGTGAAATAATCTGATATTATGTTAGTTACATCAGATGTCAGTGTTCGTAGTCTATTATCTAACAATTCGTCTTCATCTATATTATCTTCACTGTTTTCCGTTTGTTGCGATTCTTCAATATTATCATTCAAATTTGGATTGATAGGAGGAGAACCCGGTTGATATTCGCGTATATCATATCGGCACACCGGGCACCTGACACTACCACGAAACCAATTTTGTAAACTCGCGATGCTAAATGTATGACCACAATGTCGTATACGACTCACATTATCACCTATCATAAACGGTTCTAATGTGATTGGACAACGGTTATCATCAATGATGTTTGTCTGTGTATATCGCACATTCTCTACCGAACGGTTGATTTCTTCTTCGCTTGGTCGAATAATCACGTTCTGTAAATTTTCAGGTATAAATGTTGTATAAAAAATGGTATTCTCTCGCGCACGATTGGTGCTTGACGGTGCGCGAAGAGGTAACTGAATTGGTGTTCGGTTTTCACTACCATTCACCCGTGAATGTCGTGGAGTATCTATATTTTGCAATATAGAAATTGCGTTTTGGATATTTGTGTGGTATTGATTTATAGTAGAATTATATTGGGTTGTTATATTATCCAACACAGTTAATACCATTTGGCGGTGAGATACATCAGTGGGTGAGTTTTCTTCGTCCAGAGGTGTATGTATAGTGCCCATCCTTTCTGGTTCTATATTATTATAAGTCGGCAACGTTTCATTATTTGGTGGTATGCGCGATAAATCCAACAGTGCGGTTACTAATTCTACAATTTCACTTTGATTCATAATAAATTATACTATATTGGTGTAACAGATAGTATTTATGTATTTTGAGAATACAATATATATTTTTTCAATAACAAAATATCATAAAAAAGCGTTTGCGTATTCAAAGATGTATATAATATAACGATGTAAAGGGTAACGTATATAGTTTCATAATATAATAAACGAATGGACCTAACAAAATATCATAATAAAGGCATTACCGGTATGGTTAATCTGGGAAATACTTGTTTTTTGAACTCTTGTATGCAAGTGATTAGTCACACATATGAGTTAAATGAATTTATGAATAGTGAAAAACATATACCCTTATTAAAAAAAACACTACCAGATACAACTGTTTTTCAAGAATGGAATGACCTTAGGAAAGTTATGTGGTCTGGAAATGGTGTGGTTTCACCTAAAAAATTCGTTCATCAAATTAGGACTATTGCGAAAAAAAAGGATAGAGATTTATTTACCGGAATGGCACAAAATGACATGCCTGAATTTCTATATTTCATAATCGACTGTATGCATAATAGTATCTCTCGTGGTGTAAAAATGAAAATAACAGGGAAAATAATGTGCGATACAGATAGTAACGCAGTAAAATGTTATGAAATGCTGAAAACTATTTATTCCAAAGAATATTCGGAAATAATGAATTTATTTTATGGAATTTACATTTCTGAAATCATTTCAAAAAATGGGAAAAAAACATATACGTGTAGACCCGAGTCATTTTTCGTATTGAACTTACCGATTAGTGATGGTGAATCTAAAATGACCACGTTATATGAATGTTTTGATTTACATACAAAACCTGAATTATTAACTGGTGATAATGCGTGGTATAACGAGAAAACAAACAAAAAGGAAGATGTAATAAAACAAATTACATTTTGGAATTTACCGAATATTATTGTTATCGTATTAAAACGATTTGTTGATTGGAGATTCAAGTTAAATAATTTAGTTGACTTTCCAATCGAGGACCTGGATTTATCAAAATATGTCAAAGGGTATAATTCAAAATCGTATGTATATGATTTATATGGGATATGCAATCACGGCGGTGGGACTTCTGGGGGTCATTATACATCCTTTGTAAAGAACGCACAAAATAAATGGTATCATTATAATGATGATCAAGTTGATATTGTCAATGATACATCGCAACTTATTTCATCAAAAGCATACTGTTTATTTTACCGTAAAAAAAATAACCTTGTATAATATACTGATTATATGTCTTCTGAAACACAAACTATGACTACACCTGAAATAATAGATAATCAAACAAATTTACCCACTAATCAAATAGAGATACCAACGATTCCACCTGTTCCCATACCACCAGTTGATGACACAACTATTCCTACTATTGTAGAACAATCTGAAATAACAAATACATCCCAATCATTTGAAAGCATGCTTTTTAATAAACGAAATCTGTCTTTACTCGTTTTCTTTGTGATTGTATATATTGTATCATATTATCTTTTAGGAAAGTTTTATAATAAACCTTCCTCTGAAAATACTGGAATTTCATTAACTCTTAGTCGTATACTAGATGTTATTGTATTAATTGCTGTTTTTTCGTATCTAGTTATTTATTTCTTCGCAACCAGCATGGAAGATAACCAAACGAATATGAAAAATATATATAACGAATCAGTCGAATACGTTCAGAGTCCATTTTCATTACTTACAACCGCACTATTCTTATTTGTGTTTTACCTTTCCGTCTATTTATTTCGTATTCCTATGACATCAGAAACAAAACCTACAACTGTATCTTTTATTGAAAATATCACATGGTTAGCATTCGTAATAAATGTATTCGTAGTGTTTTTTAAATATGTATTAGGAATTTCGTTTGACGATATTTTACAATCTCTTCGTTTAAATGTAGAAAAAGAAGTTCCTGTTCCTGAACCGGAATTACCTGTATCAGTTGATGAAGTCTTCAATGTTTCGAATAATTTATACGCATACGACGACGCTCAAGCTGTATGTAGTGCACTAGGTGCTAAACTCGCAACATACGACCAAGTCGAAGAATCATATAACAATGGGGGGGAATGGTGTAATTATGGTTGGTCGGAAGGACAAATGGCTTTATTTCCTACACAAAAGGAAACATGGAATAAACTACAAGAGACACCTGAATACAAAAATAACTGTGGTAGACCAGGCGTAAACGGTGGATTTATTGGTAACCCGAATGTCAAGTTTGGAATCAATTGTTTTGGAAAGAAACCAGAACCAACACAACAGGATAAAGACCGATTAATGATGAAACAAACTAATATTTTCCCACAAAGTCAAAAAGACAAAGAATTAGAAGAGAAAATTCAGTATTGGAAGGATAACGCATCTGAATTACTTAAACTCAATTCTTTCAGTAGAAATACGTGGTCTAAATACTAATTCATTATGTTACATCGCAATTACTTATTGTAATTGCGATACTCTAAAATTTATTATATAATTCATAGTAAAAATAACCGAATAAAAAGAATAGTAATAATAATATATTCGCAATAATAGTGGGAACTTTTCCATATTGATAAAAAAATAATGTAAATAACGTTGATACAACTGTTAATGATGTTCCGAATGCGGCGTGTCGCGTAAACGCAATAATCGTATTATTTCCACTTCTCCAAACTATATATAACAAATAAAAAAATACTAGTGGAGCACCCCATAGATAAGCGGCAATCTTTATAGCAGCTGGATTATCTTGGTATATAGACGATAAATACGAAAAACAACCAGCGATTATACCACCAATCATTACATCTACTATTATCTGAATATTCATATTCAGAACTATAATATGTAATTAGATTTTTCAGGACTTTTTCTTTGTATTGCGAGGTTTCATTTTTAATTTCATTTTTTGTGTGTTTTTTTTAGCTTTCTTCGGTGAAACATTGTCGACGAATATATCAAATAATTCGTCGCTAATTACATCTATTTTCTCGATAATCTTAGTTTTGATGTTAGACCGATTGGGAACGCCCTGCAATTGAGTATTCAAATATAAACCAAGTGGGATTACTAAACCGTCATGTCTGTCTGGTATATGTATATTACCAGTATTCTCTAAATCACCATCCACTGCTGTTGGTGCTCTCATAGTAGATATTACTTCTTGTAGTGGATACCCGCCAATATTCATATTTCCATTTAATGCCTCGCCGCGTATACACTTGGATAATTTTGAATTCATCATTGTCCTTATATTATATACAACGATGAAAAAATCGATATTCCAACTGTATTGAGTTTATGGTTTCTTCATCACATAACGTATATCTTTTGATATTGTAATATCACGCTTTTCTTTCAAATAACCCATAATATATTTTACGTGGTCTGCATCACGTATGATATCAGACAAACACGTTTCTATATATCCATATGACAATGGGGTATAATCCTTTTTATCGTATAATTTTAATTCACCATCACTTATGATAATACCCGGATTTGTTTGTTTTGTTACCATATAATTACAAATCTCGCTTGATAACGCGTGTTTCATTTCGCGCATTGTACGCGTTTTTTCATTTACTATTTTCAATTGTTTTTCTAGAGTGACCCACTTTTTTACATTTTCGGTTAATTCTTTGCGTTCGTTTGAAAGAACCGCAATTTGTTTTTCATCCATATTCACTATCTTACTAAATAAACAGATTTTAGATTATCAATCTAAACCTACAAGGTTGATAATTCGGGCAGTGGCAATATATATAAACCGTTCACTAACTTGTATAATAAAAATAAATTTGCTAAAATGATAAATGCTAAAAATAAATTATAAAAGCAAATTATCCAAATATAAATACTTACTTCACTGTATACCGAATCAATTAGTGGTTTTATAATAAAACGAATATCAGAGCGTATTTGTTCGTCTTGAAAAAAAGCGATACAATTTTCACGAATACCTTTCATTTATAACGTACAATCTACTGTATGTAAATGTAATATTTCTGCCGTATAAACTAATTCGTTTGATATTTTTATTTTTCATATCAAATGTTGTTAAGGAGAACTTTAGTTGAATGAACGAAATATTAGATAGCGACAAATTGTTTAAAGAATTTGATTTCAAGCAATTGCAATTTACGAAACCTATACCCGCTAATGGTGGAAATTATTTTATTAAATGTTCTTTTAATAACAATCCTCTGTATATTCAACCCCCAAAATGCAATACGAAACAAGGTATAACCAAGATAGGCAAGAAGTTTATTACCGACCTTCTGTTTACAAACGAAAACGAATCATTTTTAACTTGGATTGAGAACCTAGAATCACACTGTCAAAAAAATATATATGAGAATCGCGAATCTTGGTTCGATGGTGACATGGACAAACCTATAATAGAAGACTTTTTTACAAGCCCGATAAAGGTTTATAAATCGGGAAAATATTACTTGTTGCGCGTCAATATTCAATCTGCTTTAGATAAACCTGTTATTAAGTTTTATGATGACAATGAAAACGCAATCGATTTTACTACTATTACTGAAAAACATAATGTAATGAGTATTCTTGAAGTAAAAGGTATCAAATGTTCCGCAAGTAGCTTTCAAATTGAGTTTGATTTAAAACAAGTGTTATTGTTACAAGATACGAATATTTTTGAAAAATGTTTATTAAAAACAAATTCAAATGACAAAACTATCCATTCTATACCAATTGAGAACAACGACATATCACAACATTTAGAGGAAACGAATCACATAGATACAATCGCAAATGACAATATCGTATCGGAAATCGAACAAAATCAAACTGATATAAATATCATCGATGTCGAAGAACAAGAAATAACATCTTCAGATATCCAAGTAGATACTTCTGATACTGATATTTTAGGAGAAAATGATGATAGAATCGACATTTCTATGAATATAGACATAAATGAAGATACATCAGTTATGCCAAATAATAATATCGAAAATAATGTCACTAATCAGGATGATATGTTGGAAGTGGTGGATTTAGATATTACAGACTCGAATAATGATTTATTTAAAATTAAAGAACGAAATGATGTATATTACGAAATGTATCGCGAGGCACTAGAAAAAGCAAAAGTTGCTAAGAAACTTGCACTGCAATCTTATTTAGACGCAAAACGTATCAAAAATACATATATGTTAGACGATATAGATGAATCAAGTGACAGTGAATTTGAAGATGAGTAATGGAAATGAATTTTAGACGAAATTAATAGTTTATCCAAAAAAAATTATCCATCATTTATATATAGCATATTATGTTTAAGAGTATAAAGCAAGCACTGGAGAAATTCTTCACAAAGAATATGATAATTGTTTTGATTATAGCAGTACTTATTTGGGCTCTCAGTTGTTATGTTGACACAAAACAAACAATTAAATCTGTTATGGATACTATGGAAGACGGAACATCTGTAGAAGACAAATCCGAGGCAACACAAGGTGCGGTGGCACCAAGTGAGCCCAATGCGGTTCATGGTTATTCAGTTCAATCTGTTGCCAATCCCGAAGAATTACTACCCAAGGATACAAACTCTGCTTGGTCTGATGGAGCACCTCCCGTTCAGGGTTCCGCAACAAATAGCCAACTTGATGAAAATTCTATCAAACTTGGTATGCAAGGTAATGTTATGAGAAACGCAAACCTATCTCTACGTTCAGACCCTCCTATCTCCAAGGCGGATGTTGGACCCTGGAACCAAAGTACGATTGAGGCAGATAGTTCTAGACTTCCTCTTGAAATCGGACATTAATTTGTATCATTAAAAAATGTATAATATTTCACATTTTCTAATTTTGTAAAAACTCGGCGAATGATAATATCAGCGATTATTGTATAATGAACAAAGGAGATATTTTAGGATATTTTGTTATTTTCGCAGTTTTAGGTGCATGTCTATATAAATATTACGATGATATTGAATCTTTTCAATTGAAATGTGTTGTATCAGAAGTTGATGGTAATAAATATTGTGTAAGGGAACGAGACCAACTAACTAACGCAGTTGATTTACTCGCAACGGTTACAAATAAGTGTTCTGACCTAGTTGAATATATGAAAAAGACTCATCCAGATAATGAATCGGTAAAACGTTTAGTCGGCGGTTTCAATCCAAACGCTATAACAGAAACACTTCCTACCAGTAAATTTACTGCATATAGCGAGAACAAAGGTGAGAAAATCGCATTTTGTTTGAATAAAAAGAAAGAGAATAATGATAATTTAATTGACGAGAAAACACTTATGTTTGTCGCAATACACGAACTGGCACATATTATGACACTTTCGATAGGTCACAAGAAAGAATTTTGGGAGAATTTTAAATTTCTATTAGAAAACGCAAAAGAAGCTGGACTTCACGACCCGGTTGATTATAAAAAGGAACCACAAGAATACTGCAGTATGAAAATACACGATAATCCGTATTATGACGCATAATTTATTTTTGATATTACACTACAATATCAAAAATTACAATTTGTTCTTAAGCTACCATCTTAAGACCGCCTACTAGATTGGCACCAATACCGAAACCGGCACCACCACGCGCGGAAGAACCCATAGCAGGAATAAATACATCAAGAATGCTAAATGTCGCGGCGGCAGTCAACGCAATGATGACAATCTCCTCCACCTTCAATTGTTTTTGAGGAATAGCGAATGCCGCAAGAGCAACCACAAGACCTTCGATCAAGTACTTAATAGCACGTTTTACCAACTCAGTTAAATTAAGCATCAGTTATATATTATAACCAAATAAAAAAATTATAATATTTGTGTAAAATCACTTAAACATTATATAGTAGATTTGTTATATAACGAACATGTCTAGTTTTGATAAGAAGTTGACTGAAACAGGCGATGTAAATCCTAAATATGTCGATTTGTGTTTTGAGGATCAAGCAATCGCAGGTCAAAAATTCGCATGTATGTCATTTGTTTCTCCTGAAAAAATTTTGAAGAAGCGGGAAGTATTTTTATTCGACCAATTTATTAAACAATGGGAATTCTCTAAATCTATGGAGAAGTACTTTGAATTCGTCCATTTTATTGCGTATAAGTATAATTTGAATGTAGAAACTCTTATCCAGGATTTCAATGACTTTATTAAGGAGGAGAACGATAAACTACAATCTACCGGAATAGAGGACGATTATAAGAACTTCATTGATAAGCAAGAAGAGAAGCTAAACGAACAATTCTCAAAGGAACATTCATATCAAACATCTGTTCGTGGCGTCAAGGTTCGTGGAGTATTCTCTACACAAGGTGAGGCGGAGGAAAAGTGTAAGAAACTGCGCGATAGTGACCCAAGTCACGATATTTATGTCGGTCCCGTTGGTGTATGGGTTCCTTGGGATCCTGATGCGTATAAGACCGGCAGAGTCGAGCACTTGGAAGAAGAACTAAATGCGTTACACAAGGAGAAGATGAAGAATGAGGAGCTCGCCAAGAAGGAGTTCGAGGAACGTGTCCGTGAAACCAAGAAGAAGGCTATTATGGAGAACATTGACAAGGCGAACGCAAGTGGAAACGTTCTTACGCAGACAATGGATGATGAAGGTAATCTGATTGGTGTTACCGAGACTACTAACTTTGATGAACGTGAGGTTGACACTGTTGAAGCCACACAACAGCGTAACCAAAGTGTTCTAGAAAACGCAATTAATAAGTAAAAATTGAAACTTTTTTTTAATATTAGTAATAGTATCTTAATTATTACTAACAATATGAGCTCGTTTTCTACAATCGTGCACAAATTGACATTGTCCCACGAGGACTCGTTATATGACAAACCACTGCCAGACATTACATTTGAAGATAAGATTAAATATATAGGCAGTTTAATGAAACAATGTGAAGGGACAACTACTTACGCATATACTATTTCTGAGCTACCATCCGTAAATCGCTTAATATTTGAAGTTAACCGTTTTGTAGGAATACCAGATATTAAACATTGTAGTAAACGATCTGTTTTTCGTAATAAGTTTCAAGTATTGAAAGATGTATTACAAAGTTTCTCTATGAAGACGGAATCTAAAGATAAATTCTGTAATGTTTTCAATAAAAGTCAACGTCACTATTTCGCATTTTGTAAATTGGCATATATATATAAACTACGCAAATACACACACGCGGTTGACACTGACCTCTATTTAAATAAATTATCACCTTCCCAAAAAAACGTTATTAGCGTAATACAAAATAAAAAAATCTATCTATTTACACTTCAAGACCTCACTAAAATTATCGTTAATTCTCTTACAATATGTGATGATATGTTTATCGCACCAAAATCGCCCAAAAATCCATATAATAACATGGATTTTTCGAAAGCAGACATATTTAATCTATTTTGGAAACATATAACATCTCTCTTAAGAGTCCCTACAATTATAGACAAATTTGTCTACAATAATATGGACCTCTCCAGTTTTGTTGCACAATGTCACGGTCATATTATAGATAATGAAATCCACCAAATCGTTACTTCTTCTAATATTTCAGTTCAAGCCGAACATATTCGCGAAATGATAGCCGAATGGTACCATAGGGAAGACATGTTTCTGAATTTTAATATGAATTTCCCGAAAGAACGCTTGGTCGAAATATTCCTACCCTACCTTGAATTATACCTTAAATTTAGATATTCACTTGACCGAGGGATTCAATCAAAGTCATTTAAATTATTATCTAACGCACTACAAAAATTTGATACACGGCAATTTAACGCATTCGGACGAAAAATTATTAGCACTTATAAAAACAATACAAATGGTAAAGTATTTAAGACAAAACCTACATATAATGATAAACACCCAGAACCACCACATAATGTTTCTAATCTTCGATTATCAAGCACTATTGTATATTTGAACTCTCATTTGTCGTTACAAGATAAATTTACAACTGATGTATTCGATTGGAGAATAAATGATGATTCGGATACTGACGATGCGGATGCTCACGATGTGGATGCTGACGATGCTGACGATGTGGATGCGGACGATGTGGATGCGGACGATGTGGATGCGGACGATGTGGATGATGCGGACGATGTGGATGCTGATGATGCTGATGATGCTGATGATGCGGATGCGGACGATATTACAATAGGAACACTTACATCAGATGACCTTCTTTTGAACCATCAGGAAGAAACGAATGATGATATTACAATGGCACCACTTACATTGGCAGATCTTGAATTTGATGACGAAGGAATAAAGGATTTTGTGTATAGTTTTATTGATCGTAACCCATCCAATGAAAACCCTTATTCAGGAGAAACCCCAGACGTGGACGAATATAATTTTGTTACAGAATCAGAATGTTCTATAATAGAACGAGAACCATTTAACGAAGCATCCATTCCGGATATTTCAACACTATCAATAAACGAAGAATCTGAAAATATCACTTTATCACGAGAGTATATCAATCGACTTATTCCTAGTGAAAAAAAGTATATCAATCGACGTATTCCTGGTGAAATAGAGTATATGAATCGACTCGATCGACTTATTCCTGGTGAAACGGAGTATATCATCAATCGGCTTGTTCCTAGTGAAATTACAACTCCCTCCAATATTGACACTGATACAAACGCATTGGAAAACGCAACTGATATATGACAAGGTGGACCAGGATAAAAAAATAAAATAAAAATGTATATATTGTTTTTTTTACCATTTTGTTTTTTTCACATTAATCGCTGGACCAGACCGCTTCTTTCCTTTCGATGGATCATATTCTTCATCTTCAGAATCCGAACCCATGTTTTTAGATAACTCCCAAAATTCCTTTGAACCCAATTTAAAAGGTGGATGGGTTTCTGCTTTATACCAAAAAATTTGGTCACATAATTTGTTAGATTTCGAATTATTGTTAATCACCAAACATTCGTAATTTTCGGTGGTTTGATCCATTACTCCACAAAATGCCTCTAATGTTGGGAACATACTAGCATAATTTTCCCATATTCGTTTTCTATTTGAAAGATAGGAGTCTCTTAATATGAATACATAATCGATATTCGTTCTTAAATTTGGCGGTATTCCAAGAGGGTATTGCATCGTAATAATTAACATAATTTTCCAGTGACGCCCATTCATAAATAACAAACGCATCATTTTATCTCTCGTCCACGTTGAATCATATAAACAATCATCCATAATTACAAATGCTCGCGGATCTATCTTTGTTTTATTATACTGTTTGATTTCTTTATTAACTTGTTTAAGCACCTGTTTTTGTCGACGCAACACATTCTCTACCAAAACTGTAGAGAACTCGTGATGAATAAATAATTTAGGGACGTGTTCCGCATAAAATCCGTTTCCAGCTTCCGTGCCAGACATCACGGTTCCTATTGGAATATCTTGATGATAATATAATAAATCTCTTATCAAAAATGACTTTCCTGTATCACGACGTCCTAACAGCACAATTACTGGTCCTTTATTCTCCTCCGGTTTGAATGTAATATCTCGCATATTGAATTTTTTTAATTCTAGTGTCATCTTTATATTAGTACTACATTTCCCTAAATATCATTCTTACGCATTTACATAGTAATTGGGTTTAATATTTCATAATAATATGGTATTAAAAACTATATTCGATTCTTATTATGGATTCGCATTCTTTGAATTATTACAAAACGTCTTTGCCGGCATTAAAATATTTAGAAGATAATTATATTTATTCGATTGAAGACAATAATTTTGACTATAACCCATTTCGTATTAGCAAATTGCAAAACTATCATCCTACATATAACACGTTTTTCTCACTCACTGAAAACAACTATAATTCGATTCAGTTCAATCATAAAAAACATTTTATCGATATGAATACTGTTGTAAATACACATACATCAGAGAGAGAAACGAAACAAACATTTATTAAGTTCTCGCCACTGGTCGACCCGATTAGATATTTGATTGGAAAATATGAAAAACACACCGATATTTTATCAAATTTACCCTCCTATCCAGTGAATAACAATGAAACGCACGTTTTACCGAAATTCAATGATGTAAATAATTGCGCTTATGTAGATTGTTTTTTTAATTTCTTATCAAGCATTGCCCTAAACCATCATAATTTTGTGAATGGAATAGACTTTTACGGAAGTTATCTAGGTATTCAAAACAAATATAAAATGGATATTTCGGACGATATTGATTATTTACATACTTCTACTTTTTTCAATTATAATCAAACAATGTATGAACTAACCAACAATGATTATGAAAATGATACGGATGGTTCGCGCAAATATAGAGCCACATTAGAGATTGGTGATGAGATGAATATCGATAATTTGGTTGAAAAAATGGAGAATGAATTTAATAATGAAACTATTGACAATGAATTTAATAATGAAACTATTGACAATGACGCTATCGGCAATATTGAAACGATTTACTCTGTAGAATTAAAAACGTCTGACAACGAACAAACGAATGATGAAATCGAAACTGTATCTTCAGATGACAGTTCTAATGACAGTGAATTAAATTACAGCACAGACGAGGATGAAGAACAAGATGAAGAACATGATGAAGAATCTTCTTGGGAAACTGATAGTTCGGAACATTCGGATTCATCTTCAGAAGCAACTATTGTTGAAAACGCATACATAAATCAATTTCCGGTTCAATTAATATGCCTTGAAAAATGCGACGGCACATTAGATGAATTATTTGAAACACACGTTCTTTCACAAGAACTGATATCAAGCGCATTATTTCAAATTGTCATGATACTTATTACATTCCAAAAAATGTTTTCTTTTACACATAATGACCTACATACAAATAATATTATGTACGTAAATACAGATATCACACATTTATATTATAAATACAATAAAATCGTTTATTCTGTTCCTACTCACGGTAAGATTTTCAAAATGATTGATTTTGGACGCGCGATTTATAAGTTCAAAGGAAACACATTTTGCAGTGACAGTTTTGCACCAGGTGGAGATGCAGCTACACAATATAATTGCGAACCGTTTATGAATACTTCGAAACCATTACTCGAACCAAACTGTAGTTTTGACTTATGTCGTCTTGGATGTTCTATATATGACTTTATTATTCAAGATGAAGAATCTGACGATATGAATGAACTACAACACACTATTGATAGATGGTGCAAAGATGATAATAATAAAAATGTTCTATATAAATCAAATGGCGAGGATAGATATCCCGAATTCAAACTATATAAAATGATCGCACGAACAGTTCATAATCATAGACCCGAAAAACAATTAGAGTTTCCTTTTTTTAATAAATATGCTATTGATTCTTATACCGATATAAAAAATATACAAGATATCGATTCTTACCCGTCGTATCAAATGTAACAACCAAAAATGATGAATGGATTTTTATTTAGTTCGATTTTTCTTTAGTTTCCTCATTTTCCTTATTTTCCTTATTTTCTTCTGTATTCAAAATATTCTTTTCGCTTGTTGTCATATAATTTTGGATTTTCCCAAAACACCACGCACTTAATACAAACCACATTGCTTTTATACTATCTGAACTTGTGTACAACAACCATCTCAGTCCTTGACAGTGGGGCATGGTTGAGGTGAATGGGGACATTAACAACCCAATAATCGTAGGTGGAACACAGAAATATACATACAAATGTGGGGTTATATAATGGACCGAAATCCATAATAGATATATTCCGACAATTCCTAAGATGTAATTACTATATTCGTTTACCCTTTGAAAATCCATCAAATTAATTTGTTCCAAAAATTTGTTCCTAATAAGAGTGGTACTCATAATCTTTATGAACTTATATTCATTTAATATCTATTCAATTTTTCGGTTACATTATAAGAATAATATATTTTGATACTATACTACCAAAATATAATGGACGAAACATACTTAACAGAAGTCAAAGAAGTCAAAGAAGTCAAAGAAGAAACGCAAAAATGGTATTGTTATATATTGAGAAACAAACAATATCAGTACAAACATCTCACCTACAATGGATCTACAAATGACCCGCGACGTAGATTACGACAACATAATGAAGAAATCACAGGTGGAGCACGATATACACACGGACGCGGTGGAGGTTGGGAAATATATGCTTTACTCACCGGTTTTATCGATCATCGAAACGCGCTATCGTGTGAATGGAGAATCAAACATACTAATGGCAAACCCGGAAAAAGACCGAACGAACATTTGGGGGTAATCGGTAGAATACGAGGTCTAAATGAAGTATTAAAACTTGATAAATGGACGAGTAAATGTGCGGTAAATAACGCAGATATACCATATACGTTGTATATCGCAGATGATGTAGCGAATTATATACAGGTTTCTGAATTGCCAGACAATATTGATGTCATACGCGGTATACCGTGTTTTGATAAGAAACCAAAATAAACCACACCACTAACTACATACGCAACATCCGGTGATTATTTTCTCAACATACATCTTATTATTCTCTAATAATATACATTCGCTTTTATCATCCAACAGAGCCTTGACGCGTACAGAATGTTTACCGACCCGTGTAGTTCGGACCGCAAGTATTACATATATTTGCGAATAATCCACTTGTTCTATTTCACCGGAATATTTTATTTTGTATATCATGTCACCTGGTTTGAAATATTCCATTTCTGTATATAGTTATTTATTCTTTATTTACATATTTGTTTGTGAATTCAGATACTGTGTATATCGGTATATGTAAGTCATTTGCTTTTTGAATTTTGTTACTTGTATCGTCGTGCGACTTTGTTATCACCAAATATGTATTTTTATTTACAGTATCCTCCATTTTTCCGCCATTTTTTTCGATATGCCCGATTATTTCTTTATCGCGAACCTTTGTCATTACTATATTTTTACCATACAGGTCGTCATTGATATCTGGACTCTTTTTTTGTTTCACCGTCGTATTCTTTTTCGTTTCTGAACTATTTTTTACAGTTGTATTCTTTTTCGTTTCTGAACTATTTTTTACAGTCGTACTCGTTTTTTTTACTGATGAATATTTCAATTTCAGATTACATAGTTCTAGAAACGTATTAAATTTCTCTATATTTGATACAAAACTTTTCGCGTTTTCCTTACCTATTCCCTTCACTTGTAATATTTTTTCGATCTTTGTTTCATCACTTTCCTTTTCAAATAATATGTCGGGAAACATATCCATTATCGGTGTTATTTTACGACTTCCTAAACCACGACCTAATAAATTAGACGCTACCATAATATCTATCAATGAAGCTTGTTCTAATTTACTATGTATTCCATCGTGGATTTTATTTATCATGGTTTCCTTGAAACCACGGACCTCTTCATAATCATCTTTTTTCATTTTGATTATTTTTTCAATACTATCATATCCCGCTTCCATTATACGTTTTACATTTCCACTTGATAATCCATCTACACCCAATTTTGTGAAAAATTCTGTTATATTTTTTAATTTTACGGTCTCATCTGATGCCAAATCATCCAATATTATATCTACACGTGTATCCGTCCAATGGTATTTAACCTCGGGCATTTTCGCGTGTTCGGCTTTCTCGGTTACCGACTGAATATATGGTATCACATCGCCACTGCGAATTAGACGTATCACCGCACCTATACCGATTTGATTTTGTTCTATAAATTTTGCGTTAAAACCGGTAGCATATTCTATCTTTACACCACCGATTCTAACTGGTTCTATACGCACTCTCGGTTTTAAGTATCCCGCCTTACTCGCCGTCCAAATCACATCAACTACTTTCGCTTCAACTACTTGATCCGTTATTACCATCTTAAACGCAAAAGCATGTTCCGGGTTTTTATTGGTTCGTTCATATACATCATCGTGGGATACAATAATTCCATCTATTTCATATTCACTTGTCTTTCGTGATTCGAGTAAGTAATCTGATAAAAAGGTATTTGACAATGTATTTGTGTTTTGACTCACCACTTTTTCAAATCCGTATTTTTCTATTTCGTTCATTTGTTCTGATGGTTTTATATGCGGAACAATCATCTCATATACTACAAAATGAACGTCGCGTATCTTTTCATCTTGTTCCTTGCTATTTATAATACCCGAAACCAAATTTCGCGCATTTGAAAATTTAGTTTTGTATTTTTTTTCAAATATATCCTTCGGTATAATAAACTCACCGCGAACAACTACATTTTCTTTTTTTGGTAAATTCATATAACGCAATAAATTCGTTACATCTTGTCCTACTGTTCCATTTCCACGCGTATACAATTTCGGCGCGGTTCCTTCCGTACTATATAATCCACTTACACCATCCAATTTATGTGAAATTACGTATGTATCTTTGTATTTTTTCATCCAATTCTCTAAGATCATTGTATCTGGTTTTATTTTATCCATTGAAGGCATCGCATACGGAAGCGCGGTTTTATGTTTTACCACTGGAGCGCCTATTTCGAATAATACCGTATTTTTTGGATATTTCACTTCTGCGTATTCCTTTACTATATCATATTCATTGTCATTTAACACAGGTGTATTATTATAATACGCATCATTCAACCTTTGAATTATTTTCACCAATTTGGTTTCATCCATATTTTCCAAATATGTTTTTCCATTCTTTCTAAATTCATCTACAAATATATCCAGACCCATATACTTTTTGCTTACATAATAAACCGGATTATATCTATACTTTTTCACAACAACATCATAGTTGGTGTGAAATACTTTTCACACGGATTATCTACTAACCCAAGTTCTCCCGCAAATTACAGAAGTTTGTCAAAGTTGTTTTCCTTGAAATGATGCAAAATAAATGCCAAAAGTCCAATACATACATCCAGTGCTAAAATCTTCCAAGATTGATTATTTTTCATTATAGCATTATACGCAAATAATAAATATAGAAAACAGTGTAGTGGTCTCAGGGAATTCCACCATATTTTATCACCCCCAACTTCAATACCCACTTTTCTTGAACCAGTTACATAGATATAGAGAAATCCTACCGCAGGCACAAGCGCAATATATCCTAACATAGGTAAATATTTACTGTCAATGTTTTTGGCAACAAGAGTTATCATAATGCGAGAACCAATGCAACCAACTAAAAAATATAGGAATCTACGTTGAATTTTATTCATAGTATACACTATTGAAAGATAATCACAGTTGGTGTGAAATAATTTTCATTCGTCTTATTTAGAACCCAGGTTCTCCCGTAAATATCTCTGTCGCTGAAGGATTCAATGTCTTTTTATCCGTAAGAATATTGAAAAAGTCATTCAATGACCCTCCCGCATAATAAAATAAGGATAGTGATACCACTGAACTGCCCAACACGATTACAGAATCGCGTATTGTATCCTTTAATGGACGGATTTCCTTTTGTATATATTTCATTTCCAACACCTTCATAATAAAGAAAATAAATGTGATTACAACTGATATTACAAATACGGTTTCCATTTTCACAATATATATATCTTTTATAGATGTATATTATCCCATTTTTACGCAGTCTAATACAATTCTTCCACATCATTCAATTTGAATTCATTGTTTTGGACGACCTCCTTATCTAAATTATCTATGTCTAAAAAACTCGTTGAAACATCCGTGTCGGTAATTTTAAAGTTTTCATCGTCGTCTAATTCATCAAACTTGCGTTCTAAACTTCTGGAAGTACTTAACAACTCTAAATGTTCTATTGCTTTTGGTGCGGTCACAGATTTAATATCGTCTTCTTCGTCTAACACTTTATCTATATCATTAAAAGATAATTTCGTTACTACATCTTCGGTATTCACATTTTGAATAGTAGGCACTATTGTCATTTCACCACTCGTATCGATTTTCACTTCCGGCTCGGAATAATCTTGTGAATTGACAGTTTCGGGAGCATTTTTAACTTCTTCTTTTATACTAGGATCTTCTTCCGTGATATTCTCAATCACTACTTCTTCCTCGTGCTCTACATTTTCGTCCATATATGCACGAATAATAGCCTCAGTTGGAATACTTTCGCGAATCGAAATCAAGATGCACTCTTGGATTATATTTTCTAATTCGCGATTGGTTTTTTGATATTGTAAAGGGGATAGATTCTTTTCAAACAAGTATATATTCGCATACACCTTGCGCGCTACGTTAATATAGATTTTATGAATGAAGGTATCTAATTTCGGAACTGAAATATCGATTTTTTTCTGTTTATTTCCCACGCGGATACACGTCAATACCTTTAACTGAATAATATGGACGCACGTTATCAAATCTTCTAAATAGTTGCAACCACTTCTTTCTATTATACGGATTCGTTCCTCCTCTATAATATTATTATTCCATTTGGGAACACGGGACAATAAATTCTGAAATGTCATTAAATACTTGTTTGCTTCGTCGTTTTCTACACACATATTCCACGATTCATTAAATATTGAGCGAATTCCACTTGTTATTACCGGGGTCATTATACTTACTAAACGACTACACCATTCATTACGAGATTCATTCAAATTCGCAAGTACAAAATCGTCCATTGTAATTATATTCCTATTATACTTTTTATATCGTTCTCTGAACGCAAGAATATATTATTCAATATGTAGAATATTAATAATCTCTCACAACGAAATTCAGAACGAATGATATTAAACTCTAATTCATATGTCGATTTGTTTTTATCTTCTATCAAGTCCGTTTTTTTTATCCAAGAAATCAAGTCTACGCAATTTATTCCTCCCTCATATAATCGTTCCGATACACTTATCAAATCGCTATGTTGCACTACCTCTTCTCTATATATTTTTGTCATTTCGTCATCCAATACGTTACTCTCCAACCGCACAGTTGGGATTGCCTTTTTGATATAATGCTGATGGAAATTTGATACTTCTCCGTTTACTGTATATTCAGGTATGTAGATTTCACAAAAACGAGACAATATTGGATTCATTAGTTTCTGTTTGTTCTCTAATGTTATGAAAAAACGCGTATTATAACTAAATAATTCGATACATCGGCGCAGAGCCGATTGAGCATCGATTGTTAAATAGTCCGCATTCATTAAAATTATTGACTTAAATAATACCCCGTTATTTGATAAAATATTGGTTTTCGCAAAAAATTTCAGTTTTTCACGAATAAATTTAATCCCTTTTCCATGCGCACAATTCACATACATCACGTTTGCCTTTATAATTCGTTTGTCATTATTGTATATCTTGTTGATAAAATGATTCAAAATTGTTCTCTTTCCACAACCGGAAGAACCATGAAATATTATATGGGGGATTTTCTTCGATTTGTAAAAAAAATCCAGCCTTTCTACTAACGGTTTATGATATTCTAATATATCTGATTGTGTTTCTTCCATCTACATTGTTACATAACCATTATTCTATTTTGTTTTAGGTTTTATTCTTTTTTTACTATACTCATTTGTTTTGTAAATACATATCGTTCTTGATGCATCGTTTTTCTACGGACATTGCATTCTAAACACGCTATGTCCAAGTTTCCCTTATTATGACCTATTGAATTGTCTTTTCTTTCTAACGACCACTGTTTTCTATCTCTCACATATTCATAGAGAACCAAACAAGAGTTTTGACAATAATAACATTTGTTCTCACATTTATATAATAATTGTAATACTGTTTCTAAATCTACAAGTGTTTCTCGATTTAATTTCTTATTTACTACATCTTGACTACGATAACCGACTATCTTTCTCTTGAGTTGTTTTATTATAATATCACACGAGTTTTTGTTCTCTACATTTATTTTTCCTTCTACTATTTGATTTATATATTCCCATTGCTTTTCATTCGTTAAATCACACTCTTCAAAACACCATTGCTCTGTATTTGTTATTATCCTTTTGATTTTTTCTTTTGGTTTTATGGGTTCTCGTTGCGACTCCTTTTTTTCTTTTTTTGGTGTAAAATCTATTGTTAATTTTTTTGTTTCATTCATAAGACTATTATACTTCTATCATATTTTTTTACACATTTTTTTACGTAAAAACATTGTTTTTTATGATAATATCAATAATATTAGACACAATCACATACCCATTGAAAAACAACGTAAATTGAAAAAGCAAATGGAATTTCAGTAATTGACATTTATAAATGTCCAGATTTGAAAATCGGTCCCGACTTTTTACAAATAGGTGTTTTTTTGGCTTCACTGCAAAATGC
>Ga0114998_10000307_pt1 | contig 35123 bp, 26 predicted proteins | sample ArcticOcean_MG_C_5_FD_87044 | JGI IMG/M metagenome (GOLD analysis project Ga0114998, IMG submission 87044) | Marine microbial communities from western Arctic Ocean - ArcticOcean_MG_CB4_138 | ecosystem: Environmental > Aquatic > Marine > Oceanic | place: Arctic Ocean: Canada Basin | collected... | reverse complement strand
CAGGACTAGGGGCAGGACTAGGGGCAGGACTAGGGGCAGGACTAGGGGCAGGACTAGGGGCAGGAGCAAGAAGGAGAAGGGCTAGGAAACACGCGAGCGCCACTCCTTGACCTCCTGAGCTACCCCAGCTATTCCTAAAGCATGCGGGAAGACGTTCAACAACTCATCAAGATTCAAGAACTCGATCAACGAATTCAAGTCATTCATAAAGAGTTGGAGCGGATTCCCAAAGAGCTAGATCTCGCCCAAGAGCGTCTTCAAAATGATGCCGCCGGACTCGCCTCCGCGAAATCTGCCTACCAACAAAACGAGATAGCCACGAAAAATGTCGATCTCGATCGCGGCACCCGGAAAACCACCATCGAGAAGCTTAAAGTTCAACAATTCGAGACGAAAAAGAACGACGAATACGAGAAGCTTGGAAGAGAAGTCATCCGCTACGAGGAAATGGTCGACGAACTCGAAACTCAGGAACTCGAATTGATGGAAAAGTCCGACCAGTGTCGCGAAAGTATCGTCGCGGCTGAAGCCCTACTCGCCAAGACCCAGACCATCGTGGACGAAGAAATTTCCGTCCTCCATACCCGTTCCGATGAGCGCAAAAATGAACTCACCGATCTTCAGGAAACACGGATAACGGAAAACACGAAGGTCGAAGAAGATCTCCTCGCCGATTACACCCGCTTGTTTATCAAATGCGAAGGCCACGCAGTCGCCGCCGTCAACTCCGAGCGCATCTGCAGCTCCTGCCACCTTCAGGTCGTCAACTCTACCTTCATCGCTGCCAAGTCCGGAGAAAGCATCGCCGAATGCGACAACTGCGGTGCCATTCTCTATCTCACCTAGCCACCGTGGCCGCGACCTCCGGGTCGCGTAGCCCATCACCCCCTCCAATAATCTGCTCACAAAAAAGCGGCCCCTGTTTCCAGAGCCCGCTTTTGGAAAATAGCATCACTTCCTAACCAAGCGCTTTCACGATCGTCTCAGCATTCATCCCGAGAGTGTTGAGAACAACATCACCAGGTGCGGAAATTCCGAAGCGATCAATTCCCACCACCGCGCCATCAAGTCCAGTATACTTGTGCCAGAGACCGCTAACGCCCGCTTCGATAGCAACACGCTTGCGACAAGCAGCAGGAAGAACCTCTTCTCGATACTCAGCCGACTGACGATCAAAACGCTCCAAGCAAGGTGCCGAAACAACCCGCGCACCTGCGCCAATTTGCTCGGCCGCATTCAGCGCCGCTTCAACTTCGGAACCAGTCGCCATGATGATGCACTCGAGGGCTCCTTCTTCCTTACGGAGAATGTAAGCACCCTGACGAACTCCTTCGCGGCGGGTCTCTGCAGAAACTTGGTTCAAGGTCAGCACCTTCTGGCGGCTCAAGATCAGTGCCGTAGGACCATCGATGCGCTGCATCGCTGAAATCCATGCGCCCGCAACCTCTTCCGGATCCGCGGGACGGATGACATCGAGATTCGGAACAACGCGCAATCCACTCACCGTCTCAACCGGCTGGTGAGTCGGTCCGTCTTCACCCACTCCGACGGAGTCGTGGGTAAAGATGTAAGTGACAGGCAGCTTGGCGAGACCAGCAAGACGGATTGCAGGACGAAGGTAATCAGCAAAGACCAGGAAGGTCGCGCCGCTCGCGCGCACAAGTCCGTCATAAGCGATGCCATTGCAGATCGCGCCCATCGCGTGCTCACGAATTCCGAACCAAATGTTCCGGCCTGTAGGATTGCTCGCAGAATAGTCGCCCTCTCCCTTAAGGTAGTTTTTGGTCGATCCATAAAGATCGGCAGAACCGGTGATAAAGTTAGGCATCGCCTTGGCCACGGCATTGATCACGACGCCACCAGCACCACGAGTGGCGTCGGCATAGTCAGCAGCAAACTCAGGAATCTGCTCGGAAAGATCCGTCGGAACCGCTTTGGAAACTCCACTGGTAAGCTCTTCTGAGAGCTCAGGATTTTCGGTAGACCATGCCTCATAAGTTGCTTGCCACTGACTAAACGTTTCAGCCTGCTTCGTAGCCTGCTCCGCAAAGTAAGTGCGAGTTTCTTCAGAGACGAAGAAAGTTCCCTCAGGAAGTCCCAGACCCGCACGAGCGGTCTCCGCAAAGTTCGCTCCACTTTCACCGTGCGCTGCGGCCTTGCCTGCAACTTCAGGAATACCACGACCAATCTCGGTCTTGGCGATGATCACCGTTGGCGTTCCGCTACTTGCCTTGGCGGCACTGAAAGCATTTAGGAAAGCAGTCTGATCGTGACCATCAACAGTCACCGCATTCCAACCAAGAGACTGAAAATACTGTTCAGGGTCCCATCCTTGGGTCACGTCAGCCATGGCGTCGAGAGTAACGTCATTTGAATCATAAATCAGAATGAGGTTATCGAGCTTGTTGTGTCCCGCGAAAGCAATCGCTTCTTGCGCCACTCCTTCCTGAAGGCAGCCGTCACCAGCGAGAGCGACGACATGATGATTGAAAATAATATGTTCGGCCGTGTTAAAGTGGGCTGCCGCACGTTTTCCGGAAAGAGCGTAACCCACTGCATTACCAATTCCCTGTCCGAGGGGCCCCGTAGTCGCTTCAACTCCGGGAGTCTCGTCATACTCGGGATGACCCGGAGTAATCGAGTGCAGCTTCCGAAAACTCTTCACATCGTCGAGACTCACCGCGTAACCAGCAAGATGGAGCCAACTGTAAATGAACATCGAGCCGTGACCTGCAGAAAGAATGAAGCGGTCGCGGTTGAGCCACTTTGGCGCAGCGGGGTTGAAATTGAGGGCGTTACCGAAAAGAACGGCGCCCATATCTGCGCAGCCAAGAGGGAGACCAAGGTGACCGGACGAACATGCGTTGACGCCATCGATCGCGAGGCCACGGGCCTCAGCTGCTACTCTAGCAAGTGCTTCTTTATTCATGAGCACTAGACCTTCGTTAAATAGAGCGATTCAATCAAGCCGTAATAAAAATCAGGGCCAATCTGATTCGTCTTAATTCGCTAGATTCGCTTTTGGGGATCTTCTCAGCGCCACCCTGCATGAGCAATACTCGCGAGTTTTTTCGCACTCCAGCGCGTGCTGCCTTGACCCACCGCAAAAGTAGAGCGACCCTGATGCGTGCCTAAATCATCCTCCCCCCTCGAAGGAAAGCTTCTCCTTTCCAGCCCCACTCTCCGCGATGGCTCCTTCGACCACTCCGTGATTCTTCTCGCTGAGCACAGCCCCTCCGACGGCGCATTTGGGCTCATTATAAACCATCCCTCCGGACAAATGGTGGGCGATCTCCTCACCGCGAAAGAATTCTCCCCTATTTCACACGTGCAAGTTCATATCGGAGGTCCCGTATCGAAAGGCCATATGACCTTCGCTGCCTTCTGGGAAGAAGACTCCTCTCTCCGCTTCGCCACCCGCATCTCTGCCGAGCAAGCCATGGGACATACCCAAAACTCCGGTGCACTCGTGCGAGCGTTCGTAGGTTACACCGGATGGAGCAAAGATCAGCTGGAAGATGAAGTGGAGAGCGATTCCTGGTTCGTAGTTCCGATGCCAGACTCGATTCTCAGCCTAAACCATGACCGCGAACTTTGGAAAACGATCCTCGCAGGGCTCTCCCCCTTCCACAAGATCCTCGCGGGAGCTCCCGGAAACATCTTGGCCAACTAGCGCCTCAGAATTTTCTCAAGCTCCGCAATGTAGGACTTGAAGGCACTTCGTCCCTCTTCCGTCAGCTCATAAAAAGTCTGAGACCGCCCTACTCCTTCCATCTTTTCGGAAACGACAAAATCGGCTTTTGCCAAGGTTCGCAAATGAGTGATGAGATTCCCATCACTCATCTTCAACTCGCTCTTGAGATCCTGGAAAGTCCATCGCTCGGCACGTGACACCAGCAAGGACATAATGCCCAGCCGTGCCTTTTCGTGAATGAGCTTATCAAGCTTGGAAAGATCCATTAAGAGCGCTTGTTCTCGATGAAGGTGACGTAAAGGCCGTAGATAAGGTGGAAAATTCCAAAGGTTTTCGCCATCGCCATATTTGCGACCCTCAAACCATCACCTATGTCAGTCCAGCCCTGTTCTATGCCACAATCATAGCTCGTCCAAAGTCTAAAGTGGTAGAGTCCAGCCACGACAAACGCGCATCCCAGCCACCCCAGCGATCTAGGAGCAAAACTCCCTGTAGCCATGAGCGCAACACCGTAACAAAGCATCCAAATCCATGCCAGAGTCACTGGATGGAAATTCTGGGGCTGCAACAAGCCAATCACAAAACCGATCACCATTGCTGGTAAAATCGCCCGTAATCCCATTCGCAGTCCCGGCGAAAAGATGCTCTCTCGTTCCCTTTTTGCCTTAATGATTACCAGCACGGTATTAAAGATTATGATCGTGCCTGCGACACCAAACCAAACCCATTTCCAATCCGAGGACAATTTCACCCCATCGAACAATGGAAAAATCCAAGGCAACACCACCGCGAGCAATCCCGCAAACAAAGCTGTCGGCCCCGAGATCATGCGATACACCGTCGCCCGCTCCATCATCGAGCGGATCGTTTCGAGATTTTGTGCGGCCCGTTCCTTTTCGGTCATAGAGATTTCTAACGAAATTCGCCATCCAAAGCCAGCTCACTCTCTTGACAAAGCCCACCTCATCACCCATTGCCCCGCCGTGACCAACCCTCACAAACTCATTCACCGACGCCGCGTCGCCCTATGGCTTCGCTCGGCCCTTCGGTAATGATGTTTTGATCATATCACCAGCTGGCATGCCTCCTTTTCGGTGAACAATTCGGGGCCCTCGAGATCATCGGAGCCACGATCACCACCGTCGCCACCTGGAAGCTTAAACGCAAAGGCTTCCAAATCCTCTCCTAACCTGCCAACAATTCAGCCCAAGAACTCATGACCACCATCGAAAAAGACAGCCAGTATGTTCTCCAAACTTACGGAAGGTTCCCCCTGGCCCTCGCTAAGGGTCAAGGGACCCGTGTGTGGGATGAAGAAGGTCGTGAGTATCTTGATTTCTGCGCCGGCATTGCGACCTGCGCTCTCGGGCACTGCCATCCTGCGCTCACCTCGGCGATCACCGAACAAGCGAACCAGCTCATACATTGCTCAAACCTCTACTTCACGAAACAGCAATCCGATCTCGCGGAGTTAATCGTTGAAAAAGTGGTGCAGCAACCAGGCAAGATCTTCTTCTCCAATTCAGGAGCAGAAGCCAATGACGGCCTCATCAAGCTCGCCCGGAGACATGGAATCGAAAGCGCACGTCATGAAATCATCACTTTCAATCAGTCCTTCCACGGCAGAACGATCGGAGCAATGTCTGCCACGGCTCAAGGGAAGATCCACGATGGCTTCGGCCCTCTTTTCCCCGGTTTTGTCTATTCTCTTCTCAATGATCTGGAAGCAGTCGAGGCGGCGATTACGGAAAAGACCACTGCTTTTTTGATCGAACCAATTCAGGGCGAAGGCGGCGTAAAAGTAGCCACCAAGGAATTCCTCGAGGGCTTGGCCGCTCTCGCGAAGAAACACGACATCCTCCTTCTACTCGACGAAGTTCAGTGCGGCATGGGCCGAACCGGAATGCTCAACGGCTGGGAGACGATCGCTCCCGGGCTCAAACCCGATGGCATATCCTGGGCCAAGGGAATGGGTGGAGGTTTTCCCATCGGCTCCTTTTGGGTTGCGGAAAAACACGCCCCACTTCTTGGCCCCGGAAGTCATGGATCTACCTACGGCGGCAATGCACTCGCCTCGGCCGTATCAGCAGCGGTCATCAAGACAATCATCGAGGACGATCTCGTCTCGAACGTTAACGCCCGGGAAGCGCAAATCCGTGAAACCATTTCCGAATGGGATCATCCCGCGATCACTGAAATCCGGGGAGCAGGACTTATCTTGGGAATCGGAATCGATACAAGTCAGCTATCGATCCCCGATGGTGCCGTTCCTTCGATCCACCTTTGCAAGGAACTAATCAAGCTCGGACTCCTCGTGCCACCAGCGGGACCAGACACCCTCCGCCTTCTGCCACCACTCAATGTCACGGCGGATGAAGTCTCGCAAGCACTTGCTCTTTTTAAGCAAGTGCTCGACGCTCATCAGGCTTAGTCTTCACGAAGAAGCTTCACGAGATCGCCCCAGATATCGATGGCCTTCTCGTCGAGTTTTTCGCGCTCGCGATCAGAGACTTCACCATTTGACTTCGCTGACTTTTCTTTTGAGGAAAGGCTATCGAGCTTTCGCTTAAGGGAAGAAATACGACCTTTGGAAATATCTCCAGTATCCATGCCATAAAAGGCAACCTCGTTCATGAGCCACTGAAGCTTGTTCAGCTTAGGCGTGAGCGTTTCGGTCTTCACGTCGTCTTTTTTGAGCTTCTGTACCGCTCCATCGAGGGCTCTGATACTCGTTTCAGTGTTGTTCGCTCCTTTCTTCGACCTCTTTCCGATTCCGATCAACTCAGCGAGGAATTTACGGCCATGCTCTTCCGTAATACGATCCTCGATGGCAGCCTGGCGGATCTTTTCAGAAAGCTCTTTGTATTGCTTACGAATTTCGTCCTGATCCTTATTGAAAAAATCAGCTCCGTCGATTGAGGCAAGCTTCCACGCGTCGATCTTATCGGCGAAACGACCCAGCTCTTTCATTTCGCCCTGCAGAGGAGGCGCTTCTTTTGGCAAAGGACGCGGAGGGCGGGGACCCTGAGCAAAAACCGCATTGAAAATTAATGCGGTGAGAGCGAGGGAAAGAAGAAATTGTTTTTTCATAGGTCAGCCCTTACCTCCAAGAGTGAACACCAGTTAGACGGCAAAGTCTCATTTAAAATTCGACGGGTAGAAGGCAGCTTCGCTTTCGTAATCCGGTCAAAAACCCCACCCGCTCCACACCAAGATCCCTGAAACAGCGATGATCATTGAGCCAAACGCTCCATTTAACGACTTTTAGAATCAGAGTGAACTGCCCTCGCCAGAACCCCCTCGACCATGGTGACTACGAAGCCACTTACGAATTAAAAAGACGGCATGGAAGCTTAAGTGTCTAATTTTATCCTTAAGGATCCGAGCACAAGATTTCTCGATCACGGAATCTCCCGAGAATCGCCTTAAGGGATTGTAATAAGCTTCCGCAATAATCTCGGCAGTCAAAAATATCTGTAGATGGAATTCAATGTTGGTTAGTTTTGCCCCCAGCGGGAGAGGTCTGCGCTCCACTGCCTACTCAAAAGTTCTCCATCCAGACGCGCCACCATGCCTGCCAGCATCAACGCGTGACAGTGCTCTTCGTTTAGAAAAAGAAGGAAAGTTTAGGGGTATTGCCCATAACCAGGAGCCGTTCCCACCTTTTCTGCATAGCAAAAAAGAGTCGATACTTCGCCCAACTCTCCGAGTTAGAATATCGCTAGGCTGGCAGCGAGTATAGGTCTGATGGAGAGATCGAGCGTCACCCGCGCGGACTAATCCAAGACCTCATCATCTGAGTTTTTTCGAAAGCGCTCGATCCAGAGTTTAATCTTCATTTGACGGCTTTTCCCCCAAGATCTTCGAGCTTCCCGATCACCTTCTTGACACATCCCATCAGGGTCGAGGTCCCCGCAGTAACGCCTACCCGGGATATTCCCTCCAGCCACCGTGGGTCTATCTCCTCTGCGGAAGCAATCCGCCGGGTAATACATCCCAACGCTTTTGCCGTCTCGGCAAGCTGGCGAGAGTTGTTTGAGTTCTCTCCCCCTACAACGAGGACGAGATCCACTTTCCGGACAAGATTATGGAGAGCTCGCTGTCGGTTTTTAGTCGGCTGACAAACGGTGTCGCGGAATCGGACTTCGCTCTCGGGATGATGCTTCTTAAGCAAATCAACAAGTTCACGAACACGGGCAATGGGCTGAGTCGTCTGAGAAACGACCCCAAAGCATTTCTGTTTGGGAAGCGAGATGATATCATCGACGGAGAGAACGACCCAAGCATCGGGAAAGTCCCCGGTCAATCCGAGGACTTCAACATGATCTGCCTGTCCAATGACGACTGGAAATCCCCCCTCCGCCACGAGTGTCGCCAGAGCGCTATGCGCCTTCTTTACTAAGGGGCAGGTGGCATCGCGAACAAGATGGCCTTTTTGCGCCCAGCGCTCTTTTTGCTGATTGGAGGCGCCATGCGCCGTGATGAGGACCTCGGATGTCGATGCCTGCTCACCAAAGAGCTGCCCCTCCTTAGCCCCTGCTTTTCGGAGACTTTCACGAACCACCTCATTGTGAACGAGCTGACCCAGAATGGTAACATCCCCCCCCTTCGCCGATCTTTCAGCAAGGTCAACCGCATCTCGAACCCCAAAGCACATCCCCCAATGGTCCGCGAGGTGAACTTCGAAGGGCTTTTCGCTTTGCCCTACAAAGTTATTAGGTAAAAAAATTGACCGCTCCGAAGAGAAGGTGATCACCGGCGATTGCTGAAAATTACTTTGCATCACAAAGTCAGCGTTATGAATGCTCTCACTTGTCTGAAAATATCATTTTTATAATCCTCAGCCCCCAAGGATCGCGAATAACTCGGCTAGAAGGAACGGTCGTAGCGCTCAATTCCTGCTACAATCGCTTGAGCGGCAGTCGATTGATAATTGGAAGTTTTACAGCGCTCCCGCTCCCAGGAATTACTGATAAATCCACACTCCACCAGCACAGCCGGGCAACGAGTTGCCGTCAGCACCGTAAACTTAGCAATCCGAGCACCCCGATTCACAACTTTCAGCTTCTTAACAAGCTCTGATTGAATAGAGGAAGCGAGGTAGTAGCCCTCCTTCCCGCCGGCGTAGAATGTTTCCGCACCATGCACCCTGGTGTCGGAAGACGCGTTGAAATGAACACTAACGAAAATAGAATTACGATAACGGTTCCCGAACTTCGCTCTTTTTGCGAGAGAGATAAAAACATCGCTTGTCCGCGTCATTGTCACGTCATACCCGCGAGCCTCCAGGCGCGCTTGGACCCGACTTACGACCCGGAGATTGAGATCCGACTCACGCACCCCATGCCAACAAGCCCCTTTATCTTTTCCACCATGACCTGCATCGAGAACAATGCGGAGGGATTTCTTCGTCGGTTTGAACGCTTTCTTACTGGAAGAAGTGGACTTACTTGAGGGAATCGAGAGCCGCTGGCCAGCCCTAAGAGTCCGAGCATCCCTGAAGTTATTGACCTTCATCAGTTGATTAACGTCGACACCATAGCGTTTCGCAATCGAGTAGAAGGTCTCAGAAGGCTTTACAATATAGGTCGAAGCTTGAGTTTCTCCCCCAATCAATAAGACGAAGAGCGCGAGAATTTTAAAAATTTGAGTGGTTTGCATCAGGGTAAACAACTTCGGCTGATGGCCACTTAGCTAAATAGGTATATTGGGTCAATAAGTTTTTATAAAAACTTAACTTTCCGGAAATAAGTAAGATTAAGACACCTTTTCCTTATACTTTTCTTTACTTTTTCTACGGAATAGCGGAATCATAAGATATCCAATAAAAATCACCGATGGTGCATAAAGTTGAAACTTAATCAAAATCCCTAGGAGAATTGCGGCTCCAAGAAGAGTCCAAATGTTGACCTTCGTCTTTAAATCAATTTTTTTGAAACTTGGATACGTGATGTTACTCACCATGAGAAAAGAGACACCCAGAATCATGAGGGCGAGAACATAGGACCACAGCCCCAAGGTGAGGCCGTCCTTCTTCTCAGCAATGCTGATAATCAGATAAGTGAGGGAAGCGACAAAGCCGGCTGCCATCGGAATTGGAATTCCCCGGAAGTCCGGTCCCCCACTCCCAGTGCGAGCGAGGCAATTGAAACGGGCCAAACGCACCGCTCCACAGAGAAGGTAGATGAAAGCAATAGCCCAGGTGATACCGCTGCCGCCTGGATCGAGCGCATTAGGCCATTCCAAATCTGAAAGAACAGCCCGGGAAACCAACATCGCAGGGGCAATCCCAAAGGACACCATATCAGCCAGCGAATCAAACTCTTGTCCGAAGGGCGACTCCTGTCCGCCAAGGCGAGCTAACCGCCCATCCAGTAGATCAAACAAACACGCTCCGAAGATGTAAAACATCGCACGCTCATAGAAGGGCTTAGCCGCGACGAGATCGATCGCTTGCATTCCCTTGAAGATCGTTAAAACCGCTAAAAAGCCGCAAAGCAAATTTCCAGCCGTCATCAAATTCGGCAACAGGTAAATTTTGGGTTCGTCGTCGTGCTCCTCCATGACAGGGCAGAAGCTGACAAATGAAGCCTCTTTTTAAAAGAACGAAGTCAGGAAGGACTCGCCTTGCTCTTCCGGCCATTCACACCCAACATCTCCATCATGGATGGCCAACAAACCATGTCCTCTCTTCTTGAAGGTTACTCGGGAGCACGGCGCGCCCTTTTCTCCACCTTCCATATCGGCGGCTGCCAATCCTGCGCGTATGAACTCGATGACACCTTGGAAGAGGTGTGTCAGAAACATGAAATTGCGCTCGAAAGGGCCCTTCTTTGCCTAGAAGAGAGTCAAAAGCACGACGCCGAAATGCTGATCGACGTCTACGACTTTGCCAAGCAGCTGAAAACTGCCCCCCCTCCAATCATTCTCGATTGCCGCACGCGCGAGGAATTCGAAACCATCAACCTCCCGGGGACGCAACTCATGACCCAAGAGGTTCAAGAAAAACTCTTCGTCGAAGCTAAAGAGGAGACTCTCATTATCCTCTTCGATCATCAGGGAAGAAGCGTCCTTGATCAATGCGCCTGGTTCCGTGGCCATGGCCTCAAGGGAACAGTAGGTCTCGATGGCGGCATCGACCGCTACGCAAAGGAAGTCGATACCACCATCCACCGCTATCGTCTCGAGTTGGACTAAGTGCCTTCTTTTCCCTTGCGGAAGCGCTTTCAGCGACTCAATTTCATCCCCATTAATCCATGAGCGGGATTCCCATATTCACACTGATCCTTTTGGGGAGCTGCCTTCTACCCGCTCAGGAAAGCGACCCCGAGCCCACCACTCCATCACCTGAAGTTCTCAAGGAGCGGGTCTCACTCGCTCTTGGACATCAAGCGGGAAAGCGGGCTTCTCTCAAACGCGTCGAGGAAGACGATGTCGCCAGTGAGCACTTCACTAAAGGTTTTAAAATGGCGCTTCGAGGAGAACCTCTCCCCTTTTCCGGGGAAGAGCTCAGCGAAGCCTTCTCACTTCTCCAGAAGGAAATCACGAGACGAGAGTCCCTCCTCGCTGAAACGAACGAGAAGGCGCAAAAAGAATTCCTCGCCATCAACGCGAAGATGAAAGGAGTGACAACCTTAGCGAGCGGATTGCAATATCTCGTCCTCGAAGCTCCCAAGAAAAAGGAACAGCCTGATCTCAAACACGACGAAAAAACATCATCACCCTTGCCTCCGAATCTTGCCGAGGTCCACTATGTCGGCACCTTGATTAACGAAAAGGAGTTCGATGCCTCGCTAAGTATCAAGCCGGTTTCCTTGGCTCTCGATGAGATCATTCCAGGATTTAGGGAAGCCGTCCTTAAGATGCCAGTGGGCGCCCACTGGAAAATATTTGTTCCTTCGGATCTTGGATACGGTGAAGCGAGACGCAGCGACCTTATCGGGCCCAACGAGCTCCTCATTTTCGAAATTGAGTTAGTCGCCCTCAAAAGCAGCGAGAAAAAAAAGCAGTAAAGAAGACGACCTCACAACGAAAGTCCCTTTCCTAAATCGCCTCTAGCGGAATTATGTCAAGTAGCAGAAAGCCAGAGTGCTACCACAGGCTGTCAGAAGGCGTACTCCGATTTCAAGGTTGATGATTGAGTTGTTACCGCATTTTTGTTTGCTGGATTCACTATGGCAGCCATGTGAATCGCCCCCAGCCTTTTCTAGGAGGAACGATTGACAGTTCTTTTTCCCCTGATTCAGTTTCGATCATAACCTTTGGGACGTTCCTTCGGGGATCCGGAAAAGCCCGCGTCACAAATCCGTCTGGCGACCACGTGGGATCATCGCCCCGTCCTATTTTTCGTCGCTGTTTCCCGTCACTGCTGGCAATCCAGACATGAAAGGTTTCTGAGATCTGCTGGTCGCGGTGCGGTTTCTCGATCCCGGTGAACGCGCTCATGTGAATCTGCTCAACTCCCTCCCAGTGAGCAATCCACTTGCCGTCCGGCGACCACGCAGGCACTTTTTGTTCGACAGGCAGCTGAAGTCCCTCATCCAGTTCTGCATCCGGAGGTGAGACCATCTTGGCGTCGCTTCCGTCAAGATTGCTCACCCAAACTCTACCGGCACCGCTTCGGTCTGAAACGAAGGCCACCTTTAGAGCGTTGGGAGAGACTGTGGGCATTGCGTTGCTGTGCTTAATCTGCTCAGGATCACTGAACAGTCTCCGCGATTCACCTGTGTCGGTGTTCATAATGCGGAGCTGGCTTCTACCGGCAGGATCCTGATTCCCTGCTCCTGCGCGAACACTCATCCATATGACGTGCGTGGAGTCAGGCACCCAGGTAGGCACGAGAATTCCCGGCGATTCAATGAGTTCTTTCGCGTTTTTTCCGTCCGTGCCGCACAGAATCATTGTCATGCCCTGCGGGCCCCGCTTCACGTAGGCAATCTTCTTCCCATCTGCCGAACAGGCAGGCTGCATACAGTTGCTGCTGCCGTGAGTCAATTGGCGGCTGGCGGAACCATCTTCCTTCATCCGATAAAGCTGGAGGACTCCATTTTCGTCTGTGTGGCTCACGATGACTTCACGCAGTTCTCTTCCGGATTTAAGCTTCTCCAATTCCAAACGCAGCGCTTCGTTTTCATGTCGCAGCTGAGTGTTTTCCTGTTTGAGGGTAGCAATCTCCTCCTCAGCGGCGCCGTAACCTGTGAAAACGGAACACAGTAAAAATACTGCGATTAGTGACGTTATTGCTTTCATATTATTATCAGCATGACAGAAGCGATTTAACGAAAGGCAAAGGTGCGGTGCGGGTAGCGTGACCTGGCAAAAACGCAGCCTTCTTGTGAAAACACCTGGCTCTCTCCACCTTCGCGAAGCGCTAGAATTCAGAAATTTAATATAAAGATTTGTCTCTTCTATTTTGCGGAGTGTTATTACTCGTCATTCTTCAATCCTTCTCCAGGAAGAATATTGAACTGAAAAGGAAAGCGGCCTCCATCGGAGCTGGTTACTGAGTCAATCCGCTCGCGCAGTTCCTCAGGAACATTTTCCTTATCCTCTTTACTCGAATAAGGTCCTTCGAAAAGCACCTCACCTTTACGGTCGGTAACCTTCACCTGCTTTTCCGCCCCCTTGTGAGTCACCTCGACTGTTCCCTCTTCATTCGTGAAGCTCAGGGAACCGTTGGTGACACTTTCAAGGCTGAGATTGAAGTCTTTGGCGTCGGGAGACATTCCATGAAGCAAGTCTCTCAGATTAAGTTCCATTCGGCGCTGGGTCATTCCACCTGTTGCAAATTGTCCATTCAATGCTTCTTCAACGCGCTCCATGAGCTCTTTCTGAAGATTCTCAGCATCCTCCATTCCTTGCGGGAAGACGGGTTGAAATCCGGGAGGCACACGCTCAGCAAGCCGAGCTTGATGAGCTAGCGGAAACTGCTCACGTCCGCCCAAAATCACCTCCTTATCAAGCGCAACACCCTGACGGATGATCTTCAGCAAAGTTTCTTCTCCTGGTTGATGAGCTCTAATTGACGCTTTAACTTGATTACGATTCTGAACAATCTCTCCATCCACTGCGATAATAATATCACGCTCCTGAACTCCTGCCTTAGCAGCCGGGCTATTCGGATCAACGACCCGCACGATTACTCCGGAATCCAGTTTAAGATGCCAAGACAGATCCGCGCTCAAGGGCTCGGTCAGGACACCCAACCAAGCTACTTTTTTCTCAACCGCGATCTCCTCATTTTTTGGTAAACTCTCGGTCGGAAGCCTTTCGGCACCCTCGCCCTTTGAGCGTTCGATTGCGACAGCCGGCAAGAGCCCCAGGGCTACGGCGAACCCTGTCGTCGTTCTAATTAATGGTGATGATTTCATTCGTTGTAGGAGCGTTCAGTAATATCGAATGTGTTTAATCAACATTCACTGGTACGAAAATTACTTTATATTGTGGTTTCTCAACCGTAACCGTTTCGCCTTTGGCGTTTTGAAAGCTGATCTCGTTGGCAACTTTGACAGCGACACAGCGCAGCATTTGGCCTTTTCCATCGGAGATCACGCCGCCCTCTTTGTAGTCAAGAACACGGGAAGTTGCATCTTGGGGCTGAAAGGTCGTGAGAGAAACACCGGCCTGATGCACCGGGATTTTATGCGATGCTTGAACTGAAGGCTTTCTTTCCTGTGTCGCATAGAGAGCAGCAGAGGCACCAATCAGGGAAACCGCTACCACCTTACGCCACTGGAAAACTCTTTCCTTGGGAGGAACTTCTTCTTCCCAGGAAATCACCTTTTCCTCCACGGGTACAGACTCGTGCCAGCGACTCATCGCAGTATCCAGCCTCTCGATCATATCGTAAGGAGCGACGAGGGGAACGAGTTCTAAAAGCTCAATCTCGGGATCTGCATCAGCAATCAGAACGGAATGGTCCCAGGAGCACATTGCCGCATCCAAACGATCCAACAAAGAATCAGAGATCTTCTTCGGAGAGAGCTTCTGCAAATCGGTTTCGATCATGATAAATTCCTTATCCATCTGTATTTCTAAATCAGAGGTTGAAGATCTAAATGTCGCCATTGAGGCGAGCTTTCGCAAGCTGCTTCCGCAGGGCTTCGATGCCGTAGCGGTATCGTGATGCGGCCGTGTTTAACGAAATGTCGAGCGCCTCACCGATCTCAGCAAAAGTTCGTTCACCCCAGAGCTTCATGGTGATGACCTCAGAGAACTTCTTCGGCAATGATTTGAGACCCTCAACAAGAATTCTGCACGTCTCACCATTTCCTTCGCCCTCCTCGAAGAGTGGAAGATCGATGTCATTTCCGAGCCCCTTCGTGTCATCAACCACCGCAACTTCTCGCCGCTTACGACGATCATCCTTGCGCCCGAGATCAATCGATTCACGACGGATCTGAGTGTAGATGAATGGCAACCACGATTCCTGACCTCCAACAAATGTTCCTTCCTCGACCTTCCGGGCTAGTTTTACCACGGCCTCCTGCAGAACATCTTCCGCATCTGCAAGGGAGCGGGTTTGTTGACGCGCAAACAGCAGAAGTTTAGAGCCGTTCTCGTTGAGCCAAGGCCTCCAACGGCTAGGCTGGGACGCTTTCAAGGAGGTTCGTTGTACGATCGACATGTTAATTACTGATGAAGCGATGACGGATAAGGCGTTTGTCTCCGGTTTTCCATAGAAATTACCAGCTATTCTTAGATTTTCAATTCCTCTCCTCACGAAGCGCCCTTCCGGTGGCAGAATCCGCAATCTTCATCACCTCTGCTGGGGCTCCGCTTGCCACCAATCTTCCTCCCAAATCCCCTCCTCCGGGGCCCAGATCGATCAGATGGTCGCAGGCCGCGATGACATCCAGATTGTGCTCCACCACCACGAGCGAATGCCCCGAATCACGGAGCTTTATCAGCACCTTAAGCAGCACCTGCACATCCTGAAAATGCAGGCCTGTGGTGGGTTCATCCAGAAGGTAGAGGGTGGGTCCGACCGCACTCTTGGCCAACTCACAGGCCAGCTTGACCCGTTGAGCCTCTCCTCCTGAAAGGGTATTTGCCGCTTGCCCTAACCGCACATAACCGAGCCCTACATCGTCGAGCGCGTTCGTAATAATGCTCAGCTTGGGCACTTTCGCAAAAAATGCCCGCGCTTCCTCAATCGTCATCGTAAGAATATCGGCGATATTTTTCCCACGATAGCGGACCTCAAGCGTCTCCCGATTATAACGCTGCCCACGGCACGCCTCACATTCGATCCAGATATCGGGCAAGAAGTGCATATCGATCCGAATCGACCCTCCGCCCATGCACTTCTCACAGCGCCCTCCCTTAACGTTGAAGCTAAAACGACCAGCCTGGTATCCTCGCTGACGTGAAATGGGTAGCTTCCCAAAAAGATCTCTCACGAGATCAAAGGCACCCGAGTAGGTTGCCGGGTTAGAGCGGGGACTTTTTCCAAGCGGACTCTGGTCCACCACCACCACTTTATCGAGATACTCCAGCCCTTCGATGCGCTCATGTGCTCCGGGAACCGCCTTTGCCCGATGAAAATGGCGAGAAAGCGCCTTGCGAAGCACGCCATCGATGAGCGTCGATTTCCCGCTTCCGCTCGGACCCGTGACTCCGACCAATTGACCAAGAGGAATATCAATCTGATAGCCTTTTAAATTGTGCTCGGTTGCACCGATGATTCTGAGCTCGCTCGCAGCCCTTTTTCGGCGCTTGCCCGCTGGCACCCCTTTTTCGGCGCTTAGCCATCTCCCGGTAGGAGTATCCAGGGACGCAATCTCCTCCGGCGTTCCCTGCCCGACCAATTCTCCTCCATGAGAACCGGCAGCCGGACCAATCTCGATGACCTGATCGGCAGCCCGAACCATTGCCTCGTCATGCTCTACCACTACCACCGTATTCCCCGAATCACGCAATCTCAGTAAAGCTGAAATTAGACGATCGTTATCCTGTGGGTGGAGGCCGATGCTGGGCTCATCAAGAACATAAAGCACCCCGGCAAGTCCGGCCCCTAATTGCGTGGCCAATTTAACCCGCTGGAATTCCCCTCCCGACAGAGTGCCACTCGCCCGGCCCAAACTGAGATAGCCCAAGCCCACTTCATCGAGAAACGAGAGCCGTTTCCCAATTTCACCCACCACCCCAGCCATCGCTCCCTGATGCGTGCCCGATAGTCGAATCTCCTGCATCCATTGAGATGCTGCTGAAATGGACAGATCGCAGAAACCATCGATCCCGAGTTCTTGCCGGGTCTTCTCTTCGCCACTGATCAAAGTCACCGCAAGAAATTCCGGTCTGAGCCGCTTCCCCGCACAAGCCCGGCACTCCCGCGAAGTCATATAGCGAGCCATCTTCCGCTTCACAGAATCACTTTCGCTTTCCATGTGGTGCCGCTCAACTTGGCGACAGATCCCTTCAAATTCCTTTTTCCACAGCTGCGATCTCCCCTCCTTTTCCCACTCCACTTCGATCTTTTCTCCCCCGCTTCCAAAAAAGAGAGCCGCCTGAAAATCCTCCGGGAGATTGGAAAAAGGATCCTCCAAACTCACACGATAATATTTCGCGAGCGCTTCGATGTAAATCTGGTTCCAGCCCTTCTTTTTCTTCGAGCCACTCGTCCAAACGGTGACTGCTCCCTCGCTGAGCGACTTGCTTCGGTTCGGCACCACGAGATTGGGATCACAAAAATCCTCGGTCCCCAGTCCATGACACACCACGCAGGCCCCCAAGTGACTGTTGTGGGAAAAATGACGGGGATTTAACGCCTCCAACTCAAAGCCCGTTCCAGGATTTCGAAAACTCGTTACAAAAGCGACTTCAGTCCATTCCTTCTCGCCTCGCTCCTGCGTAATCGCCCTTACTTCCATACCGCAAATGCGCAGGGCAATTTCAACGCTATCCGCCATCCGACTCTCCACGCCTTCTTTGACGATGAGACGATCCACGACAATCTCAATCTCTCCTCCATCCGAGGGCCATTTCTCGGCAGCCTCCTCCAGCTCCATCACTTCTCTGCAGATCCGAACACGCACAAATCCCTGCCGTTGCAGATCCGCTATCATCCCCGCCGCTTCTCCCTCCGTGGCCATGGGAGCCAGAATCATAACCTTTGTCCCCTCTTCTCTCGAAGCAAGACTGGCAACAATATCTGCCGTCGTCATTTTCTCCAGACGCTCACCCGTTTTCGGGTCATGCGGGACCCCGGACGCCGCGTAGAGAATCCGGAGAAAATCATGAATCTCCGTCACGGTCGCGATGGTCGAACGCGGATTGCCACCACTTCTTTTTTGCTCGATGGCAATCGCAGGACTCAGCCCTTCAATTGAATCCACTTCAGGCTTCTCGAATTGATCCAAAAACTGCCGCGCATAGGTCGAAAGTGATTCTACATAGCGGCGCTTCCCCTCCGCATACAGGGTATGAAATGCTAGGCTCGATTTTCCACTTCCACTGACTCCAGTAATCACGATCAACTTCTCCCGGGGAAGATCGACATCGATTCCCTTGAGATTGTGCTGACGTGCGCCCCGGATTCGAATCACGGCAAGAATCTACCCAAGCTTCCAGCAAATGCCGAAAGCAATTTGACATTTCTCTAACGCGTCGAGACTATTGGCACAGATTCTTTTACTATTTGACATATAGACCGTTGCCTTATTACATTTTTAGCTAATAACCTCTAAATCTTGTTTTTTGCCTCCATTGATTTTCTAAACCCTAAAAAGTCTTTAAACACCAATAATCAAAAAACAGAGCTGGTAATTTCATGCACGAACAAACCCTCACTTCTCAAAATTAGGTATCTTATCTTCCGATGTTCACCGAGTTCTGTTCACCGCCGGTTTCGTTAAAAATCTGCGGCATCACTTCCCCGCACGACGCTAGGCTCCTCGCTGACCTCGGGATCGAGGCCCTTGGGGTTAATTTTTGGCCACCCTCAAAACGCTACTACCCTCCCGAACTCTCGGCGGAATTCCTCCGACCGCTCAAGGGGAAAATTTTGCGTGTCGGCGTGTTCGTCAATAATGCTATTCCGCTCGCCGACGAACTCGTCGAAAAAGATCTCATCGACGTCGTCCAACTCCACGGCGATGAGACCGCTGATGACATCCGCCATTTTCTCGACAAAGGCATTCCCGTCATCCGTGCGGTCTCCGCCGAAAACCTTCCCACCGCCGAACTTCCCTCGGAAAACTTCGCTCTCCTCATCGACACTCCCGCAGGAAAGGACTACGGCGGGACTGGCAAAACCTTCGACTGGACGCTCGCAAAAGACTTCATCACCTCCCATCCCGGACTCCCGGTCATTCTTGCAGGAGGTCTCACCACCAAAAATTCAGTCGAAGCAATCGAGGCTGTCCAGCCAGCTGCCATCGATATCGCCTCGGGAGCCGAGAGTTCCCCCGGCATCAAGGACTCGACTAAGGTGCGCGCTCTGCTCGACTGCCTCACATCATGAATGCCCTTCTCGTCTTTCTCGGTGGCGGCCTCGGCTCCCTCGCTCGTTGGTCCCTGAATACCTCCGTCCAGTCCCTCGCTGAAAAGACAGCCCTTCATCGCTTCCCCATTGGCATCCTCACCTGCAACGTCCTCGGCTGCTTTTTAATCGGCTGTCTCTTTGGCTACTTCGCCACTCGGAATACCCCTCCTTGGGTTTTCCCACTCCTAGCGACTGGTTTTCTGGGCGGATTCACCACCTTCTCCACTTTCGCCAAAGACACCCATTCCCTCTGGACCAGCGGCCTGACTTCCTTAGCGCTCGCTAAGATCGTCCTCAGCATCCTCCTCGGACTCGCCGCAGTTTGGGCCGGTATTAGGCTCACTTATTCGGCTTGATTCTTTTCCGCATCAACACATGCGGAAGACCAATCTCGGTGAAGATTGACCCGACCTGCTCAAGGCCCATCTTCTCATAAAAGCCCACCACATCTTCCCGGGCATGAAGTTCGAATTCCTTCACCTCCTCACTCGCTAAGAGAGTCTCGATTTCCTTCATCACCATGCGCCCGTATCCTTTTCCGCGATGCTCATCGCTCACCGCAATTTGACGTAAACGTACCACTCCATCGCGAAGCCTGCGAACCACCATGGTCGCTACCGGCTGATCGAGTAAGAAAACCCCAAAGTGGCGTTCCAGCTGCTCCCACTGGAGATCCTCAACGGTCCAGCGGAGCCCCAGTGGAGCCCGTAGTTCTTGAAACCGAAGATCTAACAAGCCTTCGTATTCTTCGGTCGCGATCCGACATTCACGAAACTCGGCAGCATCTTCCATTGGTCTTCGGTAGCGATTAAATGTTTCCTCGACCAATTCGATCGGCGCGCCCTTTCCTTCCAATCTCAGAACAAGTAATCCCCGCTCTCCCCACGCCCTAACTTGCAATGAGGTTTGCTCGGTCCGATAGCCCACTGGGCAAACCAAGGACAAGGTCTTCCCATTTCCCAGATGAGACATTTTTCCAATAAGGGTGTTGAGCTGCCCAGCCCGAAAAGACTTTTCAAAGGACCCATCCAACTGCGCGATGAATGCTCGGAATTCATCCTTCTCCATCACCCCAAAAATCTGTCGATCTTCAGGGTCGGTTCGTTCTGGTAAAATTGGGATTTCGCCCTGCTCCCCTCCGGGATCGACCAGCGATCTCACAAATTGATTTTCCCCACGCTCTAAAATAGATTTTGTAATTCGCGAAAACAATCTCCTCATCCCCTCCTGCATAGCATTTCTTTTTCATTTCTTCATTTGCGAATGCCCAAAATCGTCTCTTTCTTCCAATGCCTCACTGATCTTGCAGACTCCGAACTACTCTCAACAGCTCTTATCCAAGGTAATCAGGGCTTCCTATCGATGAACTCAAGGTAATTCTTTTGCATCAAATTCGACCTTAAATCAAAATAGTGATTTTCACTTGGATCTGTCTTCGCCCCTGACACCGTACGCCTTACCATTCCCCTTCACTATTCAGCATTCACCATTCACCATTCATCCATGCCTCTTTCCGCAAGTGTTCTCATCGATGGGCCTTCCGAGCTCGTCTTTGACTACGCTATTCCGGAAGGCCTCCCCGTTGTTCCCGGTTGCCGCGTCCGTATCCCCCTCCGCAATCGCCCCGCCACCGGAACTGTCCTGAGGGTCGCCGAGAAACCCCAAGGCGATTTTGCTCTTCGCTTTCTCACCGATCTCGTCGACCCTGAACCACTCGTTACTCCCGAACTCCTCAATCTGGCCGAGTGGATCACCTCCTACTACGGCACGCCGTTGGAGCAAGTGATCCGCGCCTTCATCCCTGCCTCCATTCGAGGAGAAAAAACCTCCGCGAAAACCCAGCGGGCCGCCGTCATCGCTCAACTCCCTTCCGAGGAAGAACTCAAAAAGATTTCCAAACGAGCCAAACGCCAGCACAGCATCCTTCAACTACTAGAAGGATCTACCGAGCCTATTCCCGTCACCCAGCTCGGAGGAGCATCCGCATCCGCCGCCTTAAAAGCCCTTTCCGAAAAGGGATACCTGAAGCTCATCGAGCTCGATGTCCGCCGCGACCCCGATGCCGGAGAAATCATCATCCCCACCGAGCCCTTCACTCTTAACGCTGAGCAAGCTAAAGCCCTTGACGCCGTCTCAGACTCACTCGCTTCCGAAAAACCAGATCCCATTCTCCTCCACGGAATCACCGGCTCGGGAAAAACCGAAGTTTACCTCCAGGCCACTCAAAAGGTCCTCGATCTCGGGAAAAACGTCATCATTCTCCTACCCGAAATCGCGCTCGCCCCTCAAACCGTGCGCCGTTTCAAGGCTCGCTTTTCGGTGCTGGGCGACAAAATCGCGGTGCAACATTCCCACCTTTCCCAAGGAGAGCGTTTCGACGAATGGAACCGTATCCGCTCCGGTGAGGCCCGCATCATCATCGGTGCCCGTTCCGCCATCTTTGCCCCACTCCGCGATCTGGGTCTCATCATCGTCGATGAAGAACACGAACCGGCATACAAACAGGAGAACCCACCCAAATACCACGCCCGCGACCTAGCAGTCGTTCGCTGCCGCCTCGAAAAATGCTCCGTTCTTTTAGGAACAGCAACGCCCTCGCTCGAAACCTACAACAACACCCTTTCCGGAAAATACAAACTCGTCCGCATGACCCAGCGGGCCGATGGTGCCACGCTCCCGCTCACCCGCGTCGTCGATATGCGGATCGAATCACGGAAGCAAAAAGGCCGCGACGCCATCCTCTCGGATCGCCTCCGCTCCGCTATCGACGAACGCCTTGAAAAGGACGAACAGGTCATCCTCTTCCTCAACCGCCGCGGCTTCGCCCGCTCCCTCCAGTGCCCGCCCTGCGGCCACGCTATTGAGTGCAAACACTGTGCCATCCCCCTCACTTATCATCGCTCCGAGGAACGGCTTATCTGCCACATCTGCGGCCACCAAGCCATCGTCCCAAAACTCTGCCCCGAGTGCAAAGACCCCGCCATCCGCTTTCAAGGATACGGCACAGAAAAGGCCGAAATCATTCTCAATAAAATCTTCAAAGGCAACAAGATTGCCCGACTCGACACCGACACCACCCGTCGCAAGAATGCCCTCCGAGACACCCTGCGCGACTTCCGCGCCAAGAAAATCAAGATCCTCCTCGGGACCCAAATGATCGCCAAAGGACTAGACTTTCCCAACGTCACCCTCGTCGGCGTCCTCAATGCCGACCTCTCGCTCTACGCCCCCGACTTCCGCGCTGGCGAACGTACCTTCCAACTTCTCACCCAGGTTGCTGGCCGTGCCGGTCGCGGAAAAATGGCGGGCGAGGTCATTATCCAAACCTCGACCCCTCACAGCCCTTCCATTCAATTCGCCAGACATCACGACTTCTACGGCTTCGTCGATCAAGAGCTCGAAATGCGACGTCAGTTCTCCTACCCCCCGTATACCCACTTGGCTCTTCTTCTCGCGAGATCAAGCCACGAACGAAGAGCCGAATTCACCCTCGAAACCCTCCATCTCAAGCTCAAGGAAAAACTCCCGGAAGGAATCATCCTCGGGGATCCCATCCCCTCGCCCCTCACCAGATCTCATTCCCAATTCCGCTTCCAACTCCTCCTCCGCGGCCCAAATGCTCGAGTCCTCTCCCGCCACATCAAATCCATTCTCGATGCCACTCCCACCCCAGAAGATGTCATCGTCACCTCCGACCTCGACGCCTACGACTTAGGATAAAAATCGATAAAACGCAATTACCTCGAAGCTCACCCTCTCCCAAGGATGCTTATTATCTGAGGTTCCGATTCGTTAAAATAAACGTTTTCCTTAAGGTGCTTTAGCGGAAAATGCCATCGCTACCAATGCCACCAAGAGCGCTAAAAATACCAGAGCGATCCATGATCCAACTGACTTATAACGATTCACCTTACCACAATCTCCGCAAACCGACGTGCGCCTGGCAAATGCTGCACGCGCTAAAAAAAAGATCCACCCGAACAAGATTACCGCTAAAACACTAGATTGTGATCGCAATATTGAATCTCTCGATGTCTTCGCGCTTTCACATGAAGGACAGCGCCGCCCGGCACGAATAACTTCTTCTTTTTGCGTTCCATTCTTGGCAACGTCTTTCTCTGAGGGAGTCTCGCTTAAATTCATCGTAATTGTTAATGCCCTGAGATACGGCACGAGGGTAAGCACATTCAACTTTGGATCACCGCCCCTCCCAAACAGTGATAGGAACTCCGGTTATTCGCGGACCATCTTTACTTTCGCTCGATTTTTAGGCGCATATATTTGTCCGATTCCGCGCTAATCGGAAGCCTTGCTTCCCACCATTCCAGCCCACTCGGATCAGCTTCTTGAATCATCTCATTCAGGATCAAAGGCGAGCTCAAAAAGGTCTCCAAATCACTGCTCATTTCGATTTCAAAAGTCAGGTCGTTCTTCTCGAGGAACCGTGGATACCTGAGAATAATCGACTCCTCTGTCGCGTAATTCTCCAGCACATTTCTCCCCGGAAAACTGGGATTCGTCCCCAGCGCATACTCCATCAAATTGTCCACGTTATCCCCATCCGGATCACCTCGCCAATCACTCAAGTAGGGTCGGGATCCATCTCCGAAATGCTCCTCCCACCAGCTCATCGCCGGGGAATCAGGCCATTCCTTTTGAATCGTGAAGTCGTCCCTCACAACCCCGTTGTTATCCAAGTAGCGCGCATGAAGAGTGAGCCCATCAACATCGATCACCATGGACCCCAGAACCCGCAAGCTATTTACCATCACTGGGTGATTCAGGCTCCCACGACGGGAAAGAATGCTTGAAGCCCCAGCAATCACGGAAACCTGCCCCTCATGGGCCCTACCCGACCTTTTCTTATACGGGCCCGTTCCTCCCAACCATTGATATCGCCCAGTATCTCGATCCACGGAACCATTGATCGAACCATTTCCCGAATCGAGGGCGTGTTTCGCTTCGTCAAAAGAACTTGAAAAACCATAGTGCCCATCGAGTAATTTTGAGCGTTCATAACTATGGCTGTGTCCAGAAAGAATGAGATCCACCCCGAAGTCTTCCAGCAACGGAAGAATCTGCTCTCTCATCACAATATGCTCCTGCTCTTGATCGGAATTATGGGAGCCAAAAGTATAGGGTCCATGATGGAAAAAGGCGATGATCCAGTCCGAGCGACACTCCATCAAATCCAGCTCAAGCCACTCTTTCATTCCCTCGGGAAAAGTCGTCGAGTTCAGACAAATGAAATGAATATTGCCATGATCGAAGGAGTAAAACTCCTCTGTCCCCGACGCAACTCCTCCAGCTTCTCCGTTAGAAGGAAAATCGAAGACATCAAGATAAGCAGTATTGGTGTGGTCGTGGTTCCCTCGCGTCGCCCAAAGTGGCGATCGCTTTAACAACTCCGGATACATATCGAACACCGCCTTCTGATATTCCTCATCAGTCCCGATCTCATAAGCGTTATCTCCCAGCATTAGCCATAGATCAGGATTACGACCCACCGTGTAGGACTCAAATGCTTTATAGACTTCGCGCGCACCTTGATTGGCACCACCCGAATCACCAATCGCCCAAATCCTAGTGGGCTTTGAGATTCCTGCCTCTGGAGCCGTCTTAAATGAACAACCTTCGAATGCATTTACAACTCCGCTTGGCGGGCTTGAAAGAATTCGATAGTGGTAAAGAGATTCCGAATTTAGACCCAAAATTTCGGCTGAATGCTCAGTCACCAAATCTGCCGTAGAGATGATCTGATCCAGATCATCTGGGTCTATCCCGTAAGCAAGCCAAGTCCCCATAGGAATCGACGTCCGCCAATGTACCGTAACACCGCTGGAATGCGCCTTCTGTAAGTAGGGCCCACGAACCACTTCTCCAGTGAGAAATTCGGCTCTAATCGTCTCAGTTTGCCCATCTTTTCCAATTGCTTCAATCAGAACGTAATAAGTATCTCCGCTCACTAAATTCGATAGCAGGATCTCATGATTATTTAAAAATCCTTGATCCAAGACCGTTACAAATTCGGGCTCTGTGCCCCACTTACCGTAACTCACTGTGGCTTGACTTGGCCAATCGGTATTCCAGCGAATAAGCGCATCCTCTAGTGATAAAAAGGGCACTTCTGCACTGCCAGAGCCACTCCCCGTCGTTCCAATAAAAGGTGGATCAAAGGAATCTCCATTCTCTTGAAGAATTTCGTAATAGAAAGATTCATCCGCTTCAATCTCGGGAAACTGAACAAGATGATCGTTTACCAGATTATCATCATTCAAGAGCTCAGTCATCTCGAAGGGTGATTTCCCAAACCTGACCCTTGATGCTTCTACTTCCTCCGATCTCCAATGAAGGTCAAATGCCGTAGCGCGAGGACTCGACCAAGCATAGCGTCCGGGAGCCACCCCCTCATAGCCAACCAAATAGGCCGTGCCGTAACCCCGTCCCACCTGCAAGCTGTGGGGATGAATCGAAATCGCCAAGAGGTTGGGCCCAGGCAAAATCGAAACGTTTTTACCAATCGGCACCTTAGACCAAAATTCGTTTTTTTCAAGCGCCAGAGTCCCGAAGCGATCCTCCCCATTCCGAGGCATATTTTTCTCTCCAATCCTCGCACCATTCAGATAAATCACAGCTCCATCAAGCGCCGCCACGTTGACAATTAAATTATGATACCCCGTCAAGCCACCATCGATCTCCTTAATCATCCAGATGGGGCCTATATGAGGGGTGTCAGGAGGGGGTAATAAGGTCGTCCCGGGAGTATTCGAAAGTCCATAGTGCACCGGGGCCCTTATTCCTGATTGGAATGCTGGCCCATCATACAAACCATTCCCGACGTAGCTACCGAGAGATTGAGCAAACCATGTTTGGTGAAAATCACTATCCCCAAGAGCAGGATCATACATGCGGTTTACCGCGTCAATCGAATAGAGGACAGACCATCCTTCAGAATTCGAAAAAAGAATATTATTAGAGAGAGGTCCGGCCGGACTTTCGCCAACTTGAAAACTCCCACGTGCTGGAGGATCATAAATTTCTCCAGATGACTTCAAAATCTCGTAGAAATAGCGCTGACCTTGCTCCACACCAGAAAACTGAACGAAAGATTCTAGTGAGTTCAATCTTGTTACTACTAATTCTTGATCGAGCTGATCAACTTCAGTCCCCCATCTCACTGTCAGGTCATCATCGAAGGAAGATTGCCAACTTAGTTTGATTTCACCTTCTGCTACATAGATTTCTTCAATATTGGAAAGAGCGATATCCTGCCGATTTCCCATCAACGCCAGATCGATCCCCTGCGACCAGTAATTCGTGGAATTAGAATAAACCAAAATCGCAATGGTATTCCTACCCGGACGCAATAGAACCTGATCTCCCAATTCGATTCGTGATTCTTCCCAATGATTTAGGCGCGTAGAACTGAACGAAGCCGAACCCACACTCTCTCCATTAAGATAAATGATCGCGCCGCCGCTCCCCCGGAGTCTCAATTCTAAATCGGTATAAACGGCCTTCCCTACTTCAAACTCTTTCACAAGCCAAAACGCTTCCCCGGTTGAGCTATTCGGTTCTGTGAGAAAGGTTGAACCCTGCTCCTGCACAAAATCCCCGAACCCAATCGGCATCTTTCCATCATTTACAAAAGAAGGACCATCATAACTTGAACCGGGTTCAAGCAGGTTAGTCCAAGTTTCTTGAAAATCTAAATCAAGTAAAATTGGATCCACGCCATCTCCTATCTCATCCAAAGAATGCAAATAATGCCATCCTCCAGAACCACGGGGAATTACCACTTCAGGAGTCGTCGAAAATGTCCCCACCTCAGGGGGTGTATAGGAATGCCCTTCTGAATCTAGAATTTCAAACTGGTAAGTAGATTTCGGCGAAAGGTTGGACAAGTCGACGAGATGCTCGAATCCCACTACGGTATTCGCAAATAAGATGGGTTCACCCTCGATCCCATACTTCACCATTCCAACCTCAATATTTCTGGTTTCCCAGCTGATACGAGCACTAGATTCAGCAACATTCGAAACAACCACTCGATAAACTTCAGGAAGGTAGTTGACGCCGGTGATAGAAAGACTACCGCCAACATTTTTATGCGCTGCTCCCGCGCTGTGGACCGATACTGCGAAAAGATTGGGGCCCGGACGGAGAACACGATCAATCGATAGGTCAACATGGCCATTAGAAGAATTTAGCGCATTTCTTGCCCACCGATCACTCGACCCTTCTCCAACATTCGCCGTTCCAATTCTCTTTCCATTGAGATAAAAGTAAGCCCCGGACTCCACGTTCCCCTCGATCTTAAGATCAGAGAATCCATTCTCCCCGCCATCGACAACCTTCAGCATCCAAACAGCATGATAATCCCCTCCGAAAGGAGTGGCCAACATGGTTTGATCTCCACCTTCAGGATCTCGAGTTGAAAGAGGTCCGATTCCGTCGAGAGAGAAAACGGGACCATCATAGGCTCCGTCTCCTGTAAATGCTCCGAGCGATTGATTCATCCAAGTGCCATAAAAATCGGTATCATCGGTTTGAGGATCAACTGTTTGCCCTCCTTGAAATATCTGAAAATAAGACCAATCTGAAGAATAAGCCGCCAAAACAGTCCGTCTTGGAACATCATATTGATAGTTCAGCATCTGCCCGGTGGGACCAGTAAAGTCCAGTTCGTATCTCGCTCCCGCAAAAACATTGGGAATCAAATATCGATGAAAGCGTGTCTCCGAATCGAGCGAAAGAGTCCCGTTCTGAATTTCAACCGCGGAACTACTGTATTCCAAACTTGAATTACCAATCTCGGAAGTCACCCAAGTAACGATCAACTCACCTTCCTCACTGGAGTATACTGGTCCCCTCGGTTCAATTTCATCTGCGGACTCTCCTTCCAATTGAAGCTTAAAACCAAAGTCATCTCCTCCTGGCTTGCGATAGACCGCGATCGCCAACAGATTATCGGGACCCGGAAGAATTTTATAAGGTCCGGGGACCTCACCAGCAAGAACGACCTCCTCGAAAAGATTCTCATCTCCATCTTTAAGTGGATTTTCCTGCCAGACCTGCGGATCAAAATTGGCGGATAAATTTTTTCGAGCCACCACATCTCCGTTTAAAAAAACTATCGCTGCATCGTGCGCAAGAAGTGTCAGCTTCAAGCGATCATATCCGAGCCTTCCTCCATCGACCTTTCGAATAAACCAAACGACATTCCAGTCATTACCGGTCGCTATACTGAGATCGGTCCCCCCTTGAATACCCTCGACCCCTCCTTGGCTAAAGGGAGCGGTTCCTCCCATCGTAAATCCGGGCCCTCGTTTAAAAAAGGGATAACTCTCATTATAAGAATCTTCAAAGATTCGCCGAAACGAGGAATAGCTTTCTGAAAAATGAATAGGCCATAACAAAGAGTAGATAAAGTTTGGTTCACCCACCACCTCTAGCGGATTGATAAACTCACCAGGGCTAATCTGGCTCCCATTTTCATCCAGTGCTCGAAAATAGGACCACCCAACGGCATCCACCGGAACGATCACCTCCGCTGATAACGTGCGAAGTAACAAGATAAGTGTGAAAAAGTATTTCTTCATTTTTGTCTCCAAATTAAAAGCTTTTGCCGCATCTCAATCATCGTGCGATGTTCCTGTATTTTTAAGGAAAGGCAATCGAAGGCATTCCGACCCTCGTCAAGAAACAATCGAAGCCAAAGAAAAATGATCGCTTCGTTCGATAAGCAAAACCTAGGCGAGATTTTTGGGCTAAAAACCAAAGTTCACTTCAGCACCTTAACTCTAATTTTACGAAACGCGATTTTTCCTGTGTTCTTCTGAAGACCGATTAATCCAGCTGGCCGAGGATTTTTGGCGCTATAGGTAACGAGTTTTTTTCCATCAAGAATAATGGTGATCGTTCCTTTGTTCACCTTGAGCTTGTAGCGGCGCCATGCGTCATTTTCTCCCTGCCCAGTTACTTTATGGTGCTTCACAATGCTGCCCGTCGGAAAAGGATTAGTCGGGTCTGCAATGTTGATCTCATAGCAATCGACTGCCTCGTCTTTCACCTTTTCTTCAGTATTGAGAAACACACCGCTATTGGCACCGATCGCCGCCTTAAATTCGAGCTCTAACTCATAGTTCTCGTATTTCTTGTCGGTCGTCAGCAGGCAGACCTCACCTTCACTTGCCGTGAGAGCTCCGTCTTCTACATGCCAATCGGCATCTCCTTGATTCGTCCATCCTTTCATCGTCTCACCATCGAAAAGAGGAACCCAGTCCCCTGCGAAAACAGGAACGACAAGAAGGAATAGCAGCGTAATTATCTTCATCACCCGAGTTCTCCCATATCAGACAAGACAGCTCAAGCTCCCTTCACAACAACTCCCATCCCATCCTCTTTGATGATACGAACGGCGTCCCCTTTTTGAACAAATTTTCCATCTGCCACGACGTCGAGAATCCCTCCATCGATCTCCGCTTTCCCAGATGGTCTGAGGTCCGTAGTCGCCGTTCCGGTCATCCCAATGCGAGGACCAGTTTCCGCTTCTTCACTGATTCCTGTTCCGAGGGCCACCGAGCCTGGGAGAAGATGTTTACTAAAAAAGGGAATATTCGGCAGAAAACGCATCATCGCCCAGAGGATCAGAAAAGATCCAAAGATCCCAAACGAAAGATGCATCGCCGGTCCATTCAAGACCTCCCCCAGCCCTCCGATTCCTGGTGCTTCAAATTGTCGACGTTCCCATGCGACATTATCGACCATCGCGAAGACCAGCGAGCCAATCATAATCGTGAGCCCGATCAAACCCGCAATCCCAAATCCGGGTAGCACAAAGATCTCGATCGCGATAAAGACGATCCCAAGCACGAAAAGAGCAGCGAGTTCATATCCCGCCATATTCCCCGCGAGATAATTCCCAAAGAAGAAGATTCCGAACGCGGTCAGGGAGATGACGCCTCCGACGCCAAATCCTGGAGTTTTGATTTCAAAGTATCCTCCTGACAACCCGACCACGATCAAAAGTCCGGAGATTCCGGCCACCCACCATGCTAAACGCTCGAACCCTGTTGGAGTCGCCGTCACCAAATCTGCCTTATCCCATCCCTCACGCTCGAAAAGAGCATCCAAATTCTGAATCTCGGCAGTCGCCAGCAAGGTTCCCTCATTGAGCGGCTTAATCGCCTCCGAAGAATTAAGAGCAAGAAGCGCCCCGGCCTCCACAATATTCCCCTCAATGTTGCGTTCCTTTTCCGAGACGATCATCATCGCCCGCAGAACGTCCTTCCGGTATCCCTTCTTCTCTGCGATCCAGCGCACGTGAGCATCGAAAAAGCTCTCCAGCTTCGCCCGCATCGTATCTTCTATCTTGGCTCCCGTGCCATCGACAATCGCAGCAGAACCAATTGCTGATCCCGGCTTCATGTATATTCGATCCGTTGAGACGGCGACAAAGGTCCCTGCACTCAACGCCTGGGGATTCACGAAGGAAATGGTGGGCGTCTTCAAATTCGCGATTTGAGTCATCAACTCCGTCGTCGGAAAGGCGAGTCCTCCTGGAGTATTTAGATCAAAGACAATGGCCTGGGCTCCGTCATCATCCGCCTTTTTCAGAATACGCTCCCAAAATTTAAAACTCTGACTCACCGACAGATCTTTCTTTCCCACCTCGATCACCACCACCTTATCAGCGTAGCTGCCCTCAACCGATTTTCCGAGAACCCGTTGATCGGCCTCCTGTGCCGACATCAAGCCCATCAGAGCGCAAAACAAAAGAATCATCGTTTTCATGATCCTACCATAGCCCGAAGAAGCCATTCTGCAAAATTCCCAAATTTCCTATTTCATCTTTGGCATTTCAGCCTTCAATTGCTTTGTGGGAAGAATTCCGGAAGAAACGATCCAACAGGTGCTCGCCGCAGCTGATATTGTCGACATCATCAACTCCTACGTTCCCCTCAAGCGAATGGGCTCCGCTTATAAAGCGAATTGCCCCTTTCATAACGAAAAAACTCCATCGTTCAACGTCAATACCTCTTGGCAAAACTTTAAATGCTTCGGCTGTCAGGAATCCGGAAATGCCATCGGTTTCATCATGAAATACGAGAACATCCCCTTCGTGGATGCCGTCCGAAAGCTCGCCCAGAGAGTTGGCGTTCCTATCACCGAAGAACAATCCAGCCCCGAAGAGGACCGCAAACGCCGAAAAATTTCCCGCTATAAGGAGATCAACAATATTGCTGCCCGTTATTACCACAAAGTCCTCCTCAAATCGCCCGACGCCCAGCACGCCCGCGACTACATGAAATCCCGCGGCTTCACCAAGGAAACTGCCGAGAAATGGCTCATCGGCTACGCCCCTCGCAATTCGAATGAATTCCTAGCCCTCGTGAAGGAAAAGGGGTTCAACGGCCGCGAGTTTATCAATGCCGGCCTCGGTGGCATGAGCAAGGAAAACAATCCGGGTGCCGGGCTCTACAATAAGTTCTACGACCAATTAATGTTCCCCATCCTGAACCACTACGGCGACGTCGTTGGATTCAGTGCACGCATTCTTCGTAAAGACGACAAGCGAGGGAAATACATCAACACCAACGAAACCCCCATTTTTAAAAAATCGGACATTCTTTTTGGCCTTGATAAAGCAACTAAGGCCATGGGCAAAGCCAAGTGCGCCATTCTCTGCGAGGGACAAAGCGATATTATCGCGATGCATGAAGCTGGCTTCGAAAACACCGTCGGCGGACTCGGCACCGCCTTCACCGAACAACACGCCGCCAAACTCAAACGTTACACTGATAAGGTTGTCCTCTGTTACGATGGCGACTCTGCCGGTCACAAAGCCACGGATAAAGCTTTCGCTCACCTCGCCAAACTCGGCCTCGCCGTCAACCGCATCAATCTTCCGGATGGCGATGACCCCGACACCTTTCTAAAGACCCACGGTGTCGAAAAATTCCAGAAACTGGTTGAAAACTCGAAGGACTTCTTCGAAGCCAAACTCGACAAAGAGCTCCCCACCACAAACCTCTCCTCGCCTAACGACCGTGCAGCTTTCCTCCAGGGTCTCGGAGAACTCGTCAGCGTCATCAGTGATGATCTTATAAGAGACGCCACCATCCAAACCCTATCCATCCGCCTCCGACTCGGGGCCGATGAATTTCGCAAGGTCGTTGCCTCCTCTAAAAAGAAAGCCGAGTTTCAAAGTAAACGGCAAAACCGATACAAGGACGCCGAAGAGCAGCCCGTCTTTATCGAACCCTCGCCGATGGACTCCTCCATCGCCTATCTCTGTCATCTCGCACTCGCATCCCGAGAGGTTGCTGACTCCCTTTGTGAACAACTCGAAGCTCTTCACGAGGCTCTCGATCAGACCGCAGGAGGGAACCTGTTAAGAACGATCCTCTCCCGCCGCCCCGAATCCGACTCCCCCGCCGCCCGGAATGCCTTCCTTACCACTTTTAGTGAAGTCGACCAACTAGCTCTAGAGAAGGGATTTAGCCAAGATCTCCCCGACGACCTTCAGAAAGCCTGCTCGGAGACGATGACCTTGCTCCTAGCCACTCATTTTCAGAGAAAAGAAGCCTCTCTACGAGCGCAGCTGGGCGATCCGGACCTCCCTCGTGAAGAGATCATGGTCCTTCTCCAAGAGATCAAAGACCTGCAAGAATTCTTAAGTAACCTCAATTCCCGCTTTATAAGGTGAGGAATTGAGGGGGAAAATACTTGACCCTAATCCGATCCTCCCAAACATAAGTGCTCAGGCAAGACCGCTTGCTTGATTATCCTAGGTAAAGTGTGTTCACACCTTCCTCACTCCTCTTTTATTATGGCGAAAAAGAAAACCGCAGCGAAGAAAGCAGCTCCTCAAACCAAAGCCCCTGCTAAGAAAACTCCTGCTAAAAAGGCCCCTGCTAAGAAGGCCCCTGCTAAGAAGGCCCCTGCTAAGAAGGCCCCTGCTAAGAAAGCCCCTGCGAAGAAGGCCCCTGCTAAGAAGGCCCCTGCTAAGAAAGCAGCATCCACGAAAAAGGCCGCTCCCGAAAAAGAATCTCCCAATGCTGAAGCTTCTATCGGAGAGAACGCAGATGGATCCATCGTCATCGATGGCAAGAAATACAAAAATCGTATCGATACTCCTGAGATTCAGGAAAAGATCAGGGAACTGATCAAGCTCGCCAAGGAACAAGACTACCTGACCTACGACGACATCCACGAGATCCTCCCCAACAACATCGTCAACCCGGCAGACGTCGACGCTATTCTCGATCGTCTCCGCCAGATGGAGTTCGACATTATCGATGCCTCCGAGGTTGATCGTTACAAGGATAAGAAAAAAGGCGATCTCGATGGCGAAGAAGAAACCAAGGATCAGAAACTCGATATTCTCGATGACCCCGTCCGCATGTATCTCAAGCAGATGGGCCAGGTTCCCCTCCTCACCCGTGAGCAGGAAGTTGAAATCTCCAAGCGCATCGAGGACGCGGAAATCGAAGTTCAGAAGTACCTCCACCTCTTCGGCTTCACTGCCAGTGGCTACCTCGCCCTCGCTGACAAGCTCATGCGGGGTAAGGAACGTTTTGACCGTGTCATTCTCGATAAAAAGATCGAGTCCCGTGAGCGCTACATGAAAGCCCTCCCGAAACACTGCGAGCAAGTCCGTATCCTGCACGAAGAGACGACACAGGTTTGCAAAAAACTTTCCGCCAAAACAGTGCGCGGAAAAAAGAAGCTCGAGACTTCTCTCGAAAAAAATCTTGAGTCCATCGCCAAGCTTTATGGCAAGTTCTTCTTCAAGCAAAAGGTCATCGAAGACTTTTGCGATGTCGTCGATGACCACCAGCAAAAGATCTGGAAATACGACCGCAAGAAAACCGAAGAAGCCGAAACCGCCATCAAGGAGCTTCAGCTCGAAGCCTGGCACGACACCGAAAGCTTTGAGGCTACCAATAAAGATCTCCACATCTGGATCGCCAAGGCTCGCAAGGCCAAAGATGAAATGGTCGAGGCCAACCTACGTCTCGTCATCTCCATCGCCAAGAAATACACCAACCGTGGCCTCTCCTTCCTCGACCTAATTCAGGAAGGAAACATGGGCCTTATGAAGGCCGTTGAGAAATTCGAGTATCGCCGCGGATACAAGTTTTCAACCTACGCCACTTGGTGGATTCGTCAGGCCATCACGCGCTCGATTGCGGATCAGGCTCGCACCATTCGTATCCCCGTCCACATGATCGAGACGATCAACAAGCTCATGCGCGTGCAGAAGCAGCTTGTTCAGGAATATGGTCGCGAACCGACCCCTGATGAAATCGCCGAGGAGATCCACCTCCCCGTCGAGCGTGTCCGCGCCGTCCTCAAAATGGCCCAGCAGCCCATCTCCCTTCAGGCTCCCGTGGGAGACTCTGATGACACTTCCTTCGGTGACTTCATCGAAGATAAGGCCGCAGAGAACCCCATGGAAGAAGCTGGCTTCGCCATGCTCAAGGACAAGATAATCGAAGTCCTCGACACCCTTACCGAACGTGAGCGTGAAGTCCTCGAACAGCGCTTCGGCCTCAAGGATGGCTATTCTCGCACCCTCGAAGAAGTCGGCCGCCAGTTCCAGGTCACCCGTGAGCGGATTCGTCAGATCGAAGCCAAAGCGCTTCGTAAGATGCGTCACCCGACTCGGATTCGGAAGCTCGAAGGCTTCATCGAACTTCCAATGTAAGCTCCCTAATTTTTCAAAGCCCGTCGCCCAAAAGACCGCCGGGCTTTTTTAGTGGAAACATCATGGGCACGTGTCTCGTCAAGGACTTGGCGGCGCCGGGAAATTAAGAGGAATAGGACCCTAGAAACAAGCACAACTGACGCATCCCACCTCGCTTAGCGAGGGAACGATTACCAGCTCACTCAGTATTCACGTCAAACTTGACACTACAGACCTCTTTCATGAAATAT
>Ga0114998_10000306_pt1 | contig 35159 bp, 29 predicted proteins | sample ArcticOcean_MG_C_5_FD_87044 | JGI IMG/M metagenome (GOLD analysis project Ga0114998, IMG submission 87044) | Marine microbial communities from western Arctic Ocean - ArcticOcean_MG_CB4_138 | ecosystem: Environmental > Aquatic > Marine > Oceanic | place: Arctic Ocean: Canada Basin | collected... | reverse complement strand
AGAACCATCCTCTTTTTTAATTACCAATGAATCATAGATCATTGGAAGAACATTGTCCTCTCCTGCAAATTCGACATCTACAACGGGGCCAATAATCTGAGAAACTTTACCTATACTTTGTGCCATTTTGATCTAAGTTAGCGTTTAACTTTATTGTTTATTTCAAGTTGCAAATATATGTGGTTCCTGTTAAATAGAAACTAATTTCTAGTGCTTTTTTAAAAGAAATTCGTATTGTATTAACACCCCTTAAGCTTTGCCAATTGGTCTAAATGATGGTTGTAATCTCCAAAAAGTTGTTAAGCAACTCTAGTTCTTTTTAAATAAAATCCAATATCTGAATCATCAGTAACTCCAATTCCACCATGTAATTTTATGGCTTCTTTAGTGACTAATTTAACAGTTTTCACAATTTTGCCTTTGCTAAATGAGCATATTCTAAAGTCTTAGGATCATTATTATCGAGGGCCTGAAGTACTTTTAAAACAATTGAATTACATAATTCAATTTCAGAAAAAAGAATTACAGCTTGATGTTGAAGGGCTTGGTACCAAAACTTATAAAAGCTATTTTCTATTCTTTCATGATAAAAAAAAAGGGTAACTGCTTTCGCAATTACCCTTTATAAAGTTTGACGAAATTAAAAGTTAAACGTTGCTACTGCTAAAACTCTTCTTCCTATAACAGGCATTCCTGGAAATGATCTGTATTCTTGGTTAAATAAATTAGTTGCAGTTAGATTTACACTAAAACCAGATAATGATTTGTCAAATCTATATCCAATATTTGCATCAAATAGATTTTTCTCATCTGTATTTCCTCTATAGTATCCTTGATTGGAGTAAAAGGAATCATCGTGCTGAAAAGAAATTCCTCCAAAGTAACCTTTGCCTTGAGCTAAAGTTATCCCAGCTCTGTATTTTAATTGTGGGGAAACTAGATAGGCTTCAAATGGTAAATCATCATCCCCTATTGCCCAGTCAGTTTGGCTTACCTATGAGCCATTAGCCCATAAAGTAATTGCGTCTGTGGCATAATATTCAAGTGAAACATCACTACCATAGTGGCTCCTTGTTGCATCACCAAATCTTCTATATCCAGCAGGCGAATGCACTATACCGTCACCCTTTGGTGAAGCGTTAGATTCCCAAGCTCCAAATATTGGAAGATATCCATCATTATTAATTCCTGTAGCAGCAAGTAAACCAGCAATTTGTGCATCGCCAACAAAAGTATCACCTGCGGTGGAACCTAATCCCCCGAGAGCCTTAGCTATTGAAACGTTTAATGGATCAACGGCACCAGGGATACCGGCTGCAGGAAGACTATTAGCCGTATAAAAAGCAGTAGTCCCTGCTGTAACAGTTGCTATCATCGTGGGGTCAGCCATAACATCAGCCATAATTGCATTTTTTAAATCTGTCTTAACATCAGCACCAACTAACGCAATTGTTGGGCCAACTGCAGTAAAATTGGTAAATCCTGTTCTAGCATAAGTATATACATCTACAGTAAGTGCAAGCTTATCCGTAATAAGCCCTTTATACCCAACCTCAAACTGATTTACTGTTCCAATACTGGATTTATTAGCTCCTGACTGTGTAGCGTCAAATGCCTCAGGCAATCTACCCTCAGCGACTGAAGCGGATAAATCAAAAACATTGTAATTATATAAGCTTCCGGTTGTCCCTGTTGGGCCCATATAACCATTCATAAAAGTAGCCAAAGCAGGCCCAAAAGGTTTGATTGCTGCCGCTGCAGGAACAGAAGAGTTTTGTAGTCCTCCATTGATTATGTCTCCAACTTGTGCGCCTTGAAATGCTGCGCTTATCGCAGGAGCAATTCCCATGTAAGCAATAGCCAAAGGCATACCCCCTATGTTTGCTGGTAAATCTTTGTCTCCCGGCATTAAAATAGTATCTATCATTCCGTTTACATCAACAGTTTGTACGTCATTTTGACCACTTAGCCAAACATCCATAACATTTGCCCGAATTGTATTAACGGGAAAGTCGATGTATTGCTCAAGTGCTGAGGGACCAAAAGTTGAAATATTATACGACATCCTAAACGTATTTCTTTCATTTGCTTTATACACTAATGCAATTCGAGGAGCTATCGCTCCATCGTCAATAAAATTCATCTTATCATACCTTAAGGCATATGTAAGGTCGATTTTTTCAGATAATTTTGAAGTTCCTTGAGCATAAACCCCTGTGATATTGTAATCATCATCTCCATCGAATCTTCCGTAAAGTGTATTTTCTGAATCTGAAACAGTATTTCTATAATCAGAACCCACTACAATATTTGTATCAAAGAACTCAGGTAAATCAAAATTATACTGGATTTGAGCCTCCAATGCTGATCTACTTGCAACTTGTCTGAGGCCTGTATTGTATAAAAAAGTAGGGTTTTCTTCAGTTCCTCCATCATTTACATTGTAATAGACCTGAGCAAAAAGACCACCTTTTTGAACTCTAGCTTGTCCCCAGTAATCAGTACCTTGAGTATATCCAGGTCCTTGAGAATTAAAAAACAATCCTCCTCCGTTTGCTATACCCCCAGATAAAAATGCAGTAGTGTCATCATTGGGTCTAAACTCTAAATGTACGTTAGCAGACTTATTTAAATATTCGTTAATCATAGGATTTCCATCCAAATTTCTATCTAAATCTTGTCCGCTTAGTAACAGCTTTCCTACTTTTGAATTATCAACCTGACCGTTAGCCACAACAGGTTGGTAAACCTTTGATGCAAGCCCAGCAATTTCAGTAGCATCTTCAGTGGCGTCCAATGTAAAGTCATCTCCACTATTATATTTTGCATTAATTTTATATCCAAAGGTTTTGCTTTCGTTTGAGTAAGCATGACGAATCGCAGCACCTCGAGTATTCATTGAACCTCCAGTAAGTTCAAGAGTAGTCCCTGGATAATCAATTGGATTTTTTGACCTAAAGTGAACAATCCCTGAAATAACGCCTGGACCGTATAGTGCAGAACCTGCACCTCTAACAACTTCGATACTGGCAAGGTCAATATTAGAAATCCCTGACTGGAAGGTAAAAAACGATCCTGAAGCAGGAGAAACCAAATACCTGTAATCAAGAATTGGGAAAGTTGCTGATCCAAAAACACCATTTCCAGCTCTCATCTCAATATTCATTGAGTTAGCTGAATGTTGTTGTAATTGAACACCAGGAATATTAATTAAATTTCTTAATGGATCAATAGAGGTCGGGCCATTTTCGAGATCCTTAGCGGTTATGACAGAAACAGAGGCAGGAGCATTCAAAATTTTCTCTGGCCTTCTAGAGGCAGAGACAATAATTTCATCCAAATAACTATTTCCCGATGCCAAAGTGATCGTAATAATTTGATTGGCAGAGTTCACCTCAATTATTTGGGTATTAAAACCCAAATAACTTGCTTCGATTGAAAGCGGTATTTGATTATCAGTTTTGAAAGAAAAATTTCCATCGAAATCTGTTGTTGTCCCAATTGATGTTCCCTGAATAATAATGTTTACTCCAGGAAGTGGCTGATTTGAATCATCCACGACAGATCCAGTCAAGGTGTTCTGAGCATAAGATGAGTTTAAAAACAGCATTGCAGTAAATAAAATTGCTGTTTTAATTAAAAAGTTTGTTTTCATGATTTTTTAAATTTTGATTTTAATTAACTCGTTTAAATTTTAGTGGTTATTAGATTGATGTTTTATTTAAACTATTGCTTATTTACATGTGATAAAATACTTTTTTTCTAGGTTTTAAATGTTGGTTTAGCATGCCATGTTTTATGCCATTCAAAATAATTTTTTTCCGAATTTCGCAACAATATATGATATTTTTTGGCATGTTCATAATTTATTAACGTGTGATTTGTGCCATGAATTATTAATGAAGGGGTTGTTAACTCCCTTAATTCTGCTAACCTTGAGCCTGAAAGCTTTATTGCTTCATTATAATATTTAAACACTTTTGGGTTTAATCCACCCTTGTATTTACACTCACATTAATAAGTAGGTTTCTGTCGATTAATATCATAATCTCGATTTCCCAACCATAAATGATCAATGGTTAAGGGAGGTTTAATAAATTTTTCTAATGTCAGGCTCTAGGATGGTAGGCCATGAAATAATTGAGTATAAGATAAGAGGCGTAAAATATGTAGTCTCTAACATGTGCGTAGTGGTGGAATGGAAGCCGCCGGACTTTTTGAGGTTACATAAGTGTTAAAAGCATCAGAATACTTAGGTTTGCTCTTAGGGATATCTTATTTTAGATCGCGGTAACATATCTATTGTGTCTTGAAATTAATTGTTTACTTATTACTCAAAAACATATTTCGTTGCTTTAAAACGATCTATTTTAGATCAATTAGGGTTTATGGCAAGAATAATATCCCCACTGATGGAGGAGTTGTTTTCTCCCCCAATCATCAAGGAGCATTTCTAGATCCGCTTTTAGTAGGCACAATATTACCCCGTGAAGTGACTTCTTTGACAAGAGGTGATGTCTTTGGCGGCCCTTTTCAATGGTTTTTGGATGCCCTTAGAATGTTGCCCATATATAGAATTAGAAATGGGTATGGTAATTTGAAAAAAAACGAGCTTATTTTTAATAATTGTCGAAACTTATTAAGTAAAAAACAATGGATTATGATGTTTTCAGAAGCCGATCACCATAACGAATATTATTTACAAAAATTATCAAAAGGAAGCAGTAGATTAGCATACGAAGCACAACTTGAATCGGGTGAAATACCCATCTATATTATGCCTGTGGGTATCAACTATGGGCACCATCAAAAACCGCGTTGTGATCTCCACATTGTCTTTGGAGAGCCAATAAAAATTGATGACTATTTAATAGAAAATATTTCCAAACCTGCAACCATCAATATAATTAGGAATAAATTGGAAATAGGGATGAAGAAATGCCTTTGGTTGCCAAATAATGATTCAGATTATTCTGAAAAAAAGAATCTAATTCACCGAAAAAATACGATGCTAGATTTCCATGATTTGAAAAATGGAATAGATAAAAAAATACTCGATTTTGAGAAGGAAAATAAAAACCAACTATTACTTAGATTCTTTATTGTGTTTTTTTCTGTTCCCAACTTTCCTCCGCTTTTTATATTAAAAAAAATATTGGGTCTTTTTACTGATATTGTTTTCTATAGTTCTTTAAAATTTACTGCAGGAATACTTCTTTTGATGGTTTGGTGGGTGTTTTTGTTCCTGTTAACCTATAACTATAACTCCTTGATAGTCTCGTTATTATTAGTCATAACGTGTTATTTATGTTTAAGGATAAGGATAAAACTATTATTTTATATAAAATAATAGTTTTTACTTATATCATTTATAATTTAGCTTTTTATTTATACAAAAAAAATAATAAAATAAATATTTATAGTTATAAACTATTAAAATAATTTATATGATAGTAAATTATTATATTGTTGTGAATCCTCTTATAAGTAGTAAATTTGTTTTTTAATATTGAAAAATGAAAGACCTTATAATAATTGGTGCTGGTCCAATCGGACTTGCTTGTGGAATTGAAGCTCAAAAAAGAGGCTTAAGCTACTTGATTTTCGATAAGGGTACATTAGTCAATTCGCTATACAACTACCCCTTGAACATGACCTTTTTTTCTACTTCAGATCGCCTGGAAATTGGGGAAGTTCCTTTTATATCAAATAACCCCAAGCCCACCAGGGCTGAGTCTCTCGAATATTACCGAAGAGTAACTTCTCACTGGAAGCTTCAGCTCAAATTATATGAAGAAATTAATACGGTTGAAAAAGATGCTGTTGGGTTTTCTATAGTTTCCACCAAAGACAGCTACACGGCTAGGAATATAATAGTGGCGGCTGGGTTTTACGACCGTCCTTTTTTACTTAATGTTCCAGGGGAATCCCTTTCCAAGGTTTTACATTACTATAAAGAACCACATCCGTTTTTTGGAATGAATCTGGTAATCGTTGGGTCTGCCAATTCCGCTGTAGATGCCGCGCTGGAAACCTATCGAAAGGGAGCTAAAAGTGTCACGATGATCATCAGAGAACCTAAAATTGGTGATAATGTTAAATACTGGGCGCGGCCCGACATTATTAATCGAATTGAAGAAGGAAGCATTAAGGCGCACTTTGACTCCTCTATTACTGAAATAACCCCCAACGAAGTTAATTTTAGAACACCCAAAGGGGAGCAATCCATCGATAATGATTTTGTTTTGGCCATGACAGGATATCAACCGAATTTTGAACTAATAGAGTCCTTAGGGGTGGGATTTCAGGGAGACACTTTCAGAACGCCTGTTTATGATTCAACAAGCATGCAGTCGAATGCCGAGGGAGTGTATTTGGCTGGAGTGGTTTGCGGTGGTCTTAAAACCAACAAATGGTTTATAGAAAATTCCAGAGATCATGCTGCCTTGATCGTGAAAGCAATTTCGGAAAAAGTAAATTAGAACAATAATGCGTTTTAGAATTCGGTATAGAAAACTTCAAGCTCCAATTTATTCGCCTCATTGTCTTTAGATTCGGATCCATGAAGTACAATTCCGAAAGGATTCAAAATTGCAGCCGTAGGGTACAGGATATTTTCCAGCTCTGAGGTTTTTGCATTTAGATTGGCGATGTTAACTGCATGTGAATTCACCACGAGACCTAGTTCTACATTAGTGGAATCTTTTCTAACAACTCGGTTAATGTGGTCCGTAATCTTAAACTTGTATCGATAAGGAAGATTGTTCTCGTCATATTCTAGGAATCCACCGTAGATGTACTTATCTCCATTTTTTGAGCTAGAATTTGTTGTGTTATCCAGGTAAAAATCCGAAAGGGGCATCTTGTCTTTAAAGTTATAAAGAAAAACTCTATCTGCTATTAAAGAATCCGTATTTGAGTATTTAGACTGGTCTACATAGAAAATCAAATTGGCTTCATTGATTAGCCACTCCTTTTCTCTAAGCTCTTCTAAAAGTGTTGCTTCTTCGTCACTATTGTTAAAAAGGTTGATCGTTGCGTGCAATCCAGATCCGTCAAGATAGATGCGCTCAGAAGAAACTCCATTTAAATCATTTTGTAATTCTTGAGTAATGGCAGCATCAAAACTACTGTTCTTGAGGGTGTTTATTTTTGTTCCTAAATTAATTGTCGTCGTCTTTGACGCTTTCTCAATCTTACTCTCTGATGTGCTCTCCGCATTATAAGAGTCATAACTATAAGTCATTCTAATTCTAGACTGATTGATATTCAACAGCATGTATAAGTCATCCGAAAACCCATCCGTTTGAATGATGATTCCCTTTAGGTGTCTCGCAAAGTTATCGGCGTTTTTCAAAACGCTTTCCCCTTCTTGGTCGATAATCTTTGTTTGAAAAAAACTAGCATCTAAAGAAATTCTAATTCTGGGCGTAAGCCTTGTTTCGACCAGTTCTGTTTCGTCGACATCTTGAGTTTCAGGATCATCTTCCTCAAAATTATACCTCAACTCATCAAAATTAAGCTTGTAAATGTCATCGTGAATTTTATCGCCAAAAAACCCTTGTTCAAAATAATCCGTGTTGGAGTAATAGCTTTTATAAGTTTCAAAATTATTTTCAGGATCCAACGCTGAGATAAAATAAGTTAACTCATGAACTTTAAGATTAAACGTTGCTTCCCTGTTTCCATAGATAGAATCTATTAGGTATACATTGTTTTGTGGATCGTAGGTTGAGTTGTCTAAATCAATATCATCCAAAATTCCATCGCCGTCACTATCACTACTTAATGGATTTGTATTGGATTGAGTTTCAATATAATCAAGAACACCGTCTCCATCAGAATCACTTTCAACATCATCTGGGTCAGCATCTAAGGCATCCAATACGCCATCTCGATCAGTATCGATTTGATTTGTGAAAAAAGGAATTTCAAGAAAAACCTCAGTCACCGTTTCGTTTTCGTTTATTACTGCGGGGTTCGTGTTATCTCCTGCCAATTCAGTTTCCTGAGTGTAAACTCCAAAAATAGGATCATTCCCAATTGCTAACTGAGCCGTAATACTCGCCTCAGAATTCCCAAAAACAGGATGTTGAATTTTACCTAATTGCGCCAGGGGCAAACCATTAGTTTGAAAAAAATCAACTTTCTTTTGGTGGGTATATACCGGAATCTTAGTCTCTTTAGTTTGGAAAGACATTTCTTTAAAAATCTCAACACCCACAGCGTGGAAGTCTCTATCGCAAGAAATTAAGACGAAAAAAAAGAAAAATATACCAATAAATTGTTGAGGGAGTCTACTAAAATTCATTCTTAAATCAGATAATCTTTTGAGAATAAAAATTGATGAATGCGTCTTTTTGCTGAGCTTCCTCGAAGCTTAAACCTGGTATTTTTTCAGCAGCCGAACTCTTTTCGATTTCTTTAGGAGTATCAGTATCAGCAATCACATATCCGTCAGAATAATTTAAACTCAATTGGGTTAAGTTTTCAAAAGTAGCCTTCTTCAGAAGTTTTATTTCTTCATCAGGAATTTCATCAAAAGCAACTTTCTTTTGGAAATCCTTTGAGAATACGCCTTCAAAATCTTTGGCATATACGGAGGTTACGATTTTACAATCCGCAAAAATAGGCTCATCCTTATAATAAGTTTTTAAGTATAATGGAAATAAAGAAGTAAACCATCCGTGAAGATGAATAACATCTGGAGACCAGTTTAATTTTTTAACTGTTTCGATAACACCTTTGGTAAAGAAAATCATTCGCTCATCATTGTCAGCAAACAGCACATCTTTTTCGTCCCGTAAAACAGCTCGTCTTTTAAAATACTCCTCATTGTCTATAAAATAGACTTGCATTCTTTCCTTAGGAATCGAAGCGACTTTAATGATTAGCGGCATGTCAACGTCATTGACAACCAAATTCATTCCCGACAATCTTATCACTTCGTGAAGTTGATGTCTTCTTTCGTTTATCAAACCATAACGCGGCATAAATATCCTTGTCTGCCCACCGTGGTCATTAATATTTTTAGGAATCTGAAATGATTTTACAGCCTGATTTGTCTGGGGAAGATATGGTACTACTTCGGATGAAATGTTCAGAACTCTTTTATCTTTCATAAAATATCTATTATTGAGGCGCTTAAAAGTTTGGCAAAATTACAAAAATTAAACGGAATAAGCGGAATTCTGTATATTTACCCCCATTAATCTTTTTTAAATGGAAGTCTTTAATTCGTGTGAATCTCTTAAAAAGGTTCTTAACGAGGGAGTTGGTTCTATCGGAATGGTTCCCACAATGGGTGCACTGCACGAAGGACATTTGTCTTTAATCAGAAGGGCAGCGCAAGAAAACAAAAGGGTATTGATTAGTATTTTTGTAAATCCCACTCAGTTTGAAGATGCTTCTGATTTGATAAACTATCCTAAAACACTGGCCGAAGATCTTAAAGCGATCTCATCAATAGATTCGAAAATGCATGTCTACGCACCCAATGCAAATGATATTTACGGCCAAAATGTCCCAACCGAAACATTCGATTTGAGTGGTCTTGACCAAGTTATGGAGGGCAGCAAACGGAAAAGTCACTTTCAAGGAGTTGCAACTATTGTTAAGTTTTTTCTGGAAACCTTCAGGCCTACAAAGGCTTATTTTGGTCAGAAAGATTTCCAGCAACTTCTAATTATTTCGAATCTCGCAGAAAAGTTAAACTTAAATACTGAAATCATAGGGTGTCCTATCGTTCGAGAAGTTGATGGTTTGGCGATGAGTTCCAGAAATAAAAACTTAACCCCAGCGGAAAGAAAAATTGCCCCATTGATTTTTAAGGCATTATGGGAGATAAAAGAAATGTCGAATAATAAAAAATATCCTGTATTAAAATCATTTATCAATACGTTTTTTTTGGAATACCCTGAACTCGAATTGGACTATTTTGTAATTGCCAACTCCAAAACACTCCTCGAAATCAATGATCAAGACAAGGCGCGTGAGGGAAGAGCTTTTATAGCGGTTCGCCTGGGAAAAATAAGGTTGATAGATAATTTAGATTTGGCTTAAATTCATACATTTGCTACATGTTAGTAGAAGTATTAAAATCTAAAATTCACCGAGTAAAGGTTACTCATGCCGATCTAAATTATATTGGCAGCATCACCATTGATCGAGATCTAATTGAGGCGGCTAACTTTCTGGTGGGCGAAAAAGTCCAGGTCGTTAACATTAATAATGGGGAGCGATTAGAAACTTACATCATTGAAGGAGAGAGAGGGTCTGGAGAGGTTACTTTAAATGGACCTGCTGCAAGAAAAGTTCAAAAAGGAGACATCGTGATTATTTTAAGTTATGCACAGATGGAGGTTGAAGAAGCAAAAGTTTTTAAACCAACCATGATCTTTCCTAACGAAAACACAAATTGTTTAAATTAAGTTTTGAAAAAACTCGCTTCTATCTCGAAAATAATTATACCACTTGGGATCGGGATTTTTTTTATTTATCTCAGTTATAACACCACCACTCCCGAAGATCGAGAAAGTATTTTTTTACACATCAAGAATGCCGATTATAGCTTTGTGTTTTTGTCAGCCGTCTTTGGAGCCCTTAGTCACATCTCAAGAGCTTACCGATGGAAGTTTCTACTCGCACCTTTAGGCTACAGACCGCGATTAATAAATTCGTTGCTCGCTGTACTAATTGGCTATGTTTCTAATCTTGGTATTCCCAGATCAGGAGAGCTTTTTAGGGCCACAATAATGGATCGGTTTGAAAACATTCCTTTTCAAAAAGGTTTTGGAACCGTAATTGCCGAGAGACTGGTAGACCTTATTATTCTTTTATGTTTTGTCTCTTTGGCACTGATTATTGAGTTCGATTTGATTTGGGAAATCTTAGCTAAAAAATTGATTAATCCAGTTCAAATAAGCATAATGATCGTGAGTGTAGTTGTTGTGTTTCTCGTTTTAAGAAAATTTATCAATCAATCAAATAACCCATTTTTAAACAAAATTCGCTTATTTTTCGCCGGCCTTTGGGAAGGGGTTATTTCCCTCAAAAAGATGGAACACAAATGGGCTTTTATTGGTCATACCCTTTTTATTTGGTTAATGTATCTCGCAATGTTTTACATTATTAAATTTTCAATTCCAGAGACGGCTTCACTTGGACTTGAAAGCCTAATTGCAGCCTTTGTTGTTGGCGCTTTGGCAATTTCTGCAACCAATGGAGGCGTTGGAATTTACCCTTTCTCTGTATCCTTAGTGTTAATTGCCTATGGGATTTCAAAAGAATCAAGTTTGGCATTTGGATGGATCATGTGGGCCTCTCAAACGGTTATGATTGTTCTTTTTGGTAGCCTTGCCTTTTTTGCTTTACCTTTGGTTAATCGCTATAAATAAAAAGCTGTGTTAGTCTATTTATATTAACAAATGAGTAAAGTTAAAACTTCCTTTTTCTGTCAAAGTTGTGGCTCTCAACATACAAAATGGCAAGGCCAATGCAACGCATGCAAGCAATGGAATACGTTAACAGAAGAAATTATTGAAAAGGCAGATAAAAAAGACTGGAAAACCGACACCAAGACTCCCAGAACCGCAACACCCATAAAAGTTAACGAAATTCTGACGACTGCAGAGTCGAGAATGGATACTAGAGACAGCGAACTCAATCGCGTGTTAGGAGGCGGAATCGTTCCCGGTGCATTAATGTTGTTGGGAGGGGAACCCGGAATTGGAAAATCGACACTCCTACTTCAAATTGCAATGCTTGTGAATTGCAAAGTGCTATACGTCTCAGGGGAAGAAAGTCAAAAACAAATAAAGCTTCGAGCTGATCGAATGAATTCGGCCTCTGAAGAATGCTTTGTTTTAAGTGAAACCCGCACCCAAAATATTTTTGCTCAAATAGAAAAATTAGCACCTGAATTGATCATTATTGATTCGGTTCAAACGCTTCACACCGATTATATCGACAGTAGCCCAGGAAGCATTTCTCAAATAAAAGAATGTACTGCAGAGTTTATTAGATTTGCAAAAGAAACCCATGTTCCTGTTTTTCTGGTAGGTCACATCACTAAGGATGGGCAAATTGCTGGGCCAAAAATACTAGAACACATGGTAGATGTTGTACTTCAATTTGAAGGGGACAGAAATCACATGTATCGCATTCTGAGAACTCAAAAAAATCGTTTTGGGGCAACTTCTGAAATCGGAATTTATGAAATGCAGTCAAAAGGACTTCGTCCAGTCGTGAACCCAAGCGAACTGTTAATCTCCGAAAAAGATCAAAATCTGAGCGGACACGCAATTGCAGCGACCATCGAAGGAGTTCGACCCCTGATGATAGAGGTTCAGGCTTTGGTAAGCTCTGCTGTTTATGGGACTCCCCAGCGGACAAGCACCGGTTTTAACACAAAAAGACTCAACATGCTTTTGGCGGTTCTTGAAAAAAGAGCAGGATTTGCACTAGGAGCAAAAGATGTGTTTATCAATATCACAGGAGGGATTTCGATTGAAGACCCTGCTATTGATTTGGCCGTTATATCTGCAATTTTATCGAGTCACCACGACATAGAAATTTCACAAAATTATTGTTTTGCAGCTGAAGTTGGTTTGTCAGGAGAAATCAGGCCCATTCCTAAAGCAGAACAAAGAATACAGGAGGCATCAAAACTAGGCTTTGATACAATAATCATATCAAAATTTACGAAAATCAGCGATACAAATCAAACCATCAAGATTGTTCGTTTAGGTAAAATCGAAGAGTTAATTACTTATCTTTTTGGTTAACATTTATTTTTTATAAAGAATTAAATGTATATTCTAATAAAAAACAAAAAAGTCATCAAAATGGATAAAATTGTCACTCAATTTTTAGAAGAAGTCAATCGAAAAAATCAAAATGAACCAGAATTCATGCAAGCGGTTACTGAGGTTGCCGAACATGTAATTCCTTATGTTTATAAAAATGACATCTATTATGGTCAAAACATTTTGTTGAGAATAGTCGAACCTGAACGTGTAATCTCTTTTCGCGTCGCATGGATTGATGACAATGAAGAAATTCAAGTAAATCGTGGTTACCGTGTTCAAATGAATTCTGCGATTGGCCCCTATAAAGGAGGGTTGCGCTTTCACCCGAGTGTGAACCTTAGCGTACTTAAGTTTTTGGCTTTTGAGCAAGTTTTTAAAAACAGTCTGACAACCTTGCCGATGGGAGGTGGAAAAGGGGGATCTGATTTTGACCCAAAAGGAAAATCGGATACTGAAGTGATGCGTTTTTGTCAAAGTTTTATGTCCGAATTATTTCGTCATATTGGCCCAAACAGAGATATTCCTGCAGGAGACATTGGTGTTGGAAGCAGAGAAGTTGGCTATCTTTTTGGACAGTATAAAAGACTTAAAAACGAATTTACTGGCGTAGTAACTGGTAAAGGAATTAGCTGGGGAGGGTCGCTTATTCGTCCGGAAGCCACAGGTTATGGCGTGGTTTATTTTACTGAAAAAATGCTTGAAAATCAGAACAACAGCCTCAAGGGTAAAAATATTGTGATATCTGGCTCGGGTAATGTCGCCCAATATGCCGCTGAGAAAGCAATTCAGCTGGGAGCCAAAGTACTCACTCTTTCAGATTCCTCGGGATATGTCTATGATAAAGACGGAATAAATAGAGAAAAACTGGATCATATAATGATGCTTAAAAACGTTAAAAGGTCAAGAATTGGTGTTTATTTAGAAAAATATTCTAACGCTGAATTTTTCCCAGGCAAAACCCCTTGGGAAGTACCTTGTGATGTTGCACTTCCTTGTGCAACACAAAATGAGTTAAACGGTGACGATGCGAAAGTACTCGTCAAAAATGGGTGCTTGTGTGTGGGAGAAGGTGCCAACATGCCCTCGACTCCTGAAGCCATTCATATTTTTATCGAACATAAAATTCTTTTTGCCCCGGGGAAAGCTTCAAATGCAGGAGGTGTTGCTGTTTCTGGATTGGAAATGGCACAAAATTCATTAAGATACAATTGGACTAGAGAGGAAGTGGATCAAAAATTAAAAAATATCATGAGTGATATCCATCAGTCCTGTATTGAGTTTGGAACAGAAAAAGACCACGTCAATTATGTAAAAGGTGCTAATATTGCTGGTTTTGTAAAAGTTGCAGATGCCATGCTCGCACAAGGTGTTGTGTAAATAATCTTAATGAGTACCGATAATAAACATGCTGGTTGAAACTAATGCTGTCGTAATTAGCACCATAAAATATGGTGACTCTAGCCTAATTGCGCGTTGTTATTGTCAACAAATAGGGCTTAAGTCATTTCTTTTAAAAGGAATTTTATCTTCCAAAAAAGGAAGTATAAAGAAATCTTTGTTTCAGCCTTTAAGTTTATTAACGCTGAATATCAATATTAAAAATGATACTTCTGAGAGTTTACTTTTTATTAAGGAGGCTAAAATTTATCATCCGCTACAAAACATTCATTTAAATATTAAAAAAAATACTGTTGCGCTTTTTCTTACAGAGGTTTTGATGAAAGTAATGGAAGAAGAAGGAGACCCCAACCCCCCATTATTTAGTTTTCTTGAGCATGCAATTTTACAACTAGAAGAAAAAAGCTTTTCTGCTCTTTTTCATTTAAAGTTTTTAATTGATTTAACACGTTATATTGGTTTTTATCCAAATATTTTAAATTTTGAACATCCATGTTTCGACATGGAAAATGGCTGTTTCTGTTTACAAACCGATTCAAAAAAAATCATTATTGGAAAAGAACTTGAGGCGTTTAAAACCCTTCTCGGCACGAATTTTGATAAGTTAATATTTCTTCCCATAACAAGTGTAACAAAAATTAAGCTATTAGATTTAATAGTGGATTATTATCATCTACACATGCAAAAGTTTAGTAAAATAAAATCTCTTACCATACTACATGAAGTTTTTCGTGAAACATAGCTGTAAAGTCTTTGCCTTAGTAGCCTTGTTTCTTAATGGGATCAATGCGCAGGAAATAAAGGTTGAAGATGAAAACTCAGGAGAGTCTATAGAGGGTGTTGCTATTTATACTGAAGACATGATGAACAGCACCCAAACTGATTCCAATGGTAAGGGGTCTCTAGCCGGTTTTTCGGGAGCCATCAACTTCTATTTAGTGGGCTTCGAAGCACTTCAAATTCAATTTGGTGAATTGGAGAAAACAGGATATGTGATTAAAATGATTTCTAAAGATAAAGAGTTAGAAGAAGTCATATTGTCTGTTGCTAGGTCCCAATCCACACGAAACAAAATTGCTGAGCAGGTTTCAATAATTTCTGCGCGCGACATTGAGCTCAGTAATGCGGCCACGGGAGCCGATATTTTAGAATCAAGTCCCAATATCAGAATACAGAAATCACAAGGAGGTGGGGGAAGCCCGGTACTAAGGGGTTTTGAAGCCAACCGAATACTCATTGTCGTGGACGGTGTTAGAACGAACAATGCCATCTACCGTTCGGGACATCTTCAAAATGCAATCACCATTGATCCCCATAACATCGAAAGAGTAGAGGTTACATTTGGATCTTCTTCTGTCGGTTACGGTTCTGATGCTCTTGGAGGGGTAATTCACTATTATTCAAGATCTCCAGTGATTAATGGTTCAGAAAAAGTTACTGCAGAATACACCAGCAATTTTAACTATGCAAATCTCTCTAGTGTAAATAATTTAAATACCAAATTGAGTTTTAAAAATTGGGGGAGTCTAACCAGCTTTAGTTTTTCTCATTTTGGTGACATTAAAATTGGAAAAAACAGAAGACATGGTTTTGAAAATTGGGGCTTGACTCCATATTACTCGATTAATAGTCGTGAAAATTATTACCCAATCCCACTCTCAAACTCAACTCCAAACACTCAAAAAAACACTGGATATGATCAATACGATCTCTTTCAAAAGTTCATTTTTGAGCTACCGCGAGACATGGTTCTTAATATTAACTTCCAGTATTCCAAATCCACTGACATCGATAGATATGATAAATTGTCAGAGGAAAGAGCAGGCAGTCTTCGTTATAGCGAATGGTACTACGGTCCTCAAAAAAGACTCTTTATTTCTCCACAACTAAAAGTGTTTTTTGGAAAAAATTGGTTGCAAAAAGGAACTTTTACCGCTGCCTATCAAAATATTGAAGAATCTCGTGTTAATAGAAAATTCGGGAGCCTTACACGTTCCTATCAAAACGAAAACGTTGATGTATTTAGTTTTAATGCTGATTTTAATGGATCACTTAATGACAAGCATTCTTTCTCCTTCGGAATAGAAGGCATCCAAAATAAAATCGCTTCAAATGGCTTTTCTAAGGATCTGATTTTAGATGCTTACAAAATCATTGGATTAAAAGCTCCCACTTCTATTATCTCCAGATATCCGGATGACGGCAGCAAGCTTTCAAGTTTTGCAGGATACTTGAATTGGGTATACCAAGTGAATGAAAAGCTTACTTTTAATGCTGGTCTTCGGATTACTAAATCTTCTCTTGTTGCTAACTGGAACGATACCTCTAAAATTGATCGTCTTTTATCTTTGGTTGATTTGAAATTCGATGCCATAACTTACACGCTAGCGGTCACCTACCAACCCAATGAAAGAACACAGATCAGCAGTTTGTTTTCTAGTGGGTTTAGAAATCCTAACATTGATGATATTGGAAAAATTAGGGAAAGTAATGGAACATTACTTGTGCCTAACACTTTTTTAGATCCTGAATATGCCTATACTTTTGAATCGGGTGTTAGTATAAATTCTTCTGATAAAAAAATACATTTTGACCTGAGAGGATACACTACTTTAGTTTCTCGCCATATTGTGCGATCTGATTATATCGTCTTTGCGGATCAATCAACCCCTGACGAAAACACAATATTATATAAAGGGGAAGAGGTTAAAACCCAAGCCAATAAAAATTTAGGAAATAGATTTATTTATGGAGGGTCCATTCAAATGAATTATGAATTAAACAAAAAAATAACTGCAATGGGCAGCGTGACTTTCACGGACAGTTATAAAAATATTAATTATGGCCCAATGCCATCGATAAGTCCAATCTATGGTGCTTTATCGATGGTATACTACCAAAATAAGCTTTATGCTAAAATGTATTGGCAGTTCAGCGGCTCCAAAGCTGTATCAAAATACAGCTGGGGAGGCGAAGATGGACTAAATGAAACTCCCCTTATAAATCCAACAGCAATTAAAGATTTGGAGCGATATAATGGAACGCCATCATGGAGTATACTGTCATTTTTATCCCGATATCAGTACCGTAAAAACATAAAACTTAATTTTGGTGTGACCAATATTTTCGACCTTCATTATCGTACTTTTGCTTCGGGTATTTCCTCTGAAGGACGTAGTTTTCGCTTGGGATTAAAGGTCAAAATATAAATCTCCTTTTTTTTATCTTAAAATCCTTAATTTCGCTTTTCTAAGAAAGAAAGCTATACATGGCATTTAAAGAATACAAAGAACTCAATTTATCGGATTTTTCAAAGGAAATTCTCCAATACTGGGATCAAAACAAAATTTTCGATAAAAGTATCTCCACACGAGAAGGGAGCACACCTTTTGTCTTTTATGAAGGGCCACCTTCTGCAAACGGTATGCCTGGGATTCACCATGTTATGGCACGTTCGATAAAAGATATTTTCTGTCGTTATAAAACTCAGAAGGGGTTTCAGGTGAAACGAAAAGCGGGATGGGACACCCACGGGTTACCAGTTGAATTAGGTGTAGAAAAAGAGCTTGGAATCACCAAAGACTCCATTGGGAAGACCCTCTCAGTTGAAGCCTACAACCTCGCCTGTAAAAAAGCAGTGATGCGCTACACTGATGTCTGGAATAAGCTCACTGAGCAGATGGGCTATTGGGTGGACATGGAGGATCCCTATGTTACTTACACTTCCAAATACATGGAAAGTGTTTGGTGGTTGATAAAACAGATTCATGACAAAGGACTGCTTTATAAAGGCTACACCATCCAACCTTATTCTCCAAAAGCGGGAACTGGATTAAGCTCACACGAGCTGAATCAACCAGGGACTTATCAGGATGTTAGTGACACCACCGTAACAGGTCAGTTTGAAGCTTTAAGTGAAACTCTGCCTGAATCGCTTCAGGGGAATTTACCCCTTTACCTCCTTGCTTGGACAACTACTCCATGGACCTTGCCTTCAAACACGGCCTTAACCGTTGGCCCTAAAATTGACTATGTCGTAGTTCATACTTTTAATCAATATACTCACCTTCCGGTCAGGGTTCTATTGGCCAAAGCTTTGGTTAAAAAACAATTTTCTGGAAAATACGAAGCCGTTTCAAAATTAGAAGAAGTTGAAAAATATCAGGCGGGAGACAAAAAAATACCTTTCTATCTTAATCAGGAAATTAAGGGAGGTGAATTAGAAAATATAGAATATAAAAAAATATGGTCTGAGGCGCCTGATCCTTTTGAAAATGCCGAAAATGCATTTCGAGTTATAACAGGAGACTTCGTTACGACAGAGGATGGAACAGGAATTGTGCATACTGCCCCCACCTTTGGAGCAGACGATGCTAAGGTCGCCAAAGAGGCCGTCCCTGAAATCCCACCACTTCTGATTCTCGATGAAAATGGTAACAAGGTTCCCTTGGTTGACTTACAGGGAAAGTTCAGAACGGAGCTAGGAAGCTTAGCGGGTCAATACGTTAAAAATGATTATTACCCAGAGGGAGAAGCTCCTGAAAAATCTGTAGATGTTCAGATTGCTATTCGTTTAAAAGAAGAAAACGCTGCTTTTAAAGTAGAAAAATATGTTCACTCTTACCCCAATTGTTGGAGAACAGACAAACCCATTCTTTATTATCCACTGGATTCTTGGTTTATTAAAGTAACTGACGTCAGAGGCCGAATGGCTTCTTTAAATCAATCCATTAACTGGAAACCAAAATCAACAGGAGAAGGAAGGTTTGGTAATTGGCTTGCAAATGCAAACGACTGGAACCTCTCGCGCTCTAGGTTTTGGGGCGTACCACTTCCTGTTTGGCGAACTGAAGACGGACAAAACACCAAAGTCATCGGTTCTATTAAGGAATTGATCGAAGAAATCGAAAAGTCGATTAGTGCTGGACACATGCATTCCAACCCATTTGGTGATTTTGAAGTGGGAGAAATGAGTGATGAAAATTATCAAAAAGTAGATTTACATAAACATACGGTTGATGAAATCATTCTCGTTTCTGAGGATAATCGACCCATGCAACGTGAAAAAGATTTAATTGATGTTTGGTTTGATTCCGGCGCCATGCCTTATGCACAATGGCATTATCCCTTTGAAAATAAAGAAAAAATTGATCAGGGAGAATCATTCCCTGCCGATTATATTGCAGAAGGTGTCGACCAAACTAGAGGTTGGTTTTACACCCTTCATGCAATTAGTACTTTGGTCTTTGATTCCATCGCCTACAAAAATGTCGTTTCTAACGGATTGGTTTTAGACAAGAAGGGTCAAAAGATGTCAAAAAGGTTGGGGAATGCTACTGATCCTTTTGAAACAATCGAAAAATATGGGCCTGATGCCACCCGATGGTACATGATTTCAAATGCTAATCCTTGGGATAATCTCAAATTCGACATCGAGGGAATTGCAGAGGTTCAACGAAAGTTTTTCGGAACACTATACAATACCTATTCTTTCTTTAGCCTTTATGCCAATATTGATCAGTTTAAGTATGAAGAAGCTCAAATTCCAATTGAAAATCGACAAGAGCTTGATCGGTGGATTTTGTCTGAATTAAACACATTAATCGATAAAGTTAATGAATTTTATGAAGATTATGAACCTACAAGAGCAACGCGTGCCATTTCGGATTTTGTACAAGAAAAATTAAGCAATTGGTATGTAAGGCTCTCCCGACGTAGATTTTGGAAAGGCGAATACCAACAAGATAAAATAGCGGCTTATCAAACTCTCTATGAGTGTCTGCTTACTGTTGCGAAATTGGCTGCTCCTGTAGCGCCGTTTTATACAGATAAGCTTTATCAGGATTTAATCCAAAATACGCAAACTGAAGGATTTGAATCCATTCACCTTTCAGATTTCCCAGTGGCCAACAAAGCGGCGATTGATCTCATATTAGAAAACCGAATAAACAAGGCCAGAAACATTACTTCTTTGGCGTTGTCATTAAGAAAAAAGGAGCAAATCAAGGTGCGTCAACCACTTGAAACTTTAATGGTGGCAGTGAATAGTCTTGAAGAAAAAATGGAAATCGAATTAATTCAGGAACAACTTGTAGCAGAAGTCAACGTAAAGGGTGTGAAATTACTAGATGACAATAGTGATATTCTGGTAAAAGAAATAAAGCCAAATTTTAAAGCATTAGGCCCTCGTTTTGGAAAAGAAATGGAAAGCATCGCAGGAAAAATAAAAAGCTTAACCAGTGAAGAAATCAAAAGATTAGAGCAAGAAGGTAGCTTGTCTCTATTTGTTAATAAAAAAAATATTATCTTAGACATTAGTGACGTTGAAATTTCATCGAAAGATATTGAAGGTTGGCTGGTTGCTCACGGCAACGGATTGACAGTTGCGCTGGATATCTCTTTAACCGAAACTCTTATTGATGAGGGGATTGCTAGAGAACTTGTGAATCGAATACAAAATATCCGTAAGGACTCCGGTTTTGCCGTTACTGATAAAATAAATATTTCGTTTTCAGCAGATGAAGACTTAAAGGAGAAAATAATTAATCATCGGGATTACATCCTTTCAGAAACACTTGGAGAAAATCTTGACTTTCAAGAAAGTTTAGATTCTGAAAATGAAGTGATTTTCGAAAATATGAAAACTTTAATAACCATTAAAAATATTTAAAATGGCATCAGATGTAAAAGTTCGTTATTCTGACAAAGAATTAGGCGAATTCAAAAAGCTAATTGAAGATAAAATTCAAAAAGCCAAAGCGGATCATGAATTGCTTAAAAGCGCATATATGAACAATGGAAATAATGGTACAGAGGATACTTCACCGACCTTTAAAGCTTTCGAAGAAGGCTCAGAAACGATGTCAAAAGAAGCCAATACGCAACTCGCAATTAGACAGGAAAAATTTATTCGTGATTTAAATAATGCCTTAATCCGTATTGAAAATAAAACTTATGGTGTTTGTCGTGTTACTGGTAAATTGATCAACATGCAACGACTGTTGTTGGTTCCGCACGCAACCTTAAGTATTGATGCAAAGAACATGCAAAAATAACTTTTGCAAAGGACACTAAGTATATTCGTTTTTTTGATAAGTCTTGCACTTGGAGCTCAAAGAACTGCACAAAAAACTTGGCTTGATCTTAATATAACTGATCTTGTTGTGAATGTCCCTTGGGCCTCAAATGTGTTATTCGCCGGAACGGATAACTTTTCAGGGATTCAAATGAAATACCGGTCGGATGGAGAATACCAAAACCGTACCGTTTTAACTTCTAAAGTAGTTGGTAGGACACTTTATATTACTGAAAGCCCAACCCCAAATACTCCCGAATTAAATGATAAGCTGAGTGCTCATAAGTTTATTTCCACTAGAATAGAACTGATGTTTTCATCAAATATTTCTTTTAATTTAAAAAGTAATGATGCAAAAGTCAACGGAAAAGGCAAGATGAAAAACATAAACCTAGACCTTAAAAGCGGTTATTGTGAGCTTTCGAATTGGGACGCTCCAGGGAGTGTCACTACTCAGAATGCAAGCGTAAATGTGATCTCCGAAAAGACAGCCGTTAGTGGGGAAAGTAAAAACGGAATAGTTATTTTACCCATGACAGAGAATGGTTTACTCCCGTTTTTGAAGATCAATAGTCTTAATGGAGATATCACGCATCAAAAGAAATTATAATTTTCTACTTTTGTCATCAAAAATGTAACCGTTGAAACTACAACTTAAAAACATAAATTTATTTACATCCGCGATTATAATAATCTCATTATTGTTTATTGATCAAGGTTCAAAAATATTTATTAAGCTAAACTACCCTTTGACCCTCTATGGCACTAGTGCAATTATAGATTGGGGATTTTTTAAACTCCTGTTTGTCGAAAATAAAGGGATGGCAATGGGCGCAAAGCTCAACGATATAATTCCTTTCCTTACGGAAAGAACTGCCAAACTTTTTTTGACCATTTTTAGGCTATTTGCCATTTTTGGAATAGGTTACTGGCTTCTAGATACATTAAAAAAAGACATTTCTAATCTTTTTAAGTGGGCTTTGTGTTTAATTTTTGCAGGTGCTATTGGAAATATTATTGATTCTCTTTTTTATGGTGTTTTATTTTCTCACAGCTACGGTCAAGTGGCCGGTTTTCTTTCTGAAGGCGGAGGATATGCCCCTTTTTTAGAAGGTCATGTGGTTGACATGCTGCAATTCCCCCTTGTAAGCTGGAATTGGCCAGAATGGGTTCCCTTAGTTGGAGGAGAACATTACACTTTTTTCCAGTATGTCTTCAATGTGGCAGACACTGCCATCAGCACGGGAGTAGGGATTTTGATTGTTTTCAACAAGAAGATTTTTGGAGTAAAGATTAAAAAGAAAACACCTGATTTGGAGTAACAACAAAGTCCATAGCAATATCATTTTTGTCAATATCTTCAATTTTATCAATCGGCTCAAAAAAGGAAATTCCCACTTTGATGGTTTCTTTTTGACACTCCGCCAAAAAGCGATCATAATAGCCCTTTCCATAGCCCACACGATGCCCTTGCCTATCAAAAACGAGAAGTGGAAGAAAAACCACATCAATTTCTGAGGGATTTATTTTAATCCCTGATAAAGGCTCAGGAATCCCATAATCATTCTCTTTAAGTAAAGTCTGATCACTTAAGAGATAGTGTTCAAGCTTTGAGTCATTGAGCATTTTAGACACCACAATTTGCTTGTCTTTGCCCTGTAGGACAGAGAGCAGAAAGGAGGTGTCAACTTCATTTTTCTTTTCGGAAGACAAAAACAGGTGATAAAGCGCCTTTGTCCAAAGGTCAACCGCCAAACAACGATTGGCAATCGCAATGCTCTTCACCATAACCTCCTCTGCGGAGAGTTGCCCTCTCTGGTCTCTATATTTTTTTCTTAATTCGTGTTTGTGAAATGTCAAAGTGATTGTCTTTTAGAGCTTAAAATTAAATTTTCTTTTAAGCATACTTTAAGTATTTATGTTTTTTTTGACCCTAAAGAAAAATAGTACCTTCGTTAAATGGAAAATTCGCCCATTGCTATACAGCTAAAAACACTCCCTCCCAATCCAGGAGTTTATCAATTTTATGATGAAAATGATACGGTGATTTATGTTGGTAAAGCTAAAAATCTTAAAAAGCGGGTCAGTTCCTATTTTAACAAAACCCATGACAATAACCGCACTCGGCTGCTTGTTAAAAAAATTATTCGACACGAGCACATCATTGTTCCTACAGAAGTTGACGCGCTTCTACTGGAAAATAACCTCATAAAAAAATACCAGCCTAAATACAATGTCTTGCTTAAAGACGACAAAACCTATCCGTGGATTTGTATTAAAAAAGAGCGCTTTCCAAGGGTGTTTAGTACCCGAAAAGTAATTAAAGATGGATCAGATTATTTCGGTCCTTTTACTAACAAGAAAACAGTTTACACCCTTTTGGATCTTATTCGAGGATTGTACCCCTTGAGAACTTGTAACTACGACCTTTCTGAAGAAAAAATTAGTAATCAGAAATATAAGATATGTCTAGAATATCACCTTGGAAATTGTCTGGGTCCCTGCGAGCAAAATATAGACGAGGAATTATACAATCAGAATATCGCCGCTATTAAAAATATTGTTAAAGGAAATTTCAAAAGCTCTCTAGATCAATTTCAATTGCAAATGGAAAACTATGCAAAGGAAATGGAATTTGAAAAAGCTCAAGAAATAAAAGAAAAACTTGCGTCCTTAGAAAACTACCAATCAAAATCAACCATCGTAAATCCCAAAATCAGTAATGTTGATGTTTTTACTATCGTTTCTGATGAAAGTTATGGTTATGTCAACTTCCTTCAAATATCCTATGGATCCATCACCCGATCCCATACGTTAGAAATAAAAAAGAAATTAGATGAAAGTGATCTCGATTTATTAAGCCTTGCTATAATCGACATCAGGCTGCGATTTAATTCGCAGTCAGAAGAGGTCTATTTGCCTTTTCAAATCAATTTGGGGGGGAAAGTAAAAGTAAGTATTCCGATGCTCGGAGACAAAAAGAAATTGGTAGAACTTTCGCTTCGGAATGCAAAATTCTATCGAATGGATCGGTTCAAGCAAATGAAAATTGTAGATCCTGATCGACATACAAAAAGATTAATGAGCCAAATGAAAGTCGATCTGCGACTTTCCGGCGAGCCCTATCACATTGAATGTTTTGACAACTCCAACATTCTAGGAACAAATCCTGTTGCTGCATGTGTTGTTTTTAAAAATGGAAAAGCGAGTAAAAAAAATTACCGGCATTTTAAAATAAAAACGGTGGTCGGAGCAGATGACTTTGCTTCCATGGAAGAAGTCGTTTTTAGGCGGTATAAGCGACTCAAGGAAGAGGGGGAATCACTTCCGCAGCTGATTGTAATTGATGGCGGCAAGGGACAGCTTTCGTCGGCTGTGAAAAGTTTGGATTTACTAGGACTGAGGGGTAAAATTGCCATTATCGGAATCGCCAAAAGATTAGAAGAAATTTATTTTCCTGAGGATCCAATTCCATTGTATTTAGACAAAAAGTCTGAAACCTTAAAAATCATTCAACAACTGAGGAACGAAGCGCATCGTTTTGGAATCACTTTACACAGAAACCTTAGAAGCAAGGGGTCATTAAATTCTCAATTGGATGAAATCAAAGGCATCGGGCCAAAAACGAAAGAGTTACTTTTAAAAGAATTCAAGTCTTTAAAAAGAATCAAAGCCGCTTCACAAAAAGAGTTGATTGATGCATTAGGAAAAGTAAAAGGGATACAATTGTTTCTTAAATTAGAAGAAATGACAAAGTAAAATTGACTTTATTTTAAATGTTAAATAAAAGCTTCGTTTAAATCATTTAATTATTTTTACAAAATGATGGAGATTAAAAAAAATAAGCCATTTATTTTTCTATTATTCTGTTTCTCCTTTATTCTAAAAGGTCAAGAAGCGGATGTGTCCGATCCTGTTGAAAATATTGTACCCTTTAAAGCTGGTGAATGGTTTGGATTCAGGATACATTACGGTATTTTTAATGCCAGTTATGCCACATTAAGCCTTACTCAAGATACTATAAATGGAATTTCTGTTATTCACGCCAAAGGATATGGGAAAACAACAGGTCTTGCGAGATGGTTTTTTAAGGTTGAAGACCATTATGATAGTTTTTTTGACGAGAAAAAAATCATTCCCTATCATTTTATTCGTGACATTTATGAAGGAGGCTATACCAAAGATTTAGAAATTGATTTTGATCATGAACAACAACTGGCTCATGTAAACAATAAAAAACACCAAAAGAAAGAAACTTTCAAGATTAAAAAAAACTCTCAGGACATCCTTTCTGCTTTTTATTACTTAAGAACATTCTACCCTGAAAGGGACATGATCGTTGGAGAAGATTTTGATATTAACATGTTTTTTGATAATGAGAATTATCATTTCAAGTTAAAGTTTTTGGGAAAAGAAACGCTTTCGTCAAAATTTGGAAAAATAAAATGCGTAAAATTTAGACCTGTTGTGCAAGCAGGTCGGGTGTTTAAGGAGCAAGAAAGCGTAACACTTTGGGTGTCTGATGATAAAAACAGAATCCCGCTCAAAGTAAAAGCAGATTTGGCGATTGGCTCGTTAGAAATTGATCTTGAAAATTTTAAAAATGTAAAGTTTCCTTTTAATATACTTGTTGACTAATCTTAGAAAGGATTGTTTATTAACAAATGAATAACTTTTTGAGGTGTACATTGTTATTAAGCGTTAAATTCAAGAAGTTTGTTGCAGTATAAAAAACAATATTCGTTTTGATTTTAAAATATTTTTCTTTCTCGACATTTCTTTTTTTAACCCTATTGATTTATGGCTGTGGGGATCGTGATAAAAAAAAGGGATCCGAAGCCATTGCAGTCGAACAAATTCCCCCAAACATTAAATATGGATTTGATTTGAACAACTACCGCGTTGTAAATAAAAAAATCAAAAGAGGAGACACCTTTGGTTCTATTCTAGAGGAAAATGGAATTGACTATCCGGAGGTATACAGCATTTTACAGAAAATAAAAAACAAAGTAAATGTAAGGAGGATCAATGTTGGGAAACCCTACACACTTCTTTTCAGTAAAGATAGCGTCCCAACTCCAAAAGTTTTTATCTATACTCCAGGGATTCAAACCTACAATGTTATCCAGCTAAGGGACAGTATTTATGGTAAAAAAGTAGATAAACCCATTCGCACCGTTCAACTACAAGGTGCAGGGGAAATCGAAAGTTCGCTCTATGAAACCATGTCCAATAGCGGTTTGAACGAGCAACTCACTTACTATCTCTCCGATGTTTACGCTTGGAATATCGATTTTTATCGTTTACAAAAAGGGGATCGTTTTAAAGTTATTTACGAAGAACAATTTGTTGATGATACGATTTCCATTGGAATCAAGCGAATTAATGCTGCCATATTTGAGCATTCCGGAAGAGACTATTACGCTTTCGAATTCCAGCCAGATCCTGAAAAAGGAATCGTAGAATATTTTGATGATAGTGCTAAAAACTTACGCCGTGCTTTTCTAAAAGCTCCTGTTAAATTTGGCCCTGTTACCTCACGCTATAATCTAAAAAGACGGATTGCTTATTATGGCAACCGAATAAGACCTCACAAAGGAACCGATTTTGGAGCAAGTATTGGAACATCCATTTTGGCAACTGCAAATGGGGTCGTAATTAAGGCAAGTTATACCAAAGGCAATGGCAATTATGTCACTATAAAACACAACAACACTTACAGCACTCAATATTTGCACATGAAGCGAAGAAAAGTGAAAAGAGGACAAACAGTAAAACAAGGAGACGTGATCGGGTGGGTTGGAATGACTGGAAATACTTCAGGCCCTCATGTTTGTTATCGTTTTTGGAAAAACGGTAGGCAAGTTGATCCCTTCAAACAAAAATTACCTGAAGCGAAACCAATTTCTAATTCCCTAAAGAAAACTTACTTGACTGGTATTCAAGAAATAAAAACCGAACTCGACTGTATCTCTTTTGTAAAAGAAAACTCTAACAACACTAACACACTAGCTCTTTCAACAAGTGAATTTAAATAAAAACAACCCCTCGAATCTTGATTCGTGGAAAAAATTGAACTCAAATTTCAAAACACTTTCTTCAAAAACCTTAACAGAATATTTCGCAGAAGATCCTGATCGTGTTGATAAGCTCTCTATTAACTGGGAATCATTTTATGTAGATTATTCAAAAAATCGTTTGGATAAGTCTACCATTGATCTTTTGGTTTCCCTTGCGGAAGAAGCCGGTTTAAAAGAAGGAATTGAAGCTTATTTTTCGGGCGGAGAAATCAATGAAACTGAAGGTCGAGCAGTGCTTCATACGGCACTCAGAACTCAAGATTCATCGCCAGTTTTAGTTGAAGGAGAAAACATACTCCCTGGGATTAATCAAGCCAAAAAAGAAATGTATGATTTTGCTGATAAGGTGATCTCTGGTGCATGGAAAGGACATACTCGTAAGTCAATTCAAAATGTTGTTAACATCGGAATTGGAGGTTCTGATCTAGGGCCGGCTATGGTGACCGAAACTTTGGAGTTCTACCAAAATCATCTTAATGTTTATTTCGTTTCAAATGTAGAAGGGGATCATGTTAATGAAATCATTAAAAAAATTGACCCAGAAACCACACTATTCGTAATTGTTTCCAAAACTTTTACCACACAAGAAACTTTAAGTAACGCACAAACCCTCAGAAAGTGGTTTTTAAATCACGCACCACAAGCAGCTGTTGAGAAACATTTTGTTGCAGTCTCAACCAATCAAAAAAAGGTTACTGAATTTGGAATTTCTCCAGAAAACATCTTCTCAATGAATGACTGGGTTGGCGGTCGATTTTCATTGTGGAGTACGGTGGGTATAAGTATTTGCTTGGCCGTTGGTCCAACGCATTTTGAAAATCTCCTCAAAGGTGCTGGTGCAATGGATCAACACTTTAGAAAAGCTTCTTTTGATCAAAACATACCCGTTTTACTAGCGATGATTACGGTCTGGTATAACAATTTTTGGAATGCAGAGTCTGAAGTGATTGTCCCTTATTCGCACTACTTAAGAAGTCTTCCAGCCTATTTACAGCAGGGAATTATGGAGAGTAATGGAAAAGGAGTTGATCGCAATGGCGACCCTGTAGATTATCAAACAGGCACCATCATTTGGGGTGCTTCTGGCACCAATGCGCAACATGCGTTTTTTCAGCTAATGCATCAAGGAACCAAACTCATTCCTGCTGATTTTATTGGTTTTGCCAAACCGCTTTATCCAAAAAATGATAACCAAGACAAATTGATGTCCAACTTTTTTGCCCAAACGCAAGCCCTTATGCTAGGGAAAAATGAGGCAACGGTTCGGACAGAATTAGAAAGTCAAGGGAAATCAAATACTGAAATTGAAGCTTTGCTTCCTTTTAAAATTTTCGAAGGAAATCGCCCTTCAACTACACTATTAATCGAAGAGTTAACTCCTTATAATCTTGGAGCCCTTATTGCGATGTATGAGCATAAGATTTTTGTGCAAGGGGTTATTTGGAATATTTTCAGCTACGACCAATGGGGGGTGGAATTAGGAAAACAACTCGCTAATAATATTCTCAATGATTTTGAATCTGGAAAATTGGATCATCATGATGCGTCAACAAAAAAACTAATTGAACGTTACCAAAATCCTAAAAAACAAAAAGGTTAAACTTTTAAGTCTTTTACTTTTAGTTGTAAAGAAACCAAGCCTCTAAATTCATTTTCGTCAACGGTATAGATTAAGTCAAAAGGTTTTTGACTTTTAATTTTACTGATGTGGTTTGCCATCCCAAAACCAACACCAAAAATGTTTTTTTCGAAAGCATCTTTAATGTCTAATCTTAGATGACTTTGATCATTCCCAACCACACTTGTTTTGCCGTTGTCTTTGCAATTTTTAGTTAAAAAAACAGGCTGCATGTTTCGAGGACCAAAAGGCCCCATTTGAGAAATAATTTTAAAAAATTTTGGCGTGATTTTATCTAAAGAAATTTCCAAATCATATTGAATCGAAGGAATTCTTTGGTCTGGGGTTATGATCCTTTCAACTTCAGATTCGAATGCTTTTTTAAAGCCACTGAGCGCCTCTGGCTTTATGGTCAGGCCTGCGGCATAAATGTGTCCTCCAAATTGAATGATGTGCTCCTTGCAGGCCTCCAGGACCTGATAAACATCGATTCCTTTAACAGACCGAACAGAACCTGCCAAACAATCTCCCGAAGCAGCAAAAACAACGGTTGGTCGATAGTAAACCTCTATTAACCTTGAAGCGACAATTCCGATTACTCCCTTGTGCCAATCGGGTTGAAAAACTACAGAAGAAAAACAAGCCTCTTCTTCGTTTTGCTTGATCTGATCTAGTGCCTGTTGCGTGATTTTTTTATCCAATTCACGCCTTTCAGAATTAAAAAGCTCAATCGCTCTTCCTCTAGCCAATGCTTGATCTTCCTCTTCGGTCAAAAGCAGCTCAACTGCAAAACTTCCATGTTTGATTCTTCCAGCGCCATTGATCCTTGGTGCGATAACAAATACCAAATCTGAAACGGTTAGTTTCTTTTTTAAGGTATTAATAAAACTCAGGATTCCAATTCTAGGATTTTCATTAATTTGTATTAATCCATAGAAAATTAAAATTCTATTTTCTCCTGTGATCGGAACAATGTCAGCTGCAATGGCCATGGCCACCAAGTCAATGTAGGGCAAAAGGGACTCCACCGGCTTGCCTTTGTCTTTTTCGAGGGCTTGGAGCAGTTTAAACCCAATGCCACACCCACATAATTCTTTATAAGGATATGAACAAGCGGGTTGTTTCGGGTCTAAAACAGCGATAGCTTCAGGAAGTTGATCCCCTGGTAAGTGATGATCACAAATAATAAAATCAATCATTAAAGATTTCGCATAAGCGACTTGATCAACTGCCTTAATCCCACAATCTAGTGCGATAATCAGGCTAACGTTTTGTTCTTTGGCTGTATCAATTCCTTTGATTGAAATCCCATAACCCTCATCATACCGGTCGGGGATATAGTAGATCGCATCGGGAAGTTGTTTGAACAAATACGAATAAACCAGCGACACAGAAGTGGTTCCGTCGACATCATAATCTCCATAAACCATGATCTTTTCGTGTTTATCAATTGCTGTTTTAATTCGATTAACAGCAGTTGTCATTCCCAACATCAAAAAAGGATCGTGAAGATCTTTAAGTTCCGGACGGAAAAAATTTTTAGCACTTTCAAAATCATCAATCCCACGTTGGACCAACAAGGAAGCAATCTCAAAAGAGACGCCAATCGCCAGTTGAAGCGCTTTTATTTTGTCAGCCTCCGGAAGTGGTTTTGAATGCCAATGCATGTTTTATTTTGTTTAGTTTCCTGAAATGCAAACTACAAATTCCCCTTTGGGGACTTTTTCATTAAAATGAACAACTGCCTCTTCGAGTGTTCCTCTATAAGTCTCCTCATAAATTTTGGTCATTTCCCTAGAAATAGCAACTTGTCGCTCTCCTTGAAAATAAGTAATCAATTGTGTGAGGGTTTTAATCAATTTGTGAGGAGATTCATAAAAAACGATTGTTCTCGAATCTTGCGAAAGCTGTTCCAATCGTGTTTTTCTGCCTTTTTTGAGAGGTAAAAATCCCTCAAAAATAAATCTTTCCGTTGGGAATCCACTTTGAACCAATGCCGGAATCAAGGCTGTCGGTCCGGGCAAACAGATCACTTCGATATTATTTGCAATGGCCTCGCGTACCAATAGAAACCCTGGGTCTGAAATCCCTGGAGTCCCGGCATCTGATATCATTGCGATGGTCTTACCATAATTTAATTGTGATATGATCCTTTCCAATTTTTTATGCTCATTGTGCATATGAAAACTCTGAAGCGGTCTAGAAATATTATAGTGATTTAAGAGCTTTGTACTTGTTCGCGTGTCTTCAGCCAAAATTAAATCTACCTCCCCCAATACGTTTACTGCGCGATAAGTGAAGTCTGCAAGATTACCAAGCGGCGTTGGTACTAAATAGAGTTTACCCATTGGCTGGTCTTAATATTTAAGTATTATGTAAAATTGTTTTCAATAATTTTAAAAAAACGCGCTTCATATATTTCTTTCCCCTCCCAGTTATTATAATCTGGTTTAACGATTTGTATCACAAAACTTTGTGCTTCTTCCCAATTGGAAAAAGTAACAATTTGTGAGACAACCCTTTGATATTCCTGAATATTCGTTTCAAAAAGATGTTTAATAAATGCAAGGCGATCATTCAAATCAATCTGAAGTCCTTTTGAAAAATGATCATTTAAGTTTTTTATTGGAGGGTGTTTCTGAAGTTCCTGCGTTTCGGTTTGTTTTAAATCTACTTTGGGAAATTCAGCAACAATTTCTTTTATGGTCTCCATTAAAGGAAGAATTTCTTCTCTATTTTGGCCGAGAACTTTTACTGGCTCTTTCTTCAATTCAATGAAATCAATTGCCTTATTGTAATTGGATTCCATGTCCTTCCAAGTCTCTTTTTTAGCAACTTCGGCGTTTTTGAGAACTACTAATTTTTCAAATAATGATAAAGTTTGATAATATATTTTTTCAAAATCAACCGACCCTTTTGTTGCAATAATTTCCTGAGCGATTTTTTTAAGTTCTTCTTGGATTTTATTGGGCATAAATATTTATTTTACAAACGTTTGTTTTTAATACCTTTGTTTTTCTTGAAAATTACAAAATGTTTTTAGAAAACCCCGTAAACCATAAAGAACAATTTGGATGGATTGAAGTGATCTGTGGCTCAATGTTTTCTGGAAAAACAGAAGAGTTGATCAGACGATTAAAACGGGCTCAGTTTGCTAAACAAAAAATTGAAGTTTTTAAACCTGCTATCGATGTAAGATATGACGATGACTTGGTTACTTCGCACGACTCCAATCAAATTCCATCCACACCAGTTCCTGCCGCAGCAAACATTCCCATTTTAGCTGATGGCTGTGATGTTGTGGGGATTGACGAAGCACAGTTTTTTGATGATGAAATTGTTCAGGTCTGTAATGCCCTTGCCAATCGTGGGGTTAGAGTAATTGTTGCTGGTTTGGACATGGACTTTGAAGGGAACCCCTTTGGCCCGATGCCTGCACTTATGGCCACTGCTGAATATATAACTAAAGTTCATGCCGTTTGTACAAGGACAGGGAGTCCTGCTCATTACAGTTTTCGAAAATCTGATCTAAAAGATCTTGTTGTTTTAGGAGAAAAAGAAAACTATGAGCCCCTTAGTCGGGCTGCATATAACAAGGCAATGAAACGTCTTGATGGTAAAAAAGACACTGGGTCTGAAAATAAAAATAAATAACTCGCTTTTGAATTTCATTGAAATTGACTTAAAAAAACTTGAGCATAATTATTATGCCATAAGAAGTCTTTTAAATCCTAAAACAAAAATGATTGGAGTGGTTAAAGCCAATGCATACGGGAGTGAAGTAAATTCAATAGCTAAAAAATTAGTAGCATTAGGAATTGATGCACTCGCCGTTGCTTTCACTGAGGAAGGTATTCAGCTAAGAAATCAAGGAATTAAAGCGCGGATTTTGGTTTTTTACCCACAAACCGAAAATTTTAAACTTTTGATTTCAGCCAATTTAGAGCCTGCACTTTACAGCAAAAAAAGCTGGCGTGCTTTTGAGAAAAATATCTTAGATCAGAGAAAAAAAAACTATCCTGTTCATGTAAAATATAACACTGGTTTAAATAGAATTGGATTTAATCCTGCTGATTCCGATTGGATTCTTAACGAAATAAAAAAAGATGCCTTTAAAATAAAAAGTGTTTATTCTCATTTGGCTGCGAGTGAAGAAAATCGCCCAAATGAATTTAGTCAAAAGCAGTTAGCGCTTTTTAATGAAATAATGAACGATCACAAAAAAAATTCTAAATCCGAAACTGACTTTCATTTGCTCAACACCTCCGGGATATTTAATTATCCCGAATTGCATTTAGACTGGATACGTTGTGGGATCGGGCTTTATGGTTTTGCCAACCAACCCCAATGGAATAAAAAGCTAAAACCAATTGGAAAACTTATCTCTACCATAACTCAAATTCACTCCATAAAATCGGGTGAAACAGTAGGTTATAATTGTGGATGGACAGCACATGAAAATACCCGAATTGCGATATTGCCCCTTGGACATGCTGACGGAATTGCAAGACATTATGGGCAAGGCAATGGATGGGTTAGCATCCAAGGAGAAAAAGCACCGATTGTAGGAAATATATGCATGGACATGATTATGGTAGAAATCAAAAACCTTCCTTGTGAGGAAGGAGATGAGGTTGAAATCTTTGGGACAGTTAATACCGCAGAGGCTTTTGCAGATCAAGGAAACACAATCTCCTATGAACTCTTATCCGGTTTAGGGAAAAGAATAGAAAGAAGAATCTTAAAATAAAGATTTAACCTTTTGTTGCGCTTAAAACATTTTGTTTGATTTTTGATTAAATCTCAAAGGTTAATTGTCATGCTTTAAATTATCATTAATTTTATCAAAAATTTAGAAAATGAAAATAGCAGTAGTCGGTGCAACTGGGATGGTCGGAGAAGTGATGTTAAAAGTTCTAGCGGAAAGAAACTTCCCCGTTACCGAACTTATTCCTATAGCTTCGGAACGTTCCATCGGAAAGATAATTAGTTTCAAGGGCGATAATTATACTGTTGTGGGCCTCGCAACCGCTATTGAACTTCGTCCTGATATTGCGCTGTTTTCTGCTGGAGGGGAAATTTCTCTTGAATGGGCTCCAAAATTTGCTGAAGCTGGAATTACAGTAATCGATAACTCTTCGGCATGGAGAATGGACCCGTCTAAAAAACTAATTATTCCAGAAATCAACGCTGATCAACTCAAAAGTGAAGATAAAATAATTGCTAATCCTAACTGCTCTACCATTCAAATGCTAATGGCTTTGGCGCCACTTAAAAAAACCTTTGGGATCAAGCGTGTGGTTGTTTCAACCTATCAATCAATCACTGGAACAGGAGTTAAGGCAATGAAACAATTGGAAAATGAATATAATGATGTGGTTGGAGAAATGGCTTATCCTTATCCCATTCACAAAAATGCGATCCCGCATTGTGATGTTTTCTTAGAAAACGGCTACACTAAGGAAGAAATGAAATTGGTTCATGAAACTCATAAAATTCTTGACGACGATAGCATCGGTGTTACTGCAACGGCTATCCGAATTCCAGTTGTGGGAGGTCATTCCGAATCTGTAAATGTGGAACTTAATTCGGATTTTGAGTTAGCGGCTGTAAGAAAGCTCTTAAATGATACTCCAGGAGTCGTTGTTCAGGACAATCCGGACACCAATACTTATCCAATGCCGATTTATGCAAAAGATAAGAATGAGGTCTTTATCGGTAGAATAAGAAAAGATTTTTCTCAACAAAATACGCTCAACCTTTGGATTGTAGCTGACAACTTAAGAAAAGGTGCAGCAACTAATACAATTCAAATTGCAGAATATTTAATTAAGGAAGAATTAGTATAACTTCAAAAATTATTTTTTGTTGAAACTTTACTCCTAATATATTGATGAAACTCCAGAGCCAGCAGTTGCGCTGTTAAATTGACGTCTTATAGCACTACTTTTTTTGACTAGCTGCCAAGTTTATTGTCATACCAGACCATGAATTTTTTGTGCCCTGTATTGAAGCCCCATTAAATAAAAGGTTAACAGTCAAAGATCACAATAAAATAATGTCAGTAGTTCGATCAAGACAAAATAAAGATGGGGATCTTTTAGATGCACTTTTTTTATGATTTTTAAACTTGAGGAATTTAAACGTATGGTTTATTTGTAAATTAATTATTTATTTTT